>Ga0209344_10001892_pt1 | contig 25203 bp, 20 predicted proteins | sample Cruoilmetagenom6_FD_187293 | JGI IMG/M metagenome (GOLD analysis project Ga0209344, IMG submission 187293) | Oil polluted marine microbial communities from Coal Oil Point, Santa Barbara, California, USA - Santa Barbara Oil Seep Sample 6 (SPAdes)... | ecosystem: Environmental > Aquatic > Marine... | reverse complement strand
TACATCGTTAGCAGCTAAGGCTATACTTCCCTTATCACCATAACAAAGTGGCTGAGTTACATTGATTGAAACCGTAAAATCTCTATCTCTGATAACGACATCAGGAACTGTAAAAACACATGGATTTGTAGGCACTCCTAATTGTCTTATATAAACAGTATAGGTGTTAGGAACTGTTATTACGAATATATTACTCGTTTGATAATTTACACCATCAATACTGTATTCATAACCATTTGGAACACCTCCAACTGTTATCTGTCCTGGCGTTGTACAATAGATATCACGACTTGTAACAGTAGGATTCAAGACATTTTGATAAACATTAAAATAAAACTGATTAAAACAACCACCTTCATAATTTATAGTTATCCTAAATTGCCCTGCAACATTTGCATTAAAATCTGGACCTGTTCCAACTTGATTCCATGTACATGCTGCATTTTCATTGGCACAATCTGAATTAGTAACTGGTGCACAGCTTCCTTCATCTAATTGTTCCCAAATAATAGACGTTGCATCTGTAATACCTGTTTCAATAAGGGTAGAATCATTAGCTCCACATAAAAATATATTTGGTAGTAGTTTTCCATCATTAGGACAGGTTACAACTTCATCTGCAAATGGTATAACAGGATTGGTTAACGTAGTTCCTCCATAATTTGTAACTACAAAAACTTGGTCAATTGATTGACATGGGGCAATGGCTGTATTATGAACATAATATGTTCCAGTAGCTGTAACTGTTATAGTTTGTGTTGTTCCAATAACAGGTGTTCCACTAGGACTAGTTGACCATGAATAAGAATCATAACCATTAGCAGCAGTTAATTGAACACTATCACCACATAGAATAACATTTTCAATGAATTCACAATCTAAATCAGCTAAGAAAACTGTTGCCTGAGGTGTAATTAAACAACCTGTATTACTATTTATACTTGGATCATCTGTAATTACAAAGAATGGATTAGTTACTCCACTATAGGTTGCAAAAGCTTGATTGTTTATAATATTTGAACAGGCGTCACTAAGCGCATTACAACTATCTACTACTTGTGCATGGATGCGTATTTCTGTTATAGGATCTCCTTGCTCAACAATAGAATTATCAATATTGAATATAATTTCTCTAGTTATTGGATTGTAACTTACAACCGTTACACCAGGTGGAAGTACACCTAAGTCGGTTGGATAATTAAATATAATATTTATAGGAAGTATATCTCTAATAATTAAATTGTTTGTATCATCATTTCCTGTGTTATGAAACCCAATGATATAATTTAACGGTTGTCCAAGTCCTACGGTTTGACCACCAATATCATTACCAAGATCGTCTTCTACTATTTTTGTAAGAATTATTTTAGGCTCAATAATATCGACAGCCAAAGCACAGAAATAAGCAAAATATTGATCTTGATTACTTTCCATACGAATAGTAGCAGTTGTATCGTTATTACCAATAACACTGTTACCAGGGTTTGGAACGACCATTACTCCGGTATCAAAACCTAATGTATTGGTACTGTTTGGAACCCTATTATTAACAGGTAAAGCACTTAGCTGTGTTACTGAAGAATTAAAAAAGTTATTTGCTGGTCTGTCGACAGTAGAAAGAGTCACACCATTTAGTATCAATCGATCATTTTGTATTGGACTATCTCCTTCTAATGCGGCAAATGCAAAGTTGGCTCTAACTGGAATTGGAGCTGGAACTGTTCGAAAACCAGAAACTGGAATATCGACATCAACAGAGCTATTAATTGAACTAAAACCATCAAAACTTGTAATGGATTTACCTGGTAAAGTTGGATCTTCAAAAACAATAAAAAGCGACCAACCTGCTGAATACCCTGTTCCATTATACGGATCGAAAGTATCTGTTCTCCCTTGAGCTGTTGATACATTAGCAATTGTATAAGTTCCTAAATCAGCTGTTAAACCATTTACTATTGATGTAACATCAGCATAACAAGAATATGGATAACTACTACCAGTTGAAACACCGTTAGCTTCATAAATGATTGTACCTACTACATCATTATAACCACCTACTGGACCTTTAAATTTGACTTGTGTAATTGGTTCATCCCCATTAGTAACTGCTCCCCAATACAAACCAGCATGAATAATTCTATAACAACCAGGGTTAGGTATTTCTAAATCTGCACTTGTTGAATTAAAAGTTGCTGGGTCTCCATCTATGTCAATATATCTCATATCAACATTATGATTATAAACAGTATTATCATTAAAAGGGCTATTACTTGGTCCTAATATGTTATTACCAATTAGACGAATATCTCCTTTTAAATCTTGATTAAATCTTGGAGTAAATGGCACATAGTTTTGAGCTATAGAATTCAAGCTCATAAACAATATGGTTACAATTATGCTAATCTTAAAAAAAGTAGGTTTTTTCATGATATTTGTATTTATGTATTTTTTTAATCATCAATGGGGCTTATTGATGACTAAATAATACTTTCATTTTTTTTTAATCTTCAATTTTAACAACACTCATCTTTCCGTTATAAGGCTTACTACCTTTAGTACTTAATGCGCTCATGGCTTCTTCCACATATTCGAATTTATCATAGTAAATAAAATATTTACTAGAATTTACATCGTAGAAGAAATTAATATTAGTTTGTCCAGCTGATACAGCTTTCTCTAAAAAGGCATCTCTATCACTTACGTTTTGATGTACAGCAATAATCATATAGTAACCATTATCAACATTTTGTACACCTTTTAATATTTGTACATTACTTGTTTGCTCTTCACCAAAATCAAAATCTTCTGGTTTTAAAGGTGTGGTACTTAATGGTGTATTTTCTTTTATTCTTTCTAAAGCAGCTATATCTTTTAAATATCTATCTTTTTCATTATCGTAAACAGCACGCTTAATTCTTCTTTTTCTTTCTATTTCAGTGGCAACTTTAATCGTTTCTAATGTAGAAGCTAAACTTGCTTTCGCTCTTTCAGATTCTGTTTGTTCTGTTTTTAAAGTTTGAATAGCATCTAAATAATATTGATTGGTTTCGTCATTTTTATTTGAAACTTTTTTAAGTCTTTCATTATAAAGGTTCTCTAAATCAATAATTGCTTTATTACGTTTACTAATTGATTCATCTAATTCTAATTTTAGTGCTTCTAATGCTCTGTTTTCAGCTGAAATACTTTTAAATGGTTTAGGTTCCATATAGATACCTTGTTCACTTAAGTCATTTTCCTCCTTAAGGTCTTTTAAATCTTTTTCTTTTGTTATTACTACTTCATTTAACCTGATTAATAAGGCATCTTGTTCTTCCTTGGAGTCTTTCGTTGCCTCTGTAATAGCAAACATAGATTTTGCTAAATCATCTTTTTGAGTTACATCTGTATCGGCTTGAGCCTGAACTGCTACTTCTGCTGCTAATCTAGCCTCTTCATCTGCTTGAGCCTGAGCTGCTGCTTCAGCTTCTAATCTTGCTTCTTCATCTGCTTGAGCTTGTGCTGCTGCTTCTGCTACTAATCTTGCTTCTTCGTCTGCTTGTGCTTGAGCTGCTGCTATTGCTGCTAATCTAGCTTGTTCGTCTGCTTGAGCCTGAGCTGCTGCTATTGCTGCTAATCTAGCTTCTTCGTCTGCTTGAGCTTGAGCTGTTGCTTCAGCTGCTAATCTTGCTTCTTCGTCTGCTTGTGCTTGAGCTGCTGCTTCAGCTGCTAATCTTGCTTCTTCGTCTGCTTGTGCTTGAGCTGCTGCTTCAGCTGTTAATCTTGCTTCTTCGTCTGCTTGCGCCTGAGCTGTTGTTGCTTCTGCTGCTAATCTAGCTTGTTCTTCTGCTTCAATTTTTGCTAAGGCTTTAGCTTCTGCTGCTAATCGAGCCTCCTCTTGAATTGCTGCTCTTTCTAAGGCTTTCTGTTCTGCTAATTGAGCTCTTGCTTCAGCATCTAGTTTTGGTTTGGTTGATGCAACTGGCTTTCTTTTTTTATCTTTAATTAGCATGGCTTCTTCTTCATCATCTCCAGCATAATCATATCTGTCTCTACTTTTAAATTTATAAGCCAAAGTAAATTCATGAGAAGATCCAAAAGTTGCTAAATCTCCAATAGCTTTTTCATAATTATACTCTACAGAAATCTGCTTGGTTATATTCAATCCTAAACCTCCAGTTACTCCATAAACAGTATTATAACCTACTTGTGCCCAAATACCTTTTGGGACAGTAAGCATAGCTATTCCAGAAATAATAGTCTCTTCTTGTTTAAATTCAGATTTCACTAAAGCAGAAAATTTACTATTATCAAAAAAACCACGACTATACATATAGCCTGTGTACATAATATGCGCTTGAATGCTTTGTTGTGGATCGTCTTTAATCATTTCAGAAGATTTGATATTATACTGTACCAAGTTGTTTACAGATAATCCGAAATCGAAAAACAAAAGGCCATAATTAATACCTGGACTAATACTTAGAACTGTATTAGAAGGAATATTTTCTAATGATGGATCTGGTGTATTTGTTACCACATTACCATCGTTGATACTGCTTTTATAAAAACCGATATTTAAACCAAAAGTTAAATTACTATCCTGTTGAAGTCTGGCATTGTAAGCCACATTTAATACACCTCCAAAAGAAGTTAATACACCATAATTCTGTTGAAATAAGCCAACTCCAATACCAATGTTTTCTCTAAATCTTCCTGAATAATTAATTACATACGTTTCTGGAGCATCTTCAAACTGAACCCACTCTCTTTTATTTGTAATGTTTATATAAGTGTTTTGTTCTCTTACAAAACTAAACGTTGGGTTTGTTAAATATCTGTTGAATTTTAAAGAACTTCTTACTGGAATAGCTAACGACGCTACACCATCTTCTTGAGAGAAGACTAGCTGTGTAGAACAGATGCATATTGCTATTATCAGTAAAAATGTTTTCATTTTATTTTATAACTGTTATTGAACCCTTTTTTGTTTTATTATCTTGAGTTGTTATCACGTAATAATAAACAGGGTTCACACTATTAAATTCTATTTGGTTTTCAGGCCAATTATTTTGATAATTATCAGTTTTGTAAACAACTTTTCCGTAGGAATTCATAATTAATATTTCTGAATTAGTCCCACTTACATATTGGTTTGGTATAATCCACGTATCGTTAGTACCATCTCCATTTGGGCTAATAACATTTGGAATATTATCTACGTTTGGAAACGGATCAATAGGCTCAATGATTTTGAATGTTATTTCATCTGAAACAATACAACCAGTCGTTTGAAAAACAACTACTTTATAATCACCTGGTTGTGTGGCATCATACATACTGCTTACTTCTCCAGGAATCATAGCATCATTTAAGTACCATTGAAACTCTGGATTTTCAGCTGAAGTTGTTACCATCACATTTAAAACATCTCCAGATTCTAAGGTATTTTCGTCTTCAACGTTTAAGCTACTAGTAAACATCTCACTATCTAAAACAATTGAAGCTGTTGTAGTACAACTTCCTAAATCAATACTTACAGAATAAATTCCTGAGTAAACAGTTTCAAAAGTTTGTGCAGTAGCACCAGAAATAGCTTCACCATCTAAAAACCATTGGTAACTATTACCAGTTGTTGTAGCAAGTGTAGTTGGTCCACTACTAGGGCAAAACGGATTACCAAGACTAGAATTTATACTAGATGAAATTCCTGATCCTGCTTCAGACACTGTAACTCTATTAGAAAATGAATCTGATGTACAAGTTCCATAATTTGTTTCAACAAAATAAGTACCTGCTTGGCTAACGGCTAAACTAGAACCATCTGCTACAAATACTGAAGTAGTTGGTCCTGTTTCTTTAAACCATTTAAAAGTAAGTGATGGATAATTTAATGGCGAATCGTTCATTCCTGTTCCTGGATTATCTATCGTTAATAAATAAGAACCTCCAGCACAAAATGAGGCTGTTGAAATTAAATTGTTTATCGAAAACGGACTGTCTTGAATTTTATAATATGCAGCAAATGTTGACGAACCAGAACTTGTTGCTACTGGATCTGTACTTTTAGTTCTAAGTCTATAAGATTCACCTGAAGTATTTGTTGGTAAAGAAAAACTTAAGGTTGCAGGTGACGTAGTTATTGATCCTTGAGTAGATGTAAAAACTACAGTAGGGTTTGCAAAACTTCCATCTGCATCAGATAATTCTATTTTAAATTGATTGGTAGAACTTAAGGCAGATTCAGGTGAAAAAACAAAACTTACATTATATGTATTAAATGACTCATTTGCACATGCTTGTGTAAAACCCAAATTTGGAGCACCAATAACTATTTGAGCTTTTAAGTTCTGATTTGAAAAAAGAACGAAAAAAAACAAAACAATAAAAAGTAGTTTTGCAAAAGTAGTTTTACCCATTCAATTAGTTTATTAGATTCAAGTATAAAAATCAACTGCTTTATTTATATACTTTAAGCTTTATATACATAAAGCTTCTGTTTTAAAATATTGTGGATTAATTAAATCTTAAGGATTGTTGCATATAGAGTGTACACGAGAGGGAGTCAAATTGTTTTACGTACACCTTATGGTTTAATCTAGATTAGATGCAATAATTTTATTTATACGTAATCTAAAATCTGGTTTTCTTGAATCCTTTAAATCTATAAAAGTTTCAGAGTCCATTCCTTTTGAATACACATTAAAAAAGCTACTGTTACCATACCAGTTTTCTAAATCTTCATTGTTATCATTATATTCAGTAAAAATATTTCCATTACAATTATTGAAATACATTTCAGAAAATTTTATTCTTTCCAGATTTTCGTTATTAATTTTAATTTTATTTTCTAACAATACGGCTGGATTAAATCCTGAAATAACACTTTTACTCATATCTAGCGAAGCATATTCAGAAATATAAATGGCTTCTTTAACTAGTCCTAATTTTATTTCTGTTTTCAGATTATCACTAACATTAATAAGAGTTAGATTGGTAGCAGTTACAAAAGTTTCTTTTTTAGAAAAATCTACTTCCTCTTTATCTTCACCATAAGAAGCAACATGAATACATCTTGATCCATCTGGACTTGAAACATAAGAAGATCTAATAGCTAAAGAATTATATATATTACATTGTGTACCAAAATTGAAGTTGTAATCTATTTTGTTAGATTTATATGAAACGCCTTTACTTAAATTTACTTGACCTCCATAAATATCGAAAGAATTACCAGCAGAATTACTAACCATGATATTTTCTAAAATAGTTTGACTACCAACGCCAGCTAATAACAATGCATTAAAATTTTCTCCACTTTTTAGCTTTTTTCCAGCATATTCAATTCTAACATATCTTAAAATACCAGAATTGCTTTCTATATTTTCTCCACCATAGCTTATATTCTCATAAGTTGCAGCACGAAAATTATGATTTACAGAAGATTCGTTTCCAAATTTATTTATTGGTGCATCTCCAAGTACGATTATTCCTCCCCAATCACCAGCTTTTTTAACACTTCTATTAGACGTAAAAACAATTGGGTCTGTTACTAAGCCATCAGCAATAATAGTTGCTCCTTTTGAAATAATAAGAGATCCTTTAGTTTTAAAGTCTCCAATAATAATTGTTCCAGGTTCAATAGTAAGGGTTGCATTATTAGTTACAAACACATCACCTAATAACAAATAGGTGTTTTGCTTTAATAATTTGGTGTTGGAAGTAATGTTGCCAGTTAAGATTTCTGTGGCCTCACCATATTCAATTTGATTCGAATTAAATTCTGTCCAAGAATTTAACCAATTATTAGTTCCAATAATTCCTTTCTCCTGTTGAGAATAGGCATTACAAAACACTAATAGAAAAACACTTAAGAGTTGGGGCAGATTTTTCATAGTTCAATAGTTATTTATTTAGCATAAAGATTCTTTTCATTATTAATCAAACATATAAAAATATTCCACTAAACACAAAAAATAACGACGAAATGCATAAATTTATTAATATAAGAAAGTTTATTCTTACATTTTTATATAAATATTCAAAAAATATTGATTCATAAAATTTCTACTATAACCATTTTATAAGATTTACAATTTTGAATAAAAAAAAATATCAAGCATGGCTTGATATTTTTTAATACAATTTAAAACTAAAAATTAGGTTAGTTAGACTAATGAAAAATATTATTTAAAATCTATTATTTTCACTATAAATATGCAATGATTTTAAAGTTTCTTCATAAAACAAAATAGCCGCAATTAAATTTGCCCTATCTGAATATGGTAGAATTTTATTCTGAAAATCCATAGTACTTTGAAAGTAATTAGATGTCGCTTCAATTTGATCATCTAAGGCATTTCTATTTTCTTTAGTATCAGGAATACCAAAAGTTGACATAGTAACACCTGGTTTTGTAGCGAATGCTATATAAGGTAATATTTTAACAATAATTTCTATACGCTCGTTATACAATCCTAACAACTTGCCTTTTTGCATTTGTTCTAATTCTTTTCGATCGTGATACTTAGAAATTGATACATCTTGACTAATTATGCTTTTTGGAGCACCTTTACCTTGGGAAAAACCAACGCCAGACATCAATAAAAAAGTTAGACAAAATAAAATAGCTTTAGATTTCATATAGTAGATTTTTGGGTTCTATATAACAAATTTATGTAATTAAACGAGAAAAACAAGCGTTTTGTCGATTATTTGAAAGAAAAATTTAAATTTATTATCTGAAATATCTAAAAAACAACTGTAACAATCAGTAAATAATGTTGTTATACAAAAATAATTTAATAGTGGAAATTTATTTTTTATATGAATTCTAAAAATGTTAAAATTTAGTCAAAGAGAATCTTCCTATTTCTTATTCAATTCAAAATTGAAAGTTATATGAACATCATTTGAAAGCTTATTCTTTACTATTTTGGGGATATCTATTTTAAAATTGGATGCTTTTACAGTAAAAGATCCATCTAGAGTTACAACCTCATCTTCTATAGAAATAAATGCTTCAATATTTGATAACTGTTTAGATTGTCCATGAAATTCTAAAATGCCTTCAACAAGAACTTTTTGATTTTTTGAGTCGACAAAGTTATCTAGTGAGAAATTATTAATCTTACCTTTAAATGTCGCTTTTGGATATACATCTGATTCTGCATAATTTTCATTAAAATGCTCCTCCATTAAAGCATTTTTAAAGCGAAACCCTTTTACTAACAACAAAGCAGCTATCTCACCATTTTCTGTGTTTAAAATAGCAGTTACAGATTCGTTTTTTGCCTTTACTTCTTCAAATGAAGGAACTGAAGCTTCAAACTCCAAACTTCCAGATTTAGTCAAGTATTTATCTTGAGCTTGAATTGATAATGTTACTAAAATCAATAATGTTAATATAATTTGTTTCATAATCATTGGAATTTTATTGTTATTCTTCTAATAAGCCATCCATTTCCCATTGATTCACTATATCAATTAAATTTTGTGGTAATCTTGGTCCTCCAAAAGGCATTAAAAAACCTAAATCTTCTGAAGATATTCGATCTATTAACCCTCTGTTTACAACAGCGTTCTTTACATCGTTATAATTAACTAAGGACATTGGCGCACCATTTTCTGGAGGCATAGAATGACAGCTAATACAATTACTATTTATTATAGATTGAATATGACTATTGTAGGTTATGGTTTCTTCTATTGGAATTTGATCTATTAAATCTTCTTCGCTAACAGATGTGCAACTAGTTACAAACAATATGATTAGGATGAAACTAAATGTGTTTTTCATGATTGTTTTATTAAAAAGTTCGACTTAAATTAAATCCAAAATAAATGTTTCCTTCGCTCCAATCTCCAGTAGATTGACCTAAAAAGTAATTTGTATTCATAGGTTGCGCATTTGTAAAATGCATCTGGAAAACATGTCCACCTGTTTCTAAGTCTACACCTAGTGATAATGGGTTTCTAAATGGTGAATCTTTCGCTCTGTTGAGGTGAAGCCCATAATCTAAATTAATAGATACGCGCTTACTTATTTTATACCTTCCACCCAAACCAAGAGCAAATTGAGAATTATCTTGATCGTTTACCTTAACGTAATTATCATGGAAAAAAGTTGGTGCCAATTCAAGAGACAAATTTCTATTCACTTTTCTTGATAATAAAAATTGTACTGTATAACTTAGTCTATTTACAAATTCTAATTTGGGCAAATTATCTTCACTTAATGCCGTATTGATTAAAACAGCATTAAAACCCACTAAAGTAAATGGAAACCCATTTTCTCTCTGTCTGAGTAATCTATATTTTATAGATCCTTGATATGTTTTTTGATACGAACTTCTTGAAATTCCAATATTAAAACCATCGGAAATTCCATAAATAAAATTTAACCTTGTAACAGCATCATCCAAACCAAAGAACGAATCAAATCCATTTTCAATACTCCCAAACCTATGAGCAACCACTAAGGTAAAATCATTTTTAGCAACTAATTTGGTAGATTCTAAATTAACAATCTTCAACCCTTTAAAAGCAGCTTCAGCATAATTGTTAGCAATTGAATCGGTATCAATTTCATCTAATAAATCTTCTTGTGCAAATAAACACAAGGGTAAACAAAGCAGAATAAAAAATATCTTTTTCATAATTGTAATTTATTTTTAGAAATTGATACCAATCCCTAATTACTTAATAAGTAATTTCTTAGTTTCTATAATATCTCCAAATTGGTAGGTTATAAAATACATGCCAGATTTAAATTTGGTAACATCTATAGATAATTCATTAAGACCATCATTAACTAGCTCGCTTAAAACTTGCTTACCTGCTATATCAAAAAACGTAATCGTTCCTTGATTTAAGTTTTGAGGCAGTTTTATTTGTAATTCTGTACTAACTGGATTTGGATACATGGTTATGGTAGGTTTATTAAACTCATCTACAGATAATTGGTCGACCACAGTAATGGTTCCAGACATATTTCCAGCTCCATGAATTCCACATAAATATGGATTTACTCCTTCTACGGTAAACGTGTATGAATAAGTTTGATTTAAACCAGTTATCGTTCCACTGTTAAATGTTTCTGTACTTCCTGCATCGTTTTCAACTGTATGTGGCAGATCATCAGTCCAGGTCCATCTTACAGTATCACCTGTTTCAATAGTTAAATCGGATTCTGGACTAGTAAAATTTCTTTCCCATATTAGATCATGGGTCGTTTGTGCTTGTAAACTGCATATTCCAAAGAATAGCATCATTAGTAACTTTGTTTTCATAATACGTGTGATTTAATTAATAATAAAACATTGGTCTATTTTAACTTGCTCTAGCAAATCGTCATAACCTATAAAGCGTCCTTTAATTTTTACTTCTTGATTTAATTTATATGATGTCTCTTGAGGTTCTGTAAACTGACAAAAAACTTTATCATCCAGAGTAATTGATAAACCATCAACTTCTGAAATCTGTCCAGTTATTTGAATGGTATTGTCTAAGTATTTTGCTTCTGAATCTTTTGGGTTTATTTGAAATTCTTCAGACAAGTCTGAAGCGGATATTTTAAAGCTTGCTATTTCCGTTGCAATATCTCGATGGCTTTTATAGATATATTTATATGCTACAATAGCTCCAATAATTAGACATAATATGATTATTTTTTTGCGCATAACTTCATTTATTATAACTGCTTCAGCTTGCTTACAAACTGAAGCAGTTTAGCTATTAACCAGATTTTAGGGCAAAAAGATTTGGGACTACTAAAACTTTTTCTTTTTCAATTTTAGTTTCTTTGGAATGTAAGTGTATCTGTACCTCCATTACCTCCACTTACATCACGTAATTTTATCATAGTTTCTGAATGAGATACAATATCCCAATCATCGTTTAAGTCTTCAAAAATGTCTGATTCAGGCACATTAAAGAAAATATTAAAATCTATATCGTCGCTACTATCATTACTACTACTGTCTGTTACAGACCAAGATCCAGTTCGGGTTAAATCGTCTTTTGTAGCAGTTAAGGTCCCATTAGATTCAAACAAAAAGTTATAGCCTGAAAAATCGCTTGTTTCATCTTGTCCAGAATCTATATAACTTGTTATTCTCCAGGTTCCAGATTGTGCTTCAACCATTATTTGTTGGATTTGTCCACTATTATCATTTGGTGTCCCATCGTCGTCGTCGCTTGAACAGGTTGACGATAGTAGAAAAACACTTAGCAATAGTATTAATCCGTGTGAAAAAGGTGCTTTCATAATTTTTGTTTTTTAATTGATTATTTATATTTAGTTACAAGTACTTTCATAGCGTAAACGGTCACCTCCTCCTACTCTTAAATCGATTTTGGTTTCTCCGGTTTGTTGTTGCATTTCATGAAGAATCCAATTATTATTGCAATAAGGTAATTCAGGAATATCAATTACAACTTCAATATTATTTCCAGTTCCAGAAGTTATCCAAGTGCCATAATCTGTTCCTCCAGGATAATCTACAACTATAGAACCATCAGTATAAAAGTTGAAAAAATAATCATCATATAAATCATCATAATCATTACCATTTCGTTCTAACTTATCTACTATCCAATTAGAACAATCGGTTAGAAAAGATTCTAATTCTACTGGTGTACAATTATCACAATCATCATCATTAAAATCGTAATCATCATCTTCATCACAAGAATTGGAAGAATCATTAATGGCTGTTTCTAATTCGGTTAAGCTATTTAGGACTATTTGTGAAGAATCAAAAAGAACAACCGTTATTGGGAAGTTTAAAGTAACAATGTCGTTTGCATCTATTTGATCTATAAAATGATACAATTCATTATCTTCATATAAATAAACCGTATCAATTAATTCATTGTTTATATTGAACACAGAAGCACTAATTGGATATACAAAATCTAAGCATTCAATATCATCGTCCATAACATTTTCTCCGAGACAATTACTGGAATAACTTAACAATTCTGTGCTATCAGAGATAATAACCTCTGAATAATCTTCTAAAATAATTGTAATTGGATAGCTAATAATAATGGTGTCGTTATCATCATCAAACTCATCAAAAACATATTCAACAGCATCGTAATCATTAGCTGTATATATTGTTAATTGAACGCCATTTGCAGTTACAGATATTGGCAATTGTACTGTAAAACAATTAGCATAATCAATAATATTATCTACAGAGCCATCATTAGAGGTGGTTCGCTTCATTAGGTTGGCAATTGAAGAATTTGGCTGAATCGTATCATCTGTAGGTGTTTCAATTAACTCAGATTCTTCAGTTCTACAGCTTGATATGCTTGTAGCAACCAATAGGCATAATGTTAAAATTTTAAGCACTTTCATCTTTGTATTATTTTGCTTTCTATTAATAAAACAACTTACTTTTAAAAACTCCTGAAATTTTTTCATTTATTTTAAAAAAAATTAAATAAAATATAATTCATCTTCATTTAAATAGTATTCCGTTTATTTATAACTTTATAAAATAAAACATCATTTTTGAATCCAGACGCTAAAGAAAATATTTGTCAAGAAATAGTCTTTCAACATGTATATAACACACATGTAAAAGACTTAAACAATTATTTATACTATAAATATGGAGAAAAATACAGCCCTAGTGATAAAGCTCAAGATGCTTTTATTAAATTATGGGATAATTGTAAAAAAGTAACTGTTAGTAAAGCCAAAGCTTATCTTTTTAAAGTGGCAAACAATTTAATGCTAAACGAGATTAAGCATCAAAAAGTAGTTTTAAAATATCAACAAATAGATCATAGGCAACACAATTATGAAACACCTGAGTTTTTAATTGAAAAGGACCAATATTTAGAAAAATATAAAAAAGCTTTAGGGAATTTAAGCGAAGAACAACGGGTTGCATTTTTGTTAAATAAAGTTGATGGGAAAAAACATAGTGAAATTGCCGATATATTAGATGTTACCAAAAAGGTTGTAGAGTATAGAATATATAGTGCTTTTAAGATTCTAAAATCTGAACTAGATAATTTTTCTGTAAAGTAATCAGGAATTTTTAAAAGTAAGTTGTTATATATAAAAGAACGTGAATTAATGGAACAAGATAACTTATTAAAAAAATGGTTGAATAATGAATTAACTGATTCTGAAAAAGTGCTTTTTTCAAATCAGGAAGATTTTGCATTGAATCAAAAAATTATTGATAGTGCTCAGTTATTTAATGCATCCAAACATACAACTATAAAAGATTTTGAAGCATTTAAAAAAGATTATCAAAATCGAGAGGCTAACAAATCTAACACAAATTGGTACAAACCATATTTGCGTATTGCTGCTATACTTGTAGTTGCTCTTGGTGTGTATTTTACTTTTTTCTTTAATACAACAACTACAATTAATACTCAAATAGCCGAAAAAACAACAATTGAGCTCCCAGACCATTCTCAGGTTACACTAAACGCATTAACATCCATTAATTATAAAGCAAAGAATTGGAAAGAAAATAGGAGTTTAAATTTAGATGGTGAAGCTTATTTTAAAGTCGCTAAAGGGAAAACATTTGATGTAAAAACAACTACTGGTACTATAACTGTTGTTGGCACAGAATTTAATGTAAAAAACAGAGATGGTTATTTTGAAGTGCAATGTTTTGAAGGTATTGTAAAAATAAAATCTGATACGATTGTTAGACAACTTAAGTCAGGAAATACCTTTAAAATTTACAAGGGTCGTTTTAGTGAAAATCAAACTGCTTTGGAATTTCCAAACTGGTCTCAAAATAGAAGTAGTTTTGATAATATTGAGTTAAGTGATGTTTTTAGTGAGCTGGAAAGGCAATACAACATTCAAATAACAACAGATAGTATAAATCTAAAACGCAAGTTTTCTGGTGTTTTTACACACAAAAACTTAGAAAACGCCCTTATATCTATTACAAAGCCTATGAATTTATCTTTTAAATGGAGTTCAAAAAATAGCGTTGTAATTTATGAGATGGATAATTAGAATTATTTTATTCTTATGTTTTGTTTTTGGGCCTTCATATAACGTTTTGGCTCAAGAAACAAATTCTCTATCTACAATACTTAAGGAGTTAGAAAACAAATACAATGTACAGTTTAATTATGCTCCAGAGAATATTGAAAATGTATTTATTGTTTCACCAGAAGACTCTTCAACGTTAACAGACGTATTATTATACTTAGAGAATCATACAGATTTAAAATACAATGTATCTGAAAATGGCATCGTAATTATAACAATCAAACCTTTAAGGTTTTTTTGTGGTTATATTAAAAATAAAGAAAGTAGTTTACCAATAGAACAGGCTACAATTCAAACAAAAAATTCTGGAACTGTTAGCGATGAAAATGGGTATTTTGAAATTGAAGTTAGTAATAAAGAAAAATTAACTATTCGCTCTTTAGGATATAATACCATTAATATTTCTATTGAAAACAATCAAGAAACAACATGCAAAGAAATATTTCTTGAGCAAAATATTGAGGCTTTATCTGAAGTTTTTCTAACAAACTATATAACTTCTGGAATTACTAAAACCTATTTAGGTACTTATGAAATAGATTTTGCCAAATTCGACATTCTTCCTGGCTTAATAGATACAGATGTTTTGCAGTCTATTCAAGCTTTTCCAGGTATTTTAAGCGTCGATGAAACCGTGTCTAACATCAATATTCGAGGAGGCTCTAACGATCAAAACCTCATTCTCTGGGATGGCATAAAAATGTATCAATCTGGTCATTTTTTTGGACTTGTATCTTTGTATAACCCACAAATAACCAAAGATGTTATTGTTGTAAAAAATGGAACTAGCGCTTCGTTTACAGATGGAGTTTCTGGCACTATTTCTATGAATACAGATAATAAATTAAATACCAAAACTACTGGAAGCATAGGTTTTAACTTAATAGATTTAAACGGATATTTAGATTTAAAAATTAGTAATAAATCTTCTATAGAAATTGCTGCTAGAAAATCTTTATACGATTTTATAAAAACACCAACCTTTAATAGATATTTTGAAAGAATTACTCAAGACCCAGAATTTGAGAACAACACATCTAATGTCTTAAACACCAATGAAGATTTCGATTTTTATGATTTTTCTTTACGCTGGCTATATGAAATTAGCGAAAAAGATAAATTGCGTATTAATTTTATAAACGCTAGTAACCAACTGGTATTCGATGAAAATACCATTGTTAATGATTTAGAAAGATCTAAGGAAAGTAAATTAACTCAAAACAGTATTGCTGCTTCCTTATTTTATAAACGCTTATGGAATGAAAAATTAAATACAACCTTTGAATTTTACGAAACCGATTATAAATTACAAGCCATAAATGCCAATTTACTGGAAGACCAACGTTTTTTGCAAGAAAATCAGATTTCTGAATCAAGTTTTAAATTACAAGGCAGTTATAAGCTAAACAAATCTTTAAATTTAAATTTGGGCTACCAATTTGTTGAAACTGAAATAACTAATTTAGATGATGTTGATAATCCTGTTTATAGACTATTAGTATCGGAAGTTTTAAGGACACAGGGACTCTTTTCGGAAATATTTTACAGTAGTTCAAATAATAAAACACATGTTAATTTAGGTGTTCGTTACAACTATATTAATAAATTCAAGAAAAGCCTTTTAGAACCTCGTTTAAGTATTACACATCGTTTTTGGAATCATTTTTCAATAGAGATTTTAGGCGAATTTAAGAGTCAGAACACGTCTCAAATTATTAATTTCCAAAACGATTTTTTAGGCGTTGAAAAAAGGCGTTGGCAATTATCGAATAACAGTACCATTCCAGTAATTCAAAGCAAGCAAGCGTCTATTGGAATAAATTATTCTAAAAACAATTACCTTATTAGTTCAGAGTTTTATTATAAATATATTAATGGAATTACTACCCAAAGTCAAGGGTTTACAGACCAATTTCAGTTTGAACAATCAATTGGGAAAAATACGATTTATGGTTTAGATTTCCTGTTTAGAAAATCGTTTACAGATTATAACTTATGGTTAAGTTATTCTTTTATGGATAACAATTATACATTTAGTTCTGTGAGCCAAAATCCTTTTCCTAGTAATTTTAATATCAGTCATGCTGCTACATTTGGTACTTCATATATAAAAGGTGATTTTAAATTTTCTCTAGGTTTAAATTGGCATACAGGAAAACCGATAACAGAACCTGTTGTTGGCAACGAAATAGTAAATAATGAGATAAATTATCAGTCTACAAACTCATCAAGATTAGACTCTTATTACAGAGTAGATGTTTCAGCCTTGTATATGGTAGATATTAGCAACAAAATTAAAGGGCAGTTTGGTGGCTCTTTATGGAATGTATTAGGAACTGAGAATGTTATAAATAAATATTATACTATAAATAATGGAACTGTTGTCGAGACTAACGAAATGTCACTTAACTTCACTCCAAACCTATCTGCTAGATTTATTTTTTAATAGTATAAAATGTATTAGTTACTTTCCGATACAGAATTTAATTTATGAGTATTTTTAAGGCTTCACGCTATATAAGGTACAAAATGATTATATATTTCACTGAAATTTAGAATAAATACGATTAAAATTTAAAGATAAAAAAAAGAGCCTTAATATTAAGACTCTTCTTTTCTTAATTCAATAATTAAACATTTGAATGCTCAAAAGCTTTCAAATTAACTTACTGATTCATCATCATTTCATGGTCGTATTTACAACAACCTGGTAAATTTTTATAGGCTTCTTCACTTCCTGAAACTTTTTCGGTATCATATCCTGATGCTGCAATTGCTTCTTGAATAGCCATAGAATTTGTTTTGGAATCATCAAAAGACACATCCATTTTCTTTTTTTCTACATCCCAAGTTGCACTTGAAACACCTTCAACCCCATTTGCTGCTTTTTCTATGGTTTTTTTGCACATACCACAATTACCTCTTACGCCAAAAGACACGTCTGTCATTGCCATATCTTTTGATACTTCTGTAGTTGTCGTATCTGTTTCGTTTTTTGTTTGGCCATTACAGCTTGTTAATCCCATTGTTGCAACTACTGCTACACTTAAAATTACTTTTTTCATTGTTTTTAATTTAATTGTTATTATTTGATTTATTATTATTCTATTACTTGTTTTACTTCTCCACAGGTTAACATTACTTCGCCAAAATATGGATTGATTACTTTTTCTTCTTTGCTTAACCAATATGCTCCGTTGTTATTATCTGCCATCGGACAAAATTCCACATATACTTTTTCCTTAACACCAAACACTTGTACAGCAGTTATTAAGTGTGATGAAAGATGTTTGAAATGGTCTCTTTGTTCTTTAATATCTGACGTTTTAGAAATAGATGTTGTAAAAGATTCTATGTCGCCTACTAATGACATCCAATGAGTGTGAGCGTTATTGTCTGATAATAATTTCATATCTACTTTACTTAAATTGTTTAATAAACTTGTTGCATTAACTGAAGTGCTTTTTGAATCTTCTTTAACTAAAGCATCTTTTAAATTGATATAATCATTGAAAACAACTTGTAATTGTTCTTGAAATTTTTCTGGTACTTCCAATCGTTCATTCATATTGGTATATTCAGTATTATTTTTAGACGAACTATTTTCCATACCCAAATGACCTTCATGGCCAGTCATTACTTTGCCACCATCCTTATTCATCATCGACTTCTTGCCTTGTAATTGAGCAGCTGCATCAACTGTAAATGTTCCATTGGTTACTATTTCATCACCATTATTTAAACCCTCAAACACCTCATAATTATTACCGATTTGATTGCCTAATGTAATCTTACGCATTTCAAAAACTGGTTGATTAGGATTAGCTTTTAAATACACAACAGAACGTTCTCCTGTCCATAAAATAGCCGAAGATGGTATTGCTAATACTTGTTCTTTATTTGTATTGAGACCTTCAATCTTTCCTTCAACAAACATTCCTGGTTTAAATACATCGTTTTTATTATTAAGCACCACACGTAAGGTTACTGTTCTTGTTTTGGTATTTAAAATTGGGTCGATAAAATCTACTTTTCCTTTAAACTCCTTATTAGCATAAGCGTTTGTAGTCACTAAAACTTCTTGTCCCTTTTTAAATAAATCGATTTGATTTTCGTAGACATCAAAATTCGCCCAAACGGTGTTTAAATTGGCAATTTTAAGCAATGGTTGTCCTTGTTTAATATAATCGCCTTGTTCTACTAATTTTTCGGTGACTGTACCTGAAACGGTTGCATAAACTGGAAAGTTTTCTTTTACTTTTTGAGTTTCTTCAATCTGATTGATTTGATTATCAGAGAGTTTCCATAACTTTAATTTATTACGAACCGCTTTGTATAATGCAGGTTGCGATTGCTTTAAAGACGATGCGGTGATGAGCTCTTGTTGTGCTGCATATAATTCTGGGGAATAAATAGTGGCTAATAATTGTCCTGCACGAACTTCTTCACCTGTAACACTCACATTCAAACGTTCTATTCTACCAGAAAAGTAACTGACTTGTACTGCATTGGCTTCTTCATTTTCAGCAATTTTACCTGATAGTTTTATGGTATTACCCTCAACATTGCCTTTACCAACAATGGTAGTTTGAATGTTGGCTAAAGCCATTGCATTTTCTGTTAGTTTGAATTGGTCTGCCAACAAACCATCACTTCCACTTTCAGCAGGAATTAAATCCATACCGCAAATAGGACAATCGCCTGGTTCTGGTTGCATAATTTGTGGATGCATTGAACACGTCCACATTTGATTGGTTTCTGCGACTTCATCGTGATTATGTCTTGTTTCCTGTTTTGATGAACCACCAAACAACAACCAACCCAATAAAAGACCAATAGCGAGAATGCCAACGTAAATTAATATTTTATTATTTTTCATTTTCTAATCGTTTAATCATTACTTTCATTTCTTCTATTTCTTTTCGTTGTGCTTTAATAATATCTTCAGCTAACTTTTTAACTTCTGGGTCTTTAATATCTGCACGTTCACTTGTTAAAATAGCAATTGAATGGTGTGGTATCATTGCCTTCATCCAAAGGACATCGCCAATAATTGGTGCTTGTGTTCTTACTAATCCTAATGCACCCACAAATAGTATAAAACTACCTACAAGTATGGCAATATTCTTCTTTTTGTCATTATACATTTTTCGCATAAAAAACCACATTATGACTGCCATTGTAGAAATCCCTAAACAGGTCATATAGAATCGTGTTAAACTAAACCATACGTGATCTATAGAATATGTGTTTAAATACATTGTGATGTACATTGCTACAAATGAGCAAACCAGCATTATAAGGAAGATTTTGTAATTTCCTTTGTTTGAATGTTCTTTTGAATTTTTCATACTATTTTGATTTTATAGTTAAACTTTTTTACTTACTTAATTTTAAGATTCTGAATGCACCTTGTATTACCAATCCAAAAACTATAATGCCAATTATTAAATCAGGAATCCCAGAACGTAGCCAATTGACCAATAAACCTGCTGTAATTACACCAAGATTTATTATAATATCGTTAGAGGTAAAAATCATACTTGCACGCATATGCGCTTCATTACTTTTTGATTTTTGTAATAAATAAAGACAGATACCATTAGCTATTAATGCAAATATTGAAACGATAATCATTGTTGAAAATACAGGTAACGCTTCATAGCCTAAAAACCGACGTATCACTTCAACAATTCCTATTATTGCGAGCATTATCTGAAAATAACCTGCATATTTTGCAATACGTTTCTTTTTTAAAACCGAACCACCAACTGCAATTAAGCTTAATCCGTAAACAAATGAATCTGCCAACATATCTAAACTATCAGCAACTAATCCCATCGATTTTGAAATAATACCTGTACTCATTTCAACAATAAAAAATGCAAAATTGATAATAAGAACTGTCCACAACAGTTTGGATTGATTGCTCGTAGATTCAGTTATAACTGCATCTGTTTCTTCTGAACTAATTAAATTTTCATTAAGTTTCAATACTTTTATGACATTTCTGATTGCATTAACATCAGCATTATGATAAAGTGTTAGGATTCTCTTTTCTAAATCAAAATCAAGTTGTTTGATACTATCAATATCTGATAGCTTCATCCTAATCAAGTTTTCTTCAGAATGACAATCCATTTTTGATATTTTGAAAACTGTTTTCTTCATTTAATTAAATGTTTACTGTTCTTAATCGTAATGCATTTGCGATTACTGAAACAGAGCTAAAACTCATTGCTAAAGCTGCTATCATTGGTGAGAGTAATATGCCGAAAAAAGGGAACAACACACCAGCTGCAATAGGCACACCTAATGTGTTATAAATAAGCGCAAAAAATAGATTTTGTTTAATATTTCTCATCACAGAATGGCTTAAATTTCTGGCTTTTACAATGCCGTGTAAATCGCCTTTTACTAATGTAATCATTGAACTTTCTATCGCTACATCAGTACCTGTACCCATTGCAATACCTACATCACTTTTAGCTAATGCTGGTGCATCATTAATACCATCACCTGCCATTGCAACCACTTTTCCTTTTTCTTGCAGTTTTTCAACTTCTTTGAGTTTATCTTCTGGTAGCATACTGGCTTTAAAATCTGCGAGATTCAATTCTGATGCTACTGCTTGCGCTGTATCGTGATTATCACCTGTTAGCATTATAACATCAATGCCTTTATCTTGAAGTGCTTTAATCGCTTTGGCACTTGTTTCTTTTATTTTATCTCCTATAACCACATATCCAACAACGGTTTCGTCTATTGCTAAATAAGAAACAGTTTTACCTTGTTTTTGGTAGGTTTTGGCTTCTTCTTGCATTTTAGATGTAATGTCTGCTTTTGCATATTCCATCATTTTAGGATTTCCTAATGCTACTTTTTTTCCAGCTATTATAGCTTCAACACCTTTTCCTGTAACAGCACTAAAATTTTCTGATTTTAATCCCGAAGCTTCGGGATCAGCGTTATGTTCTTTTCCATATTTTACTGTAGCTTCTGCTAATGGGTGTTCACTATTAGTGTTTAATGAAACGATATATTGAAGTAGCTCCTTTTCGCTTAAAGCATCACTAAAAGCACCTATGGTTTCTACTGTTGGTTTGCCTTCAGTAATCGTACCCGTTTTATCAACTATTAAAGTATCAACCTTATCCATTTTTTCAAGTGCTTCGGCATTTTTAATCAACACGCCATTTTGAGCACCTTTACCCACACCAACCATTACAGACATTGGTGTTGCTAAACCTAAAGCACAAGGACACGCAATGATTAGAACTGCAATTGCATTGACTAAAGCATATACATAAGTAGGTTCTGGACCCCAAATAGACCATACAATAAATGTAACAATAGAAATAATAACTACAACTGGCACGAAATAACCTGATACCTTATCTGCTAAATTTTGAATAGGCGCACGACTTCTACTCGCATCATTAACCATATGAATGATTTGCGAGAGTAACGTATCACTTCCTACCTTTTCCGCTTTCATTAAAAAGGATTGATTCCCGTTAATTGTTCCGCTACTTACTTTATCATCTTGAGATTTGTTTACAGGAATAGGTTCTCCTGTAATCATAGATTCGTCAATAGTTGATTCGCCTTCAGTTATCACGCCATCCACAGGAATTTTATCGCCTGGTTTAACTTTTAGAATATCATTAAGTTCTATCTTATCGATACTGACTTCTACCTCTTCACCATCTATTATTTTTACAGCTTTATTTGGTGCTAACTTTAGCAATTCTTTTACTGCTGAATTGGTTTTGCTGTGTGCACGAGCTTCTAATAATTGTCCTAAAAGTACCAAGGTTAAAATAACTGTTGCTGCTTCAAAATAGACGTGAACAGCACCAGATTCTGTTTTAAACTGTTCAGGAAACACATCTGGAAATAACATACCAAAAACGCTAAATAACCAAGCCACACCTGCACCAATGCCAATAAGTGTAAACATATTTAAATTCCAAGTTTTTATACTTCTAAAAGCACGTTCAAAGAACATCCACGTTGCATAAAAGACAACTGGAATGGATAATGCAAACTGAATCCAATTCCAATATTTCTGCTCCATTATGTCATACAATGGATTATTAGTCAGCATTTCGCTCATTGCGATTATGAAAATTGGTAATGTGAATGCTGTTGCTATCCAAAACTTCTTTAGTAGTCTTTTATAGGTCTTTTCTTCTGCTGAAATATCTGGTTGCATTGGCACTAAATCCATACCACAAATAGGACACGAACCTGCTTCATCTTTTACAACTTCTGGATGCATTGGGCAGGTCCATTGTTCTGAATTTGTAGTTGATAGATTTTGTTCTTCAACTAAATCCATTCCGCAAACAGGACAATCGCCTGGTTTGTCATAGGTTTTATCGCCTTCGCAATGCATAGGACAATAAAATGTACCTGTACCATTTCCTTTAGATTGCTTTTTGTTTTTGTCTTCTGAATGCTGATGGTGTTCACCTTGTTTATGAATACTATATCTGTCACCATCGCTTTTTAAGGCTTTTTGAAATGTTTCTATTGGAATATGTGATTCCATTTCAATAGTAGCTTCTGCCTTTTCTAAATTGACTGTTGCTTTTAAAACACCTTCTACTTTAGATAGTGATTCTTGTACGTGACTGCGACAACCGTTGCAAGTCATTCCGTGTATGTGATATGTGTGTGTCATATTAATTGCTTAAATAATTAATTACTGTCGATTGCATATAATAGTTTTTAACCGACTCTACTTGATTCATTTGGAATTTTAATTGCAATTCCTGAATATCCAAAACATCATTAAAATCAATCGTTCCGGTTTCGTAACTTTTAATTAAAATGGTTTCGGCGTCTTTAGCTTGTTTTAAGTTTTTCTCTTGCGTATTAAACTTAATTCGCGACTGATTACGTTGTGAAATCGCTTTTGATAATTCCGATTTCAATATATTCAATCGTTGTTCTTTTTGCGATTGGATTTCCTGTTTGCGTAATTCGTTTTGTTTGGTTTGAGAGCTATACTTTTTATTGAAAATAGGTATGGAAACCGAAAGCATGGGCATTACCATATCTTTATAGGAACTGGTAATCATTGGGCTGTTCTCTTGATTGATATATTCCACACCAAAACCTATCATCGGGCCACTTTCCTTTTGGTTTAACAATTCAGACTGTTCTACTGATTGATACAATTTATCAAATTTGAGCAACTCCGGGTTTACTTCCAAACTTTCGTAGCTATAAAAATTATCGTCTTTTGGAATTGCCATAGCAGAAACCGCAGATACCTCAACATCATAGTCGCGATTCAGTAAACTATTTAAAGCCGCTTGTATGCCCTTATATTGCTGAACTAACACCTCTTTCTCTTGTTGCAATTCGTTTTGCCTGATCTGTAATCGTAAAACATCTACTGCTGATGCTTTGCCTACTTCTACCGAAGTGAGCGCAAGCTGTTCATACGATTGTAAGAGTTCAATATTTTTATCTAAAACGTCTTGTTTGGCTTTAATTTCATACAGTTGGTAATAAAATTGCGAGACCGAAAGCACCAATTTTCGTTTCGCTATCGTTATTTCAATGTACTGTGCATCGGCCATCGAAGTTGCATAATTTTCTCGTGCCGTTATGGTGCCAAACCAGGGTAACATTTGCATGACGGAAACTCGAAAACGTTCCATAGGCATATCCATTTCAGGTTTTATAGCCATAACTCCCAAATTAAATTCGGTATTTGGCAAACTGTTCACTTCGATAACTTTTTCGGAAGCAATTTGATGCTGAAAATCGAACTTTTGAATTTCAGGATTGTTCTCTAAAGCTTCACGTATCAATGTTTCCAATTCTTGGCTTTGAACGGAAAAAACAAAGAATAAAGAACAAAGAGTTAAGACTGCTTTTTGGATGATTTGTAATTTATATTTTTTCATTGTAGATTTTTTTGTCTATTATCTATTTTCCCAATTCTTTTCAACGCCATTTCAGCTTGCCAGCTATATAAAACCGGCACTACAAATAAGGTGATTAAGGCGATAAGCATGCCTCCAAAACTTGGGATTGCCATCGGAATCATTATGTCGCTTCCACGTCCAGTAGATGTTAAGATAGGCAACAAAGCCAAAATGGTGGTCGCTGTAGTCATTAAACATGGTCTGATTCGTTTTTCACCTGCTTCGACT
>Ga0209344_10001890_pt1 | contig 25218 bp, 18 predicted proteins | sample Cruoilmetagenom6_FD_187293 | JGI IMG/M metagenome (GOLD analysis project Ga0209344, IMG submission 187293) | Oil polluted marine microbial communities from Coal Oil Point, Santa Barbara, California, USA - Santa Barbara Oil Seep Sample 6 (SPAdes)... | ecosystem: Environmental > Aquatic > Marine... | reverse complement strand
CTTGCGCCGGTTTGCCAAGAAATTTGTCCAACAGGCCGGGTTGGGCATAGCTGATTGCAAGATCATGCATCACGAGGGCTGTGTTTTTTGAATGCTCAACATGCACAGGATCATTGCCTTCTCCACCAACAGGAAGATCAGGAATATTTTCCGAGTGAACACAGCGCGCCCGGTTGTCCCCTTTTGTGGGGGTAAGGTTTGGCCGGTTCGCGGTACATTCTTTGGTGGCCAACTCGCACCGCGGTTCAAATGCGCATCCTTGCCCAACCTGTCCGGGTGCGGGAGGGCGGCCGTCCAAGGCGACGGGCAATTGTGTGTCATTCAATTTGGGGATCGAGGCCAACAAACCACGGGCATAGGGGTGAGACGGTGTACGAAGAACGCTGCGAACAGGCCCTTCCAGAACAACCTCGCCGGCGTACATGACCAAAACCTTGTCGCAGACGCGGGCAATCGCGCCGAGGTCGTGGCTGACATAGATCATCGCCATGTTGCGGCTAAGCGCCAAATCGCGGAGCAACTCAAGTATATGTGCCTGTGTTGTGACATCTAACCCGGTGGTCGGTTCGTCCAACAACAAGGCATCTGGATCACCGGCCAGCGCCATTGCGATCGCAACACGTTGTTGTTGTCCGCCGGATAGCTCATGTGGAAATCTGTCAGCAAGTACGGTTGGGTCGGGCAGGCGTACTTGTCCAAGTAGTTCAATCACACGGTCCGGTCGGGCGGATTCAGGCAGGTCAGAATGCAGACGAAGCGCCTCGGATAATTGTTTTCCGATCCGCATCGTGGGCGTCAAAGACTGGCCCGCATTTTGTGGTACCAGGCCCAATTGTCCGCCACGGATGGCCTCCAACTCAGTACGGGTTTGGTTGAACATGTCTTTACCGTCAAAACACACCTGTCCGGACTGGCAGTAGAGGCCGCGTTTGAGAAACCCCATCGCGGCCAGCGCCAGTGTGCTTTTGCCGGACCCGCTTTCCCCAACTAAACCGACGCTTTCACCGCGATGGACTTGCAAATCAATGTTGCGCAACACCGGCAATGCGTTACCGGCGCGGCTGGTAAATCCAATAGACAGGTTTTGAATGTCGATGATCGGCGCGTCGGTCATGTCAAATCGTCGCCTTTCGCGCCCGGTCGATCCCAAGCGATTTGGCCAAAGCATCGGCAGTCAGGTTGATGCCGATAATCAGGGACGACAAGGCAATGACAGGCCCCAGAACACCCCAGAGAGCAAGGGACATGTAAATGCGCCCATCTGCGATCATCAGACCCCAATCAGGGGTCGGCGGGGAAACGCCAAATCCAAGGAAGGACAGCGATGAAAATGCCAACAACATCCAGGACCAACGCATTGCCCCCTCAACCATCAACGTATCCAAAACATTGGGCAACAATTCGACCCGAATGATGGTCATCCGCCCGTGGCCACGCGCCCGCGCCGCAGATATGAAATCCCGGGCAACAACGTCTTGCGTGGCGGCGCGGGCCACCCGGATGACAGGTATCCCATAGAAAAAAGCCAATGTCGGGATCAACACAGCGTTGGTTGTGCCAAATGTCATGACCAGCACCAACAGCTTCAAAATCCATGGCAACGCTAGGAACGCATCAACAACGCGCATCATTGCCTCGTCCAACCGCCCCCCCACAAGGCCGAACAGGATTCCGACAAACCCACCCCAGATCATTGCGATAGGGGTGGCAATGCCGGTCACGATCAATGCTTCCCGCCCCCCCATCAAAACGCGCGAAAAAATGTCCCGGCCGAGATGATCCGTACCCATCCAATGCGCCTGCGTGGGAGTTTGCAAAATAATGTTGGAGTCCATTGAAGTCACATTGAAGGGGGTCAACCAGGGGCATATTGCTGCGATCACCAAATGCACAACCACCAGCGAAAGGCCAACGGCGCCTGACGGACGCGAGATCACATCCCTAAGAACAGTCACAATACGGCCAAGCCGCGAGGTGGAAGGTGCTGTTGCGTCGTTCATTTGCGCCTCATGTGATAGGTGCGCAATCGCGGGTTCAGAACCATGGTTAGAATGTCAGCCGTAAGGTTCACACAAACATATGTCGTGGCAACGATCAGGGCGATGGCCTGAACAACAGGCAAATCCCGGTCGGAAATCGCATCAATCATCATGCGCCCCATGCCGGGATAGTTGAAGACCACTTCGATCACAACAACACCGCCAAGTAACCATGCGACGGTCAAAGCCACGACATTTATTGCAGGTAGCAAAGCGTTAGGAAGGGCGTGGCGAAAAACGACCTGCCAATATGGCACACCTTTGAGGGTTGCCATTTGGACGAAATCCCCGGCCATCACTTCGATTACCGAAGATCGGACCATACGCAAAATATGCGCCGTCATGACCATGGACAGAACAATTATGGGCAACAGGATTTCGGGGAAAAAGGCCGAAATTGGATAGTCCGCTGGTGCGACAACAATGCCCGGTATCCATTGTAACCAAACAGAAAACACCAGAATTAGGACTGTAGCTGACACAAATTCCGGGATGGTCATCGCCAAGATGGCGGTGGTTGAGATCACCAGGTCAATAGGTTTGTCACGCCACAACCCTGTGATAACGCCTAAGAAAATGGCAAGTGGTACACCCACCGCCAATGCGCATGCCGCCAACAGAGCAGAGTTTTTCAACCGATCCCCTACCAACGCCGCAATACTTTCTTCACCGTTGGCAGAAACGCCGAAATTTCCCTGAATTGCACCTGCCGCCCAATCAAGATAACGCGCAATTGCCGAATTGTTTAAGCCCAAGTCCTCGCGGCAGTTTTCCAAAACCTTGCCTTGTGCTTCGCGTTCCAGAAACGCTGTGCAAGCGTCGCCTGGCAAGGCCTCGACCCCCGCGAAAATAATCACGGAAACGATGCAGACGGTGACAATCCCCAAAGCGAGGCGGCGGAGAAGCAAGCTTAACATCCGGGCCGTTTCAAATTATGGACACGACTTTGCTGCGCGATGTGAAGCCCCACGTCAAACAGCCCGGCCGGGTGCGTTTCGATTGTCGCCACCTTAGGGCAGCACGGACGCGCCCGTCGACCCCGATTCTTCGAACCAAATTCATAGACTGGTTTTTAAGGTCTTCGAATGCTGTTTTTAATACTGATGGTACGTCCCATCATCCCGTCCGGAACCGGGGATTTGGCGTGCAGCTCTGCTGCAACATGCATTTTCTCCATGACATCGTCCGGCATGGGTGTCACGCGGGGCCCTGTCATGTCCACATGCAGGGTCAACCCTTCGGCGGTCGCCGCTAACCATCCATCTTCGTGGTACAGTTCCTGAAAGCTGTGAAACCGCTTGGCGTCGAAATCAACCAACCGAAACGATGATTTGACACGATCACCCAGGTGCAGTTCCCGAATGTAACGGATGTGAAATTCCGCGGTGTAGGTGGTCATTTTGCGTTGGGTCGCATAGTCGGGGCCAAAACCAAACGATGGGTAGATCTGGTCAGAGCAACGATCAAATAACACGGTGTAGTAGGCCATGTTCAAATGGCCGTTGTAGTCGATCCACGTGGGCTCGATTTCCATCCAGTCGGACATGAACGGTGCAGGGGTGGTCATTGCGATATTTCTCTACGGTTCCACGACCCGCATAATTCTGTATGCCACAGAATGCAAAGAGAAAGGCAATTCTGGAATTTTGAGACAACAAAGATGGGGTGAAATTTTAAAAAAAATTCAGCCCGATTAGGTTGCGTTCAGACCTACAACCCGAGTTTGGCACTCACGATCTGATTGACAGCCTTCGGGTTCGCTTTGCCACCGGTAGCCTTCATCACCTGACCGACAAACCAACCGGCGAGTTTTGGATTGGCTTGTGCTTTTTCGACCTGTGCGGGGTTGTCCGCGATGATCTGATCCACGGCGGTTTCGATTGCACCTGTGTCGGTCACTTGTTTCATGCCACGCGTTTCGACGATTTCGGCCGGATCACCGCCTTCGGTGAAGACGATTTCGAACAGGTCTTTGGCGATTTTGCCGCTGATTGCGTCTGAGCTGATCAAATCGACAATTCCACCCAATTGCACCGGGCTGACCGGGCTTTCGGTGATGTCGTGATCTTCTTTTTTGAGGCGCCCGAATAGTTCGTTGATCACCCAGTTGGCGACCAGTTTGCCATCGCGACCTTGTGCGGCTTCTTCAAAGTAAGCGGCGTTTGCCACATCCGCCGTCAAAACGTTTGCGTCATAGTCGCTGAGTGAAAACTCTTTGATAAAACGCGACTTTTTCTCGTCTGGCAGCTCGGGAAGTGATGCGGCAATATCATCTACCCATGCTTGATCAATCTCGAGCGGCAAAAGGTCGGGGTCAGGGAAATACCGGTAATCATGGGCTTCTTCTTTTGACCGCATCGACCGGGTCTCGTTCTTGTCCGGGTCGTACAGGCGGGTTTCCTGATCGACCTTTCCACCGGCTTCGACGATTGCGATCTGACGGCGGGCTTCGACCTCGATGGCGGCCTGAATGAACCGCATCGAGTTCATGTTCTTGATTTCACAGCGCGTACCGAGATGCGCGAAATCCTGTGTCTCCTGATATTTTTCGTACTGGCCCGGCAAGCAGATCGACACGTTTACATCCGCACGCAAGCTGCCGCTTTGCATGTTGCCATCACATGTTCCCAGATAGCGCAGAATTTGGCGTAGCTTGGTCACATAGGCGGCTGCCTCTTCCGGACCGCGGATATCCGGACGGCTGACGATTTCCATCAGGCAAACACCTGTACGGTTGAGGTCAACGAACGACATGTTCGGATCCATGTCGTGGATCGATTTGCCCGCGTCCTGTTCCATATGGATGCGTTCAACGCGCACCAAACGGGCAATGCCGGGTTCCATATCCACAAGGATTTCACCTTCGCCTACGATGGGTTCGTACAGCTGGGAAATCTGATATCCTTGGGGCAGGTCGGGGTAGAAATAGTTCTTGCGGTCAAACGCCGACTTCAGATTGATTTGTGCCTTCAGACCAAGGCCCGTGCGGACCGCCTGTTCGACACAAAATTCGTTGATGACGGGCAACATGCCGGGCATGGCCGCGTCAACAAATGCCACGTTGGAATTTGGCTCGGCCCCAAATTTTGTGGACGCACCAGAGAACAATTTGGAATTCGACGACACCTGCGCGTGGACTTCCATCCCAATCACCAGTTCCCAGTCATGTTTCGCGCCTGCGATGACTTTGGGTTTTGGGGTTTCATAGGTCAGATCAAGCATGGTCCAGCGTCCTTTGTCACTTGATCAGCGTTCTAGGACAGCCCGTACAAAGGAGCAAGAGGTCGCAGCTTATTCAATGCGTGTGATTTGGTGGGATGGCTGGTGTTAGATAGTTGGTAACCGGTACATGCCCGCAGGTGAAAATGCGATGGAACTGCCATCGGCAATGTCGTCTGCGAATTGCAAAGCGATAGCCCGCAAAGCGGCTTGTCGACCTTCTGTAACCAATGCCCGGCGTGAGGGCAGGGGCGGCGTCAGGCCCGGGCTGTGCAGGGCCTGTGTCCAGATCAGGGGATGTAGTTCATGTAGGTGGTTCGACAAGATCCAGCTCAGGCACTGGCCGATCTTTTGGCGACTTGTATAAGTATGCAATGTTTCACCAGATAGCGGTCCCATTGTGACCGCGCAAAATGCGGCCAACAAATTGGCAACGTGTTGGTCTGAATTCCGGTTCAGGATGTCCTGCAGCCCTTCAATGAAGAAATCACAATCCAACATTTCCAACGCACCCTCATCCAAAGCGAGGGCATCAAAGTAAACCCATGCATATGCGCCAGCACCCCAAATATCACCGGTGCGTGAGGCTGTGCGTCGGGCTTCGACTTCGAGTTGCTGATAGGATCCAAACCGGCTGGGCAAAAGGCTTTGACCCAAAGCGCGCATATGGCGCGGGCTGGTTGGGTCCAGATCAATCAAGTCTTCGTAATTGTCAGCCACACGGCGATCTGGTGCTGTCATTGCAGCCATAAGTGCGCATTGCGCTGCCGCCAAAGACGGCGCGTTTTCAGCGATGCCGCAATAAGGTGCCAACAGACTTTCTGCACGGTCAAAATGGTTTTTAAACTTCGTTGCCCGGACACCTGACGTCATGGTGACTTCGCATTCCGGCGCGTGTCGCCACGCCCATCCAAGGTCAACATGCGCCATGGCGACAATCAGGGCGCAGGCATAGTCACCGGAATGATCTTCTAACATTTGTTCCAGGGCATCGATACCATCTGATGCGGGTTTCACATTTTCATGCAGGGAATCTTCTGCGACAGCGACGACATCGCCGCGCGCGCCAAAAGCCAGCAACATTGCGGCGGATTCGCCACCGGGCGTCGCAAGCCGTGCGGCGTCTGCCTTGTGAATTTCCTGGGACAGTTCATTCCACATCTCTTGGCGGGCAAGTTTTTGACCGCGATCCTGAAATTCAGCACGCGCCATTTCTTCGTCCGTGATGGGCATGGATGGCAAAATAATCCGCCGACTTAGCACTTCGATGTCTGCATCTGTTGGGCCACCAATCGCGGCATTGGTAATAGCCTCAACACGGCGCAATGCGCGTGGGATGCAAGAAGATACGGCACGGGTCAAAAGGCGGGTTACTGGCATTTGGGCTCTCGTTTGCTGGTTCTGGCCAACTTGGAGGTATATTCGGGCCAAATCATGACCGGGCTTGGGTCTTCGCGGGGTAATAGTCGGGTCACCGCGCGACATTGTCTTTCCCACGAAAGTCGGTGATCATGGCAACATGAACCGTGCTCTTATTTGTATTTTAACGATTTTTTTACCTTTTTGTGTTGTCGGCAATGCGCTGGCAACCGAACCTGAGGTTGTCCGACCTGTCGCGCGCGACGGCGATATTCCGCCCACACGATGGGAACACCGGCCAGAATCCGATTTGTGGACCCGCAACGCGCTGGTTGCGCTTCAGACACACGGCCAAGCCCTTACTAACGTTGTTCCACGCGACATCGATGAATGGTGCCCCGGATACAGAAGTGCCGAACCGCCCGCACGTCGGGCTTTTTGGGTTGGTTTCATGTCCGCATTGGCCAAGCATGAAAGCACGTACAAACCAAACGCGGTTGGGGGCGGCGGCAAATGGTATGGTTTGTTGCAAATCCTTCCGGCAACTGCGCGCGGATATGGTTGCAAAGCCCGGTCAGGCACGGCCCTCAAGGACGGATCTGCCAATCTATCCTGTGCCATTCGCATATTGGCAGTGACTGTTCCACGCGATCAGGCCATTGCCATCAAGGATAGCAAATGGCGCGGTGTTGCCGCCGACTGGGGGCCGATGCGCAGCAGTTCCAAACGCAAAGACATGACAGGTTGGCTGCGCGAGCAGAGCTATTGCGCAGTGTCCAAATCTGTCAGACCTCAACTACGACCGACAATAGAAGACTTTCGGAAGGAATGAAGTTCCGCGCCGAACTATGCCCCAAGAATGCGCGACACCATTTCGTTGGTGTCTCCGCTTAGGTTTGGCTGCGCAAGAATACGTTCAAGCTGTGTCTTGATCAGGGTTTGCCGATCTGCGTCGTAACGCCGCCAGGTTTCAAACGCTGAACACATCCGCGCCGTGGTTTGCGGATTGATTGGGTCCAGTTTGATCAACCAATCCGCCAGCAACGTGTATCCTTTTCCGCTGGCGTGATGGAACCCGGCGGGTGAAATTGTCAACGACCCGAACGTGGCACGGAACCTATTTGGGTTCTTCATCGTGAAATCTGCATGCTTTGTCAGGTCACTGGTAACATCGGCCGTGTATTCCGGGGCCGCATACACGATTTGCAGGCTAAACCATTTGTCGATGACCAGCCGATCCTCCTTCCATTGATCATAAAAGGCTTGCGTGGCTGCGGTGCCGTTTCCCGCGTCCAAAAGGCACCCCAAAGCGGCCAGTTGTTGGGTCATGTTGTCCGCGCCGTCGTATTGGCGTTGAGCCTGTGCACCACCATCAAGTCTGGTAATCATCCCTAGGGCTGCGTTGGCCAATGCACGTGCGCCAGATTGCGTCGCGTTCGGTTGATATGGCTCGGTGATCTGGTACTGTGCATAAAGTCGCGGTGCGAGGTCTTGCATAGCCTGCGCCCGGGCTTGTCGCAGCGTTTCAATCGCGTCCCAAATCGACTGTGGATCAGGCGTGTGACCATCTTCAAACAGAGTTTGCGCCAAATCATCCTGACTGGGCAGGCCCAAGGCCAACGCGCGAAATGCCGGGTCAAGCGTGTCATCACGAGCAACAGCCGTGATTGCGTCAAGGTATTCTGGGTCCGCAGCCGCACCATTGCGGATCATATCAATCAATCCGGCACGGGCCAGCGCACGACCCGATTCCCATTTGTTAAACGGGTCGGTGTCATGGGCCAGAAGAAAAGCCCTTTCACTGTTGTTTGTTTGTCTCTCAAGGATCACCGGAGCCGAAAACTCCCGCAGGATTGACGGCGTCGGTTTGGCGCTCAAACCCTCGAAGGTGAAGGATTGTTCGACCTTGTCCATTTCCAGAACAGTGGTTTCCTGTACCTCGTCACCGTTCGGCCCAAGCAGGCCAACAGCGATAGGGATCACACGTGGATTTTTGATATCCTGTCCCGGTGTTGGTGGGGTTAGTTGTTTGAAGTTAAGGGTATAAGTTCCATCTGCGTACTCATCCGTGACAGATAGCCGTGGCGTACCTGCTTCTTCGTACCAGCGTTTAAACTGGCTTAGGTCACGTCCGGTTACGTCCTCGAATACCTGAAGCCAATCTTCGATGGTGGCCGCATCGCCGTCATGGCGTTCGAAGTATAAATCGAGCGCCTTGTCATAAGCGGTGTCGCCTACAATGGTTTTCAACATCCCGATCAGTTCGGCACCTTTTTCATAAACCGTGGCTGTATAGAAATTGTTGATCTCAACGAAACTGGCAGGACGCACAGGATGAGCCAGTGGGCCGTTGTCCTCGCGGAATTGTCGACCGCGCAGGGCAATCACGTCTTCGATGCGTTTAACCGGCGCGCTGCGCATGTCCGACGTGAATTGCGAATCCCGAAAAACGGTCAAACCTTCCTTCAGGCACAGTTGAAACCAGTCGCGGCAAGTTATCCGGTTGCCGGTCCAGTTGTGAAAATACTCGTGGGCGATTATCGCTTCGATACGTTCAAAGTTTGCATCTGTGCTGGTTTCAGAGCTTGCCAAAACACAGGAAGAATTGAATATGTTCAGACCCTTGTTTTCCATCGCGCCCATGTTGAAGTCATCCACGGCAACGATGTTGAACAGATCAAGGTCGTATTCGCACCCGTAAACGTCTTCGTCCCACGTCATTGATTTTTTAAGCGCTTCCATACCGAACGCACATTTGCCTTCGTCGCCGGGGCGCACCCAGATGTTCAATTCAACGTTACGCCCGGATTTGGTGGTGAAACTGTCGGGATGGTTCACTAGTTGTCCGGCAACCAATGCAAAAAGGTAGGCGGGTTTTGGCCATGGATCATGCCATTCTGCAAAACCTGATCCGCTGTTGGTTGGGTTTCCGTTCGAAAGCATCACGGGTTCGTCGCCTTCGATCCGCACGGTAAAAACAGACATCACATCAGGGCGGTCCGGATAATAGGTGATTTTGCGGAACCCTTCAGCCTCGCACTGTGTGCAATACATGCCGCCCGACATATACAACCCTTCCAGGGCAGTGTTGGCAGCCGGGTTGATTTCAACCTCGGCTTCCCAAACAAATGGGGCACCCGGCACATCAACGGTAAGGCCTTCTGGTGTAATTTGTGGTGTGCAATTCTGCCCGTCAATTTTCGCGCGGATCAACGTTAGGTTTTCTCCGTTCAGGAAAAAACGACGATCTGACGTGTCGGGATTGGGTGAAAATTCGATTTTGCTTATGACACGTGTTTTCTCCGGGTCCAGACGAACCGTCAAATGCACAGACGTCACCAAATATGATGGCGCGGTGTAGTCGGATAAGTGAACGGTTTGGGGGGCGGCATTTTTCATTGGGGCGTCTCCGTCATCAGGAAGAAATCGAATTTGGGCGGACGTTAGGGGGATGTTGAAAGGTCTTCAATGGCAGATCAACCAAGCCAACCCAGGAAGGGCAAGTTCAGTTCAGCACAGACGCGCGGTGCATTGTGCGAAACATCACATTTTAATTTGCGTCTTGAACGTGTAGGAATTTAAGGAAGTAATGCGCAGGATTTTTATGACTCGCCCGATCGTTGGAATAATTGGCAATCAATACGTTTTGGATGATCGTTACCCGGTACACGCCGGCGGAACGATGAATTCCGAAGCAATTGCCGCTGTTGCCGGTTGCATGCCCTTGTTGGTTCCCAGCGATCCCCGGTTTGTGAGCGTGCCCGAGCTTTTGGAAGCCTGCGATGGATTTCTGCTAACGGGCGGGCGCCCAAACGTTCATCCTGATGAGTATGGTGAATTGCCAACCGAAGCGCATGGCGATTTTGATCGTGCGCGTGATGCAATTACTTTGCCTCTGGTGCGGGCTTGCGTGGAACGCGGACAGCCTGTTTTGGGGGTATGTCGTGGCTTTCAGGAGGTTAACGTGGCGCTGGGCGGGACATTGCACCCCGAAATTCGCGATTTGCCGGGACGTGACAATCATAGGATGCCCCCCGATGGCACCCTCGAAGAACAATTTGCGCTGAGACACGTCGTGACATTCGACAAGGGCGGGGTGTTCCATCGTTTGATGGGCGCGCAATCAGTGATGACCAACACGTTGCACGGTCAGGGTATCAAAACACCGGGGGCAAACGTTGTTGTTGATGGACATGCACCTGACGGCACCCCCGAGGCCATCTATGTGCGCGATTCCGCTGGGTTTTGTCTGTCAGTACAATGGCATCCTGAATGGAATGCAATCAACGATCCTGTTTCACGCCCCTTGTTCACAGCGTTCGGCGATGCGGTCCGGAAATGGGGAGCGCGGGGACAAAATGCAAACCTTCGATCAGCATAACTACTTTGCGTTAATGCCTGATGGTTCCAAGTTTTTTGAATTTATGCCGCTAATCGTGCAGTGCTAGGTCTCTCAACAAGCAGCAGTGCTTCGCGTCGCTTCAGACAGGGCCGCGCGGTTTTTCCATGCGCATTCGGATTTGAACGAAGTTCAGGGAAAACCGCAAAAAGTTCTTCTCTGGATTCTGCTGAAATAGCAGAAATTCCCATCTCACTTGCGTGGAAGCTTTCAGTAGCGGCGCCGTCTGCGTAGACAATTTCATGCGCATCAAATATCATGTGAATATAGGTAACCTGGGCTTGCGGAACTTCGCGTACATCTATGCCATTCACCAAGTGTTTCGCCGCAACCAGAACCTCGCAATCGCCAAACAATAATTCGGCCTTGTACCCGGTAAACAAAAACCGGTGTTGTGGTGACACGAGAATTGACTTTTGCGCGCCGTCCAATACGGATGCATCAACCGAGATCGGGGCAAATTTTCCACGCCCAATGATGGTGCGTTGTCCGATCCAGCGAATTGGCTGTAAACCGTTGTCGCGGGTGACCACCATGTCGCCAGGGCGCAACGTTTCGATGGCGCGCGTTCCTTGCGCCGTCAGAATGAGCGTGCCGGGCGTAAAGCAAATGATATTCTCGATTTCAGAAAATTCGACCACTGTGCCATCGGCCAGGGTAAAGCTACCTGCATACTCATTGCCTATCGGGTCTTCGGTTGTAAAAGTAATGTCTGAGTAAGATACATCCGGTGTTAATACCAATGTGTCCCCGGTGGTTTCGTCTGTTTCTCCACCGATGAGTTTTATGCCGTTGGTCCCGATTTCACCGAGATCAGTCAGGACAAAGAGATCATCACCTCCGTTGCCTTCAGAATAGTCTCCTTCGGCCAAGTAAAGTTCGTCGTCGCCGTCCCCGCCGATGAGTTCGTCGACCCCCAGCCCCCCAATCAGTGTGTCGTTGCCCGCGCCGCCGACAATCTCATCGTCTGCGTCGCCACCGTCGATGCTATCATTTCCATCACCACCATCAATGGTGTCCTGGGATCCGCCGCCGCCGGAGTCGGTTATAATGTCATTGCCGTCTCCGCCAAATACGCTGTCGTCGCCGTTGCCGCCGTTGATCGTGTCGTCGCCGCCTTCGCCATAGATCGTGTCATGGCCACTCGCGCCAAAGATGCTGTCGTTGCCACCTTCGAGTGGGATCGTGTCAAAATGGATATTTGTGACGTTGATGGCCTGAGTATTGGTTAAGTCGTTGGAATAGGTGATTTCGATCCCAGCCACAGGTCCGGCGATTTCTACCAGAACAGACCCCGCAAGATCATAGGTTTCTGTGCCAGTGTCATCTGATGTTACCGTATTTCCTAGTACCGTTTGCCCGCCACCGGGTGTCAGTGTGACAGTGACCGGGTTTCCATCTGCGTCGTAGGCCTCAACGGTGACAATGTCGCGGTGGTTGGCAGCGCCCCAGTCAACATCGTTAATCCGAAACTGAACATTTTGAACCTCGTCCTGCACTAAGCTGCCGGTACTGGCCGAAAATTCTATTGTTGTGGTGGAGGTTGCACCATCACCCTGAGCAAAGAGGTCCAGGCTGGAATTTGTATCGAAAGGTTCGCCGATTCCGACGTACATGACATCGCCGGTGTCAACCAAGAAATCTGGGTTGTTGTTTCCGTCGTCGGTAAAGCTGACATTTACTTCTATGGCTCCGGTTGTCGTGGAGAATCCGGCAGACAAATCTGTCCCGCTGGCCCCTAACGACGACCAATCCAAGGATTCCGAGCTTACGGCAGTGTTTGTATCCCCATAAATCTCGTCTGCTCCGCCGTCGCCATCAATCGTGTCATTACCGAAGCCGCCATAGATCGTGTCATCACCGGAACCGCCGTAGACCGTGTCGTTTTCGTGGCCTGCATCAACGAAGTCATCGCCGCCCTCGGCATAAATCAGATCTTCGTTTCCATTTGTGCCTGTGCCATCGCCGCCATCAACAACGTCACCTTCCGGATCACCGGCATAAGAAGCATCGATTGTATCGTTGCCGCCGGTACCTTCGACTTCACCATCCAGAGTAACCAGGACACCATCGGAAAATTCGAAAGTGACAGTACCAAGGGGATCGCCACCTAGGAAATCGTTAGTCTCATAGTTCAGAAGTTCAGCAGCGTTTCCGGACCCTTCAAACAATGTGTCATTCAGACCGCCATCCGTCACACCAACGTCTGCATCATCGTCGATACCACCACCGGACCAGTTGATGTCTTCATAGATATATTCGACAGAAAAATCGCCGCCGCCGCTATCTGTCAACACGACCTGGAACGAATTCGTACCGGTCCCTTCATATGGCGCGACATCTAGCCATGTTATTGTAATTGCGCCTGAAATTGGGTTGACATCCCAATATATTTCGCCGCCCGCGGTGATGTCTACATCTGCAAAAAACGGTGCCAGCATAGGTGTTGATTCGGCTGACAGATCGGATGATTCATAATCTGTAAAAGGGTTCACAAACGAAATGGTGCCGTTCGAATTCAGGAAAATATCGGTATATGATGTTCCGTAAAAATTAATGCCACCGGGGCCAAAGACAGATGTTACGTCGATCTCAACGGCCCCGTCATCGTTTTCGCCGGCCGTTTTGGTTGTCGTGGAAAATACGTTCGTACCATATCCAGCTGGACCACCCAGCCCTGTATACATAGTTGCCATTTGCCGGCTCCCTTGGCGGGGTCAAACACACAACCCCTGTGTTGGCACGCTGTCATGCGTGGTTCAAAAGATACAATCTTGCGAAATTGCACCTATTGTTCACGGGTTGATTACAATTGAGATGAGGCTGGAATTCGAAAAGAATTAGTCAATTCTTAGTTGAATTGAGGCTGTTTTCGGGCGGAGATACAGATTCGGGTGAACCGGTTTACGTGGCTACGGAGTTCTTCAATTCTTCGATTGAGCTTGGAATCCCAAGGTCCACGCGCTTTTTCCTAGAAAAGCCTTGTGCAACGAGGTTGTACGACAGCAACAGGTGTTCCTTGAGTTCTGAATCCGAAAGACCGGGCTTTTGATAATCCTGCAGCCATTTCATCCCACGTGACGCGAGGTAAGGGGCGGGACGAATGCCTGGCTGTTCTTGCAATACTTCAAACGCAATGTCCGACACTTTAAATGTAAAAGCGTCCTGACCGTCATTCCATCCGCAAATGGCAAACACCTTTGTTGCGACTTTCCAAACGTCTGCATTGCCCCACTGCACAACATGGTTTGATTGAGGAAGGTTGGCGCAAAACGTGTTGAATTCTTCGCGTGTCAAATTCGGTCCTCAAGTGTTGTGCCTTGCGATATTCGCGAAATTTCATTAATGAGACAGGAAGTTTCATTAATTGCCCATATGTGCGGTGTGCACCCTGTTGTAACGAATTCATAGGCAGAGTCTGAAAAATGGGCGAACACTGTGACATTGTGCATATCGCATGTCTCGTCGCAATGTGAAATAAGGCGAAAATGCCATGTACCATATTCGGTTGAACAGAGCCGAATTGATAGGACAGACTGTTAGAAGGGGATGTACAGTTGAAAATCGGAACGCCCAAGGAAGTGTTGAGTGGTGAAGCTCGGGTGGCGATGACGCCAGAATCCGCGCGTCAGTTGCAAAAGCTTGGACATGAATGCGCGATCGAAACCGGGGCGGGTCAAGCCGCCGGTTTTTCGGACAAAACCTACAAGGACGCCGGTGTTGAAGTCATCAAGACTCCAGCCGCACTTTGGAAGGCTTGCGATGTAATTGCCAAAGTGCGCGCGCCCAACGACACCGAGATGAAACGCACTCGGGATGGTCAGACGCTGATTTCCTTCTTTAATCCCGGCGGTAATGCCGAACAGATGCAACAGGCCGCTGACAAGGGCGCGACGATTGTGGCGATGGAAATGGTGCCGCGCATCAGCCGCGCACAAAAAATGGACGCGCTGAGCTCGATGGCGAACATCTCCGGTTATCGCGCTGTTATAGAGGCGGGCAACAACTTTGGTCGGTTCTTCACGGGCCAGATTACGGCGGCGGGCAAGGTGCCCCCGGCAAAAGTTCTGGTTGTTGGGGCCGGTGTTGCCGGTCTGGCCGCGATTGGTACGTCGACATCGCTTGGCGCGATCACCTACGCGTTTGATGTGCGTCCCGAAGTGGCCGAACAGGTCGAATCCATGGGCGCTGAATTCGTCTATCTTGACTTCAAAGAAGAACAGACTGACGGCGCCGCGACAGGCGGATACGCAGCCGTGTCTTCCCCGGAATTCCGAGAAGCACAATTGGCTAAATTCCGTGAGCTGGCCCCAGAGGTTGATATCGTCATCACCACGGCGCTGATCCCCAACCGGGACGCACCTGAATTGTGGACCGAAGATATGGTCGCGGCAATGAAGCCGGGATCGGTCATTGTTGATCTGGCGGCGGAAAAAGGCGGCAACTGTAAGCTGACCGTGATGGACGAAAAGATCGTAACCGACAACGGCGTGACGATCATTGGCTACACGGACTTCCCAAGTCGGATGGCGGCGCAAGCCTCGACGCTTTACGCGACCAACATTCGCCACATGATGACTGATCTGACGCCGGAAAAAGACGGTGTCATTAACCACGATATGGAAGATGACGTTATTCGCGGTGCAACGGTTGCACATGCTGGTGAAGTTACGTTCCCTCCACCACCACCCAAGGTGGCCGCGATCGCGGCGCAACCCAAGAAAGAAGCGCCCAAAGAACTGACCGTTGAAGAAAAACGTGCGGCAGAGGTCGCGGCGTTTAAGACACAAACCAAGAACCAGGTCACGTTGTTAGCCGTTGGTGGTGGTTTGCTTCTGGCGGTTGGGCTGGTCGCACCGGCAAGCTTCATGCAGCACTTTATCGTGTTTGTGTTGGCCGTCTTTGTGGGTTTTCAGGTGATCTGGGGCGTGGCACACAGCCTTCACACACCTTTGATGGCGGTCACGAACGCGATTTCGTCGATCATCATTCTTGGGGCGCTGATGCAAATCGGATCGGGGTCGTTCCTGGTGATTTTGCTGGCATCACTTTCGATATTTATGGCCGGGATCAACATCTTCGGCGGTTTCATGGTGACACGGCGCATGCTCGCCATGTTCCAGAAATCTTAAAGGAGGGGTCAGGACAATGGATTTCGGATTCACAACCGCCGCTTATGTCGTGGCATCTATCCTCTTCATCCTCAGCCTTGGTGGGCTTTCGGGTCAGGAAAGCGCCAAGCGCGCTGTTTGGTACGGTATCGTTGGTATGGCTCTGGCCGTATTTGCAACGCTGATTGGCCCGGGCGCGGGGCTGTGGCTTTTGTCGCTTCTGTTGATCGCGGGTGGCGGTACAATCGGGTACATCGTGGCGCAACGCGTGCAGATGACCGAAATGCCGCAACTTGTGGCCGCCATGCACAGCCTTGTTGGCCTGGCCGCGGTCTTTGTGGGCTACAATGCGCATTTTGAGCTGGGCAATGTTCTGGCAATGGATGATGCGGCGAAAAAAGCCACCGAAGGCTTTGCAGCATTGCTTGCCAAGAAAGACAGTGTCGAGATCGCAATCCTGCGGGTTGAGGTGTTCCTTGGCGTCTTCATTGGTGCGGTGACGTTTACCGGTTCGATCATTGCCTATGGCAAGCTTGCCGGCAAAGTGGATACCACTGCGAACAAACTACCCGGTGGCCATATGCTAAACGCGGGCGCGGCGGCAATCTCAGTGCTTAGCCTGATCTGGTATTTTAACTCCGGCGGGTTCCTGCCGCTGTTCCTGATGACATTGATGGCGCTGTTTATCGGTTATCACCTGATCATGGGCATCGGCGGTGCGGACATGCCGGTCGTTGTTTCCATGCTGAACTCCTATTCCGGTTGGGCCGCAGCGGCGATTGGTTTCAGCCTCGGCAACGACCTGTTGATCGTTGTTGGCGCGCTTGTTGGCTCGTCCGGTGCGATCCTCAGTTACATCATGTGTAAGGCGATGAACCGGTCGTTCATCAGCGTGATCCTGGGCGGCTTTGGTGGCCCGGCAGGTGAACAGATGGCCGTTGAGGGTGAACAGGTGGCCATTGACGCCGATGGCGTTGCCACGGCGCTGAACGAGGCCGATAGCATAGTGATTATCCCGGGATACGGAATGGCGGTGGCACAGGCACAGCAAGCGGTGAGCGAGTTGACCAACAAGCTGCGCGCCAAGGGAAAGAATGTGCGGTTCGCTATTCACCCCGTTGCGGGGCGTTTACCGGGCCACATGAACGTTCTTCTGGCCGAAGCGCGGGTGCCGTATGACATCGTGATGGAAATGGACGAGATCAACGACGACTTCCCAGAGACGGATGTTGCTATTGTGATTGGATCAAATGACATCGTGAATCCGGCCGCGCAAGACGACCCGAACAGCCCAATTGCGGGAATGCCGGTGCTGGAATGTTGGAAAGCCAAGCAAGTGTTCGTGTCCAAACGAGGGCAGGGCACTGGGTATTCCGGTATCGAGAACCCGTTGTTCTACAAAGAAAACACGCGGATGTTCTATGGTGATGCCAAGGATAGCGTGTCGAGCCTGTTGCCTAAGATAGACTAGGTTCTTCAGTCCCAAAATAGTCTGACAATGAAAGGGGCGTCCTGCTGGGGCGCCCCTTTTACATGCCTCAGGATAAAGACTGCATGCGATGGTATTCCGTAACCCTTTGATGTGACAATATAATACATTTCATTTTCCTCACGCCTCCCTATCTTGCCAGCAAATTTAAGGGAATCGCACAATGCCGCCAATTGAAGATCATCCATTGCGCTACCAACTGGTGAATGAGCTGCATGCGCGTCCGTTCCCAACGTTGAATGTCCCCTGCACTGCGGTGTTTTTGGCGATCAAGCAACCTGTCGAAGCCGCATCGCGTGATCAATCCGCGGACAGGGCGCATTTGATTGATTTGCTGGACCGACACGGCGCACCACACCCACAGCCGGGAGCCAATCACTATTTCGGTAAAATTGGGCGGCATACGCTGAAATGGGAAAGCCACACCGAGTTTGTTACTTACACCGTCTTTACAGGGGGGCAATCCGAGCGCGCCTTTGATCCCGCAGACTTTGGCATTTTTCCAGATGATTGGTTGGCCTGCGCACCGGGTGCGCGGATCACGTCCGCTCTCATTCGTGTGTCGGAATCGCAGGGTGATGACCAAATTCAACGGGACACATCGGATTGGTTTGTTGCGGAAAGTGTTGCTATTGCGAGTGTGCTTGATAATGCGGCGATCATAGCCGGCGATTTTCGTATCGATGATGCAGGACATTCGCGTTTCACAGTCAGCGCTTCCAAAGGCACAGGGGCCCGGCGCGTCGGACGGATCGTGCAGCGGATATGTGAAATTGAGACCTACAAGGCGATGTCGATGCTTGGGTTTTCGCGCATACTTCAAATGACGGGACGCATGGGCGAAATTGATCGCGACCTGACGCGCCTGATCAGTGAGATGAGTTCCGAAGATCGCCCTGCGGAAGATACTTTGTCTCGCCTCTTGAAGCTGTCGGCGGAGTTGGAACAAATGGTTTCGGATGCTGCTTTCCGGTTTTCTGCGACGGCTGCATACGAGCGAATTGTTTCGCAACGCATTCAGGTGCTGCGAGAGGAACGTTTCAGGGGACAGCAAATTTTTTCTGAGTTTATGATGCGTCGATACGAGCCGGCAATGAGAACGGTAAGGTCAACAAATGAGCGACTAAATGCTATGGCGGATCGGGCAATGCGAGCTGGCGAGCTGTTGCGAACGCGCGTTGACGTAGAACGCAGTGCACAAAACCAGGCGGTTCTGGAAAGCATGGACAGACGCGCGGATATGCAGTTGCGCCTACAGACAACTGTTGAAGGTTTGAGCGTTGTCGCTATCAGTTACTACGCTGTTTCATTGGCTGGATATCTTTTGTTTCCATTGGCCGGGCCGTTGGGTCTCAGCAAGGGATATATAACTGCGGCAGTAACACTTCCGATGATAGTGCTTGTTTGGTGGATGGTCGGTCGAATTCGAAACAAGTTGCACTAAATTGCGCCGATGTATTCATCGCACGCTCGCCGATCGTGGATGCAGGGCATCACGCACACCTTCACCTAGATAAGTGACCGCTAGAACGGTCATTGTAATTGCTGTGCCGGGCCACAGCGCTCGCCCTGGATATTGGGTCAGATACACAGTTCCGTCGTTCAACAGGCGACCCCATGTCGCAAAATCGGGCGGAAACCCAAGCCCAAGAAAGCTGAGTGCGCTTTCAGTTATGATAGCGTTTGCAATACCTAAAGTGGCGGATACCACAATTGGTGACATCACGTTCGGCAAGATATGCCGGGTGATCATTGCCCGTCTGCGGGTGCCGGAAGACCGAGCCGCCAGAACAAAATCGCGCTCGCGTAACCCGATGACCTCGCCGCGTACAATCCGGGCTGTCGACATCCAACTGGTAGCTCCAATTGCTACCACGATCAGAATGAAAATCCCGGTCTCAGGGCCAAACTGACGATTTAGAGGTTCCCGAAATAGCATAACTGCCACCAACAACAACGGCAGCAATGGCAACGATAAGAATAAGTCGGTTGTGCGCATCAAGATGCCATCCAATTTGCGGAAATAGCCGGATAATACACCTACAAATGTCCCTAGACCCACGGACAACACCATAGCCACAAAGCCGACGGACAATGAAATTCGCCCTCCCACTAGGACACGTGCGAACATGTCCCGGCCAAGTTGGTCCGTTCCCATCGGGTGAGCCCAACTTCCCCCTTGGTTGCGAACACTTGTGTTGATTGCATCTGGTGCCAAGGGCCAGAGAAACGGGCCCAACACAACAAACAGCAAAACCACGATCAGCAATGCACCGCCAAAGACCGCGACGCGGGATGACCGGACGCCGGCACGGTGTCCTCGCGATATGTCGGGTGCCCTGTCAGTCATCGCCGTACCGAATGCGCGGGTCAAGTATCCCATAAAGAAGATCGGCAAGGATATTAAACGCAACAATCAAAACTGCCAAAAGAAAGGTAACCGTTTGAACGGTAGGTAGGTCATTCGCGGTGATCGATGTTATCAGAAGGTGACCAAGCCCATTTACCTTGAAAATTTGTTCGGTAATGATAGCACCACCAAATACCTGTGGAAGGCCCAGTGTGACGACACTGACGACCGGTATCATGGAATTGCGCAATGCATGCACCATTAAAACGGTAGCCTCTGAAAGGCCTTTGGATCGCGCGGTTTGAATGTAATCTTGTGATAACGCATCCAACATCGCTGCACGCATGTAACGGCTTATCATTGCCGTGGTTTGTAGAGATAAGACCATGACTGGCAGGATCATTTGGCGCAGCTGCACCAACGCACTGTCCCAATCGGTCACGCGGTGTGTGGTGTCATACACAGACGGCAACCAACCTAAATGCACGGTAAACACCACGATCAGGATAACACCCGAAAAGAACGGCGGGACGGCATAACCGATCATCGTCACCGCAGACCCAACCTGATCGAATACCGAATATTGTCGATATGCCGAAAAGATGCCGATGGGGATCGCGGTGCAGATACCAACCAAATAGGCCAGCCCGACCACCCAAAGTGTTTGTGGTAGACGCTCTACAACAAGATCCATCACCGGCGCACGTGTTTGCCAGCTGATCACACGGCTTTGACCTTCGGATAAGGATGTGCCGAACAAGTTGTCGGTCCAGACCATCGGTTCAATCACGAAAAATTGCCACATCCATTTGCCAAACCGAACGTGAGTGGCATCCCCCAAACCCAATGCTTCACGCATCTGCGCTTTTACTTCGGGTGAAATTGTAAGGGGCAGTTGTGCCATCGGATCGCCGGGTGCCAGTTCCAACAGCAGAAAGATCACCAGGCCGATGAACAACAACGTTGGAATTGCCACAATTATTCTGCGAATGGCATAGCTTAGCATTGAGAAGACCAAAGGCCCTTGCGACTCAACAGAGCCAAGGATTCATGGGTGCAGTCGATTGGCATCATTGAGAAATGCGATACCAATCCGCGACGTTCCAAAGCTCGCTGTCCCACATGTTTAAATCGACGCCGCCCAATGTGTTGGAATGCGCCGACACGCGCCCGCGATCCACTAATGGTACAACAGCAAAATCCTGCACCAGCATGTCATTCATTTTAATCGCCAAAGCGGCCCGGTCAGCGGGGGCACCGGTCGACGCCATTTGGTCAACGAGGCGATCATAATCTTCTGAACACCAACGCCCCACGTTGCTGCCCTGCCACTGGTTGTCCGGTGTTGGCGCTTTCTGGCACGACCAACCGGCCATATATGCCTCGGGATCGGTGCCATCGAAATTCCCTGCAAACATCTGAACGTCTGCGAAAAACTTCTGGAAAGTGTCAGGGCTTCCCGGGTCGCTTCCAAAAAACACTGACGGATCAACGTTGCGCAATTGTGTATCGACACCGATCTGACGCCACCAATCTTTGACCAATGCCTGAAAATCCTGTCGTACAGCGTTAGTTGAGGTTTGAAATACAAACGATAATTTGACGCCGTCGCGGTCCCGTATGCCGTCGCCATCATTATCGATCCAACCAGAGGTATCCAAAATCGCGCGCGCCGTGTCTAAATCCTGAACCACGCAATCATCGTTGGCGTTCGACAAATAGGCGGGCGGAGCTGGCAAAATGTTACAAGTTGTTCGGCCGGTCACCCCATACCCGATCTCGACCATGAGAGGGCGATCTAATGCCAGTGCCAAAGCGTGGCGAACCGATTTATCCGTCAGTGCAGGATGCGGATGACCGAGGGTTGCGCGATCTGCCCCAAGCGCCGCATCCGGGTTGGTAAAGTTGAAAACCATGCGTTCAACCAGCGTGCCAAATGCGGAAACAACCGTGCCTTTTCCTACGCTTTGCATACCTGACAACACTTCGGGTGCAAGTTGCAGGTTCCACGCATAATCAAATTCACCAGTTTGAAGAACTGTACGGCCCGCTTCGGCCGCGTTGCCGCCACCTTTCAAAACAACCCGGTCAAAGGCTGGTTTGGCAGGGTCCCGGAAATGAGGGTTGGCTTCAAACACGACAACGTCGTTGGGGCGAAAATCCGTAACGTAAAAGGGGCCGGTGCCAAACGGTGCGAAATTTGCGTCCGCGCAAGACGGAGCTGACGCGCCCAGGCAGTTTTCGAATTGCGCCGCCTGTATGACAGGGGCTTGCGAACCGACAAAGGGTCCATAAGGGAAGGGCTTGGTTTTGGAAAACGTAACCACCACGGTTGCGTCGTCGGGTGTTTCCACGCTTGTGACGTCTTTAAATTTGTCGACCTGCGCACATCCGCCACCGCCTGCTGTGCAATATTCCCACGAAAACTTTACATCTCGCGATGTAAGGTCCGTGCCGTCCGACCATTTTATTCCACTTTTCAACCGCCAGGTGATTTGCGTCATGTCTTGGTTGATGCCGCCGTTATCCAACGTGGGAATGTCTTCAACCAGCCAAGGCACAATTTCCCCATCAGAATTGTAGCGTGCCAGGGGTTCCAAAACGAGGCTGGATGCTTCGATGTCCTTGGCGCCGCCTGACAAATAGGGATTCATGATCGACGGCGCTTGCGAGTAAATTACATTGACCTGACCGTCGCGTCCGCGTTCAGACAACGCCGTTGTCGCCATAAGGCATCCGAACACGATCCCGGTGATGGAAACCTTGTGCATCTATTTTCCCCCAAGTTTTCAATATTGTTAGGCTGGGATGATAGAATTCAACCTGACCCGCGAACATCGTAGTTTTTTTGTTGGCCTCCCTGACCGCGCTATGTTCGCGCTGTCAGGATTGGCGTTTAACTAGCAATAACCATCGCGCAAGCGTCGTCAATTCACAAGTCCGCTCTGGCAGGGCCGCCCCAGGTAAAAATGTGGTGTCCAGGCATTATCACGACACGTTACCCGAATTGTTTACCTGTTCTTTGTGTGCGTTTCCGACCATTGTGCGGTGTATGAGATTGGATCACCCAGTGGCGCGAATACGCGATTTGTCTGTGACGTTTTGTGCGCGGGATGACACGATCCAAGCGGTGAAAAATGTCACATTTGACATCGATGGCGGCCAAACCTTGTGCATTGTTGGCGAATCCGGCTCAGGTAAATCGGTCACATCTTTGGCCCTGACACGGCTGACCGATTTTTCAAGCGGCGCATGTGTCAGTGGACATATTGTGTTCAATAGCCAATCTGACGGATCTGTTGATTTCACGTCAGCAACCGGCACACAGTTGGCTGCACTGCGTGGCAAAGAAATTGGAATGGTTTTTCAGGACCCATCGGTTGCGTTGAACCCCGTTTTGACGTTGGGAAGACAACTCACCGAAGGTATGATTCATCATTTGGGAATAACCCAAAAAGAGGCAAATCAACGCGCGATCAGTTGGTTGGAACGTACACAGGTACCCGATCCAAAATTACGCATGCGTCAGTATCCTCACGAACTTTCGGGTGGTTTGCGACAACGTGTTACGATCGCAATGGCCCTTGCTTGCAACCCGCACCTTTTGATTGCAGATGAACCCACAACGGCGTTGGATGTCACTGTACAACGCGAAATTCTGGCGCTTTTGAGCCGGTTAAAAGCAGAGTTAAACCTCGCGTTGATCGTGATTACGCATGACATGGGCGTTGTTGCTCAAATCGCGGATCAGGTTGTTGTGATGCAGCATGGTACAGTCGTGGAATCCGGGGATGTCACCCAGATATTCGAAGCCCCCTGCCATCCGCACACGAAAATGTTGATCGATGCTCTGCCAGTTTTGGGGGCCAGAAAGGAACCACAAGCCGAACCATCACTTAATGACCCAATTCTAAAAGTGCGTGATCTTTGTGTGCGCTATCCGGTTCGTCAGGGGGTATTGCGACGAACGGTTGCCCGTGTACATGCTGTTGAAGATGTTACTTTTGACATCCCCCTAGGGAAAACACTGGGCTTAGTGGGTGAATCTGGCAGCGGAAAAACATCAGTTGGCAAGGCGATTTTGCGATTGATTGATCCCTTTTCCGGTAAGGTTATGATTGAAAAACAGGATGTTACTTCCCTTAGAGGGGACGCATTGCATCGATCTCGCCAAGATATGCAGATGATTTTTCAAGATCCGGCATCCAGCCTTAATCCCCTCCGTAGGTTGGTTGATCAAGTGGCAGAACCTTTGCAAAATTTTCATGTTGGTACAAAAAAATCCAGAAATGAACGGGTAAAAGCGCTGTTTGAAAATGTGCAGTTACCGGGTGATTTGATGTCGCGCTATCCACACGAAGTGTCCGGCGGTCAGCGGCAAAGGGTTGCTATTGCACGAGCCTTAGCCCTAAACCCAAAACTAATCGTTGCAGACGAAGCCGTTTCCGCACTGGATACGAACGTGCAGGCCCATGTCCTTCGGCTGTTACATGATTTGCAAAGTGAGCTGGGCCTGTCTTATCTGTTTATCAGCCATGATTTGGCTGTCGTTGAGCGGATCAGCCACCAAATAGCGGTGATGTATCGGGGGCGGATCGTAGAAAAGGGGCCAACGCGCGCCATTTTGGATAATCCACAACATGCCTACACCCGGTCTTTGATCGGCGCTGTCTTGCCGGTAGATCCGCGCAATCGCATGGATTTGGACGAATTTTCCCATAAACCTGTGTCGTCACCCACGCATCCAATTGGATTTAAAGCACCTGCGTCGCGCTACCACAAAGTGGATGCTGGGCACTTTGTGCTTACGTCTGAATGTGGTTATGAAACATAATCTGCCGTTTCAAAGGAACTTACAAATGCCAGTCAAAAACCGATTTGCAGAGTTGCACGACGACATTACGTCCTGGCGGCGCGACATTCATGCGCATCCGGAAATTCTGTATGAAACGCATCGTACCAGTGCGTTGGTTGCTGACAAACTAACGACGTTCGGCTGTGACGAGGTGGTGACCGGGATCGGCCGTACCGGCGTTGTTGGGCTTATCAAGGGGCGTCAATCGGGGTCTGGCAAAGTGATCGGCTTGCGCGCAGACATGGATGCGTTGCCCATCCACGAAACAACCGGATTGGATTATGCGAGTAAAGTTGATGGCGCGATGCATGCGTGTGGGCATGACGGACATACCGCAATGTTGTTGGGTACCGCACAATACCTCGCTGAGACACGCAACTTCGACGGTACCTGCGTG
>Ga0209344_10001889_pt1 | contig 25222 bp, 20 predicted proteins | sample Cruoilmetagenom6_FD_187293 | JGI IMG/M metagenome (GOLD analysis project Ga0209344, IMG submission 187293) | Oil polluted marine microbial communities from Coal Oil Point, Santa Barbara, California, USA - Santa Barbara Oil Seep Sample 6 (SPAdes)... | ecosystem: Environmental > Aquatic > Marine... | reverse complement strand
CCCCCCCCCCCGCCTAGACCCGCCCCTCCGCCGGCTCATCATCCAAAAAACAAACGACCCAACCAGCAACCCCCACCCCATCACCACAAACCACCCCGCAGGCACCCACCACACCCACTGCGACCATTCATACCGATCCGTCACCACTCGCGAAACCACAAGCACCACCACCACGCCGACCCCAAGAACAGCCAACAAAAACGACAACCGCCCCAGCCGTTCGCCGGGCCCCCGCCTCCGCTCTCGTAATCTTCGGCGTCTGCTCACACCCAACGCTATCGACCAACCAAGCCCCGGTCATCCACCCCACAAAAAAACCGGGCACATAGCCCGGCTTATGCAATCAAATCAACACAACACCCTACTGCCCAGCAACCGGCTCATTGTCATACACAATCACCTGAAAAAATGCTTGCACCCTGTTGCCCGAAAGATTCGTCAGGTACACATACAACTTCCCAGCGAACGATCCCGTCGTTGCAATCAAAGGCGATGACCCCAGCGGCGTCACAAACGCTGAATCACGCGTATACACAAAGCTCTCTCCAGCAATAGTCAGTTCATACCAACTATTCTGTCCGTCCCACTCCGCCGATATGTTCGGCGTCCCAGATTCCCGACCACCATCCATTCGAAACACCCCATACGCCGTAGGCGAAACATGATGAAACTGATTCGTCCCAAAGTCCTTGGTCACCACCCCATCAACCTGCACATCATCGCCGACCACAAGATCATAATCAACCAACACCTGATTTCCCCCAATTGACAACTGCCGGAGCCCCGCCCAGAAGTTCATTTTATCTGTATCCGGATTGTGTTCGATATACCCCGAGATCGACCCGTCTTGCGAGAACCCATAGAACGGGTTGCCCCCAGAGTTCACCGAGTTCATCCAGAGCCCCCCCCAACCCGACCGGTCAAAGTTGAGTTGCATCATGGTGTTGGTATTGACCACCGCGCCGCCAGAAAGGTCAGGATTGAGCAGAATCGAATCGTTCGTGTCCCCCGCCGAAATCCGATCAGCGTTCCGGCTCCACTCATTATCAAGCGAGGTCTCCGCCTCGATCGCATGACTCGCAAAAGGCGTAGGCCGAATCTCCGTCCGCGGACTCAGCGTCGTAAAGCTCGGATCACCACTTGCCCGCAACGAAATCTCAAGAAACCGCTTCTCCCCGTCATAGTGTGCCGCAGACCACGGGAGCGTCTGGTTGACCAGCCCATCAGTGATCACCAGCCCATTAAACTGCAACAGCGTACTCACAGCCACCCCGGCATCATTAAACAGCCGATACCGAAAATCGTAAGTCCCATCAGCTGGCGACCCCCCATCCTCAACAACACCCTGATACACAAAGGACCCATCTATAGGGGCCGCGATAACAGGCGAAGACGCCCAAACCAAAGCCGCAACGACAACAAGCAAACACCGTGTACATACAGACATCAGATTCTCTCCAGGTTCAAATAAACGAATCGCCCACATCCTCGCAGGCCGCAGAACCCAAGTCTAACCCCGTCCCCGACCATCACCCAGCCAATTCAACCCAGAACCAATCAATTCGTCCCAACCCCTCTATTATCTCCCTCACCCCCATTCAGGAACCCAAAAAATGCCCTCAGCCACCCCCGTCAACTGGTCAAACCAACGCATCATCATCACCGGCGGCTCAGGCTTCCTAGGCAAACACATCGTCCAAGGCCTTCACGCCAGAGGCGTTGACGACAACCAGATCTTCATCCCAAGATCCGCAAACTACGACCTCACCGAAAAAGACGCCTGCGTCGCCCTCTACAACGACTGCTTCGGCGCAGACAAAGCCACCATGATCATCCACCTCGCCGCGGAGGTCGGAGGCATCGGCGCCAACATGAAAAACCCAGGCCGATACTTCTACGCAAACATGGCCATGGCCATGCACCTCATCGAACAAGCAAGAGTCGACGGCCTCATCGAACGCGGCGGCAAGTTCATCCAAACCGGAACCATCTGCGCCTACCCAAACCTCACCCCAATCCCCTTCAAAGAAGAAAACCTCTGGAACGGATACCCAGAAACCACCAACGCGCCGTATGGAGTGGCCAAGAAAGCCGCATGGCAAATGCTCGACGCCTACAAACTCCAATACAACATGAAGTCCTGCTTCGTCCTCCCCGTAAACCTCTACGGCCCGCACGACAACTTCAACCTCGAATCCTCCCATGTCATCCCAGCCCTCATCCGCAAATGCGTAGAAGCATTAGAACGAGGCGACGACCACCTCCCAGTCTGGGGCACCGGCTCCGCATCCCGCGAGTTCCTCTACATCGAAGACTGCGCCGATGGCCTATTGACCGCCGCAGAAAAGATGGACGACCCAACCCCCATCAACCTCGGCACCAACATGGAAATCACCATCAAAGACCTCGTCCACCTCATCGCCAAACTCACCGGCTTCGCCACCGAAGAAACCATCGAACAAAAAATCCAATGGGACTCCACAAAACCAGACGGCCAACCCCGCCGCTGCCTAGATGTTTCGAGAGCCAAAGAACTCATCAACTGGAACGCCAAAGTCACCTTCGAACAAGGCCTCCGCCAAACCATCGACTGGTTCACCCAAAACCAATCCAACCCCGAATCCCGGATGTAATCCATTCCAGGGTGCCACTACTCGCCGCTTCGGCGCAGTAGTGTCTTGATTTCCGGTGCCCTCCTTCGACCGTCTTCGGCGAAGGAGGTCTTGGGCATATCATCCAACATGATTCACGCCGCCCACATCCTGATTTTGTGTTTGTTTATATTCGCAAACTCAACCGCCCTCGCAACCCCACCAAACCTCGCCTGCCTCTCCAACCTCACCAAAGAACAAGCACTCAGTCAATCCAACACCCAAGACAGCATCGTCCTCTTCGCCGGAGATACCCCCGAAACAAACGCCTGGTCCACCTCAATATGGGACGACCCGGCATTCGCCGCCCACCTCAAAGCATCAAACATCACCGTCGTCAACACAACCGAGCACCCAAGCAACTACTACGCCAACCCCATCCGCCCCACCGAACTCCCCGCCTTCTTCTACTACCACCAAGGCAAAATCACCACCAAACGCTCCGGCCTCCCACCAGCCACCGAAGAAACAAGAGCCGATTACATCAACTGGATCAACGCCGCCAAGTCCGCCGCCCCCCTCTCCCAACATTTCATCGCCCAGCTCAAAGACGACCCCGACAACTTCAAACTCCGATTCCAACTCTTGGATGAGTTCGAAAACGAATCCAACCTCGCCGCCTACTACCAGCAAATCTGCTGGATCTTCGACCACAACGAACCCTGGCACCAATACGAAATCAACCACGACCTCTTCGACCCCGACCTCTACCCAGACCCAGAGCTCTACACCAGAGCCGCCGTCATTCAATACACCCACCAACCAAGAAAACGCCTCAACCTCAGACAACGCAACTCCATCGACGGCTGGAACCAAGCCATACAAGAATCCGACCAAGCCCTCCTCGCCACCGACTACGACCGAGCCCGCGCCGCATTCGTCAACCTCCGCCAAACCCTCGAAGCCCGCCGCGACACCAACACCGCCACCGACCGCGACCTCTTCATCCTCCACGCCCTCACCGCCGAAGGCGAAGAATGGCAACAACTCGTCAAAGAGCACAAACCCTATTACACATGAAAATCACCCCCTACAAAACCAACCACCTCCCCGCATGGCTCAAAATGCGAGCCGCCCTATTCAACGATGAAGACCCCAAACTCCTCGAAGAAGAAGTCCGCCAAATAACCAAATCAAACACCCTAAAAACCCAACCCTTCCAATGCCTCCTCGCCTTCGACAGTTCTGGCTCCCCCATCGGCTTCATCGAACTCACCATCCGCTCCTCCGCCGAAGACTGCATGACCTCCCCAGTCCTCTACATCGAAGGCTGGTATGTCGATCCCAATCACCAAGGCACCGGAGTAGGCAAAGCCCTCATGAACGCCGCCTTCCAATGGGGACGCGCCCACAACTGCAAAGAAGCCGCCTCCGACACCCGCCCTACAAACACCTCCGCAACACAAGCCCACCAAGCCCTCGGATTCGAGGACGCCGGCATCATCCAATGCCTCCGTCGCACCATCGAACCCCTCTAATCACCCTCCAAGACCCCGCAAGCCCCACATTCAAAGAAACACTTGCACCGTCCCCAAAATCGTGTACGATCTCGATAGAAGCCCGGTCTATTCCGGCCGCGCTATCGAAAGGAACCCCAATGCGATCCCTCACCATCGCCCTCTTGTCCACCGCCCTCTCTGCAAACTTCTCAATCGCACAAGTCGCCACCGACGCAGACTACAACATCGAACACAACTTCACCTACCAACCCGCCGGCGATGTCGTCCAGGTCACCGGCGCAGAGTTCCGACACGCATGGATCAGAACCGCAGGAATCTTCGGCAGCGTCTGGAGCGCAGAACCACCAGCACAAGACCCATTGTTCGACGCCTTCGGCACCGAAAACTTCGCAGCACCAGGCGCAAGCATCCCCGCCGCCTACAACTCCGGAATCTTCGGTACTCCAGTCCAGTGCCTCTACAACACCTTCAACATCCCACCCGCCGGAATCAACGGCTTCCAATGCATCATCCTCCCCCTCGACCAATCATGGGCCGACGCATGTACCGAGTTCTTCGTCGCCCCCTACAGCCCGCTTCCACCATACAACATCCAAGGCCGCATCGCCGCCAGCGGCGGAATCCACGCCGTCAACGCAAATGTCTACGCCTACAGCTCCGCCGGAATCTCAGTCCGCGGCGGAGTCCAAATGGCCAACGGCACAGTCACATGGAACCCTACCGTCTCCGAACTCGTCGGCGCAGGCACCGGAGGCGTCGGCTTCACCGACCCCGTACACATCCAAGCAATCAATCTCGACGACGGCACCCAGATCAACGCCTCCCTCTTCGAGTTTCAGATCGACTCAAACACCCTCGGCACAATTAACTGGAACAACGACCTCTTCGAAACAGACCGCCCTGACCTCAACTTCACACTCGATATCCCACCAAACTTTGTTCTCCCCGGGGAGTCCGGATCCCTCCACCTCCGCATAGAAAACAGCACCGTCACCATCGCCGACGACTCAGGAATCTTCAACGGATTGCTCCCCCCACTCGGCTCCGTCGGCCCCCAGTCATTCCTCCTCCCAAATAACCTCACCCTTAACTATGACCTCAACCTCGACCCCGCATTCAACTGGGATGTACTCACCGATCTCTCAGGCGGAGCCGGAACACTCGGAGATTCATCGTGCCCCGCCGATCTCAACGCCGACGGTGCCCTCGACTTCTTCGACATCTCCCTCTTCCTCAAACTCTTCGCCAACAACGACCCAATCGCAGACTTCACCAACGACGAGCAGTTCGACTTCTTCGACATCTCCGCTTTCCTCGCCGCCTTCACCCAAGGATGTGACGGAGACCTCCCATAGACCGATCTCTAAGACCCACCGTCAAAATCCCCTGAATCCCCCTAAATCCCTCTGCAAATCAAGCCGATCCACGTTCCGTACACCAACCCATACGGAAAAGGATCCAACAGATGTCAAGCGTTCCAGCCCTCACAGCAGCCCTTATTCTCGGACTCTCAACCACAGCCTCCGCGACCTTCGCTCCGGAAAGCACCGCACCTGATTCTTTCAAGCAGATCTCCACCCAGATGATGGCCATCGACGACGCCGTCGAAGCCACCAAAGACGATCCCAACGCACTCTGCTTCGTCGTCGTCCTCCCAGAGTTCTACGATGACGCCCGCGACATCCGCGACCAGTGGACCAGCGCCAAAAAACGATTCAACAACTCAAAGCATCAGGTATTTTTCGTCCGAGGCCAAGACGCCCAGTTCGTCCTCGAAGCCTCCTACATCAACCAAGCCCCAGCCGCCATCGCCTACCGCAACGGACGCTCTTACCACTCACGCACCGGCACCATGACCGAGAAAAACATCCAGGCTTTCCTCGCCCTCTCCTTCGATAACCACTCCCCAACAACAAGCGCACCAGACCAGACCGAGTTCCTCTTCAACTCCATGAACGAACTCGCCTTCGCCGGTCAGCAGACCCCCGCCGCCAAAGGCGCCTGCCAGATCATGCTCAACCTCCACGCCCTCATCAATGGCCCATACGCCTCCACCTACTCAGACTCAGACCTCGAAGAGATGACCGACCTTTACAACCAAACCCAGATTACCCTCTCCTCACTCGATACCACAAACCAATCCGTCCTCGATGAGATCAACGCCACCCGCGTAATCGCAATGAGAACATGGAACAAACGCACCAAGTCAACCTTCGGCTTCGGCATCTGGTCAGACCTCGCCATGATCACAGGAGACTCAAACGAAGTCCTCACCTGGATCGACCAAGGCCTTGAAAGCCCATCAAACCACAAACGAGTCGCCCAATCCCTCGCAGACTACGGCCAACCCCTCGCCCAGATCCTCATTGACTCACACCGCTTCGACGCCCTCGCAATGACCATCACATCCCCTGACCAAATCAAAGACCAGCTCGCCGCCGCATCACTCCTAGCAGACGAGATCGCCCAAATCGATCCTTCCTCGTCCGATTCTTACGACCACCTCATAGACTCGGCAACACACATGGCCGCCGCATCCCACGCTGCATTGCTCTTTGCAGGCAGAGACTCAGAAGCTTGGCAGGTCGCCCAGTTCACCCAAGACTTCGCGGGCCCACAACTCGCAAGTGCCGCCCTCTGCGACGCCGCAATCAAAACCGGCGTCCTTGCAGATCGCCACGCCTTCCTTGTCAAAAACTTGGACCAAACCAAGCACGCCTCGCTCATTAGCGCGATGAACACCAGCTTCGCCGTCGTCCCCACCGACGACTAGTCAAATCAACACAATCCAATCACCCAAAGCACAGGCGTTCAGCCTGTGTTTTTGTACACACACAAACACACCCGGTTTCTTCTCTCACAAGAAACCAAAGCCCGCTTTAAACGCTTTAAAACAAGGCGAGAACACTATAAGATATTTTTATCGGTATTTGCCAAAACCTATTTGCACACCAACAACTTCTGTGCCACTCTCCACCAGAGGCGCTCAACATGACCGCGCCGCCAACAACCGCAACCGCCGACACAATCGGCAAAGGAGTGAGATATGAATCTCATCACCGCGATCTCATGCGCATCAATCGTTGCTGCAACATCCGTAGCCGGCGCAGGCATTATGTTTGGAAGCACCGCAGAACTGGAGTTTGCACAGCTCCAGCTCGATCTCAACGAAGGCTTCCTCGACTTCGAATCAGCCCCCGTCGGCACAAACCTGCTCCCAGGAGCAGACTACTTCGGGGTCGGCGCACGCTTCGCCTCAATCATCTCAACCCACGGCCAACCATTCGGCCCAGAACATGTCGAAGTCACCGGACAATACAACGCCTCCTACGGGCACACCATTGTCGGATCGCCCTTCCAGTTCGGATCAGACGACGGGCGAGTAGGTTATGAAATCACTTTTGATTCACTTCAACGCCGCGCAGGAATCCGCAGAATCAGCGGCGCAGCACTCACCAGTTTCTACAACGCCGATGGCGATCTTCTCTATGAACACCTCAACACCGAAAGCCATGAGTTCGTGGGATGGATGGCAGACTCAGAAGATCAATCCACTTGGGTGGCAAGGATGGTCATGGACGCTGTCCGCGATTCATCAGGAGTCGGCCAGGTCGGATACTCCGACGACCTCTACTTCGGAACAATCGTCCCAGCACCAGCAGGCATCACCGCGCTACTCCTAGGCGTTGGATGCCTTTCATACTCCCGCAGGAGGTAGAGATATAGAGGAGTACAAAGAAGACTTGCACCGCAACATTCAGTTGGGTTCAACGCCCTATAACACAGGCCTAGTCCTGTGATATCGGATAGGGAATTTTGCCACTTAACTCTTGCATCAGCCCTCTCAATCTGTGACAATGGCCCCGTCGGGATTCTCCCGGCCCCACCGCTCAGAAAAAGAGGATCTATTCAATGCGCAACGATGTACTCGCCGCCATGCTCGGCACCGCTGTTGTTATCTCTACACCCGCCCACGCCCAATCGGCGACCGCCTTCACCTACCAAGGCCACCTCGTCGAATCCGGCACCCCCGCCGATGGCTTGTACGAGTTCGAAGTAAGACTCCTCGACGACCTCGCCGCCCAAATCGGAACCACCGAAACCCCAATCGCAACAGTCACCGAAGGCGTCTTCCAAATGGACCTCGACTTCGGCCCCGCCGCCTTCGACGGTTCCCAACGCTTCCTAGAAATCTCCGTCCGCTCAGTCATGGACGGCGGTGCTTTCACCACCCTCTCCCCGAACCACCCTGTGACCTCAACTCCCGTTGCCCAGTTTGCCCTCGAAGGCAACGAGGGTCCAGTAGGCCCACAAGGCAATCAAGGGAGCCCCGGTGCCGATGGCAATGACGGCGCACCCGGTGTCGATGGTGCCCAAGGCCCACAAGGCGTCCAAGGCGGCCCCGGAAACGACGGAGCCCAAGGCCCACAAGGCGACGAAGGCGATCCCGGAAACGACGGCGCACCAGGCGATTCACACTGGAAACTCTCCGGCTCAAACACCTACTACAACACAGGCAATGTCGGCTTTGGAGTCTCGAATCCACAGTTCCCAATACATGTTGAAACAGCCGGTATACGAGGACTCTATAGCGTGAGCACCTCACCTATAGCAACCACCTTCGGTGTGCATGGCCGAAGCGACAGCAACGCCGGTCGAGGCGTTTATGGGGAATCGACCGCAGCAACAGGATCCGCCTTCGGTGTGCATGGCCGAAGCCTCAGCATCGACGGTCGAGGGGTTTATGGGGAGGCAATGGCAACATCAGGAACCACCTCCGGTGTGCATGGCCAATCCGCCAGCACCACCGGCCAAGGCGTTTATGGGAAGGCAACCGCAACATCAGGATTCAACTACGGCGTGTATGGCCAATCCGAAAGTTTGTCCGGAAAAGGGGTATATGGAGTTGCATCAGCAGCTACAGGATTCGCCACCGGCGTGTATGGCCTTTCCAACAGTACCGATGCTCGCGGGGTCTTAGGGGAAGCATCGGCATCCACAGGAGAAACATACGGCGTGTATGGCTACTCCAGGAGTTCCGGAGGCCGAGGGGTCTACGGGCGTGCAGTCTCAACCGCAAACACAGGAATCACCTCCTACGGCGTGTACGGCAGAGCCGACAGTCCTCTCGGTCGAGGGGTGTATGGATTTTCATCCTCATTCAACGGTATCGGCCACGGCGTTTACGGAGAAGTCTTGAGCCCGAATGCGTATGCCGGCTACTTTGTCGGCGGAAAGAACTACTTCCAAGGCAATGTAGGCATCGGTACAACAGGCCCCGTCGCAAACCTCCACATCAACTCAACCACCGGAACCGACATCTTCAGAGTTCAACGAGATGGTTCAACCAAAATGCTCATCAACGCTAATGGTGGCATTTCACTGGGTACCTTTAGTTCCACCGTTCCTGACGGAGATGTCCTCGTCTCAGGAAATCTCACCGTTGGCACCTTCGCGTCTTCGACAACCTTCGGACTCAATGTCAGCGGCACCGCAGGAAAGACAGGCGGCGGTTCGTGGGCGGTGTTCTCTGATCAACGGCTCAAGAAGAACATCACTTCAATGACCGGCTCACTCGACACAGTCTCTGCACTCCGCCCCGTCAACTTCGAATACAACAGCGAAGATCACTTCTTCTACACCCCAGGCACCCAACGCGGATTCATCGCCCAAGAAGTCCAAAAAGTAATCCCCAAATGGGTTCACACTGCAAATGACGGCTACCTCTACCTCGACCAAACCGGCTACGAAGCCCTCATCGTCGACGCACTCCAAGAACTCCGTGCCGAGAAGGATGCTGAGATCAACCAACTCCAAGCCCGGATCAACCGCCTCGAAAGAGCGGTCTCCATGTTGCTCAAAGAGAAATAGGCATCAAACTCTGATCCCTCTAACTCTTGTGTAGTTGAAACAAATGGCCCTTGTGTTGAAATATTGCCCCCTTTCCCCTTTCCGCTTGCGTTGGCTGTCTTGATCTGAGACAATTGGTCCACTCCGGAACTCCTCCGGCCAATGCACACTCGGATAGAGGGAATATCAAATGCACAACACGCTTCTCGCCGCAATGCTCGGCACCACCATCGTTTGCACCACCCCGGCAATCGCCCAGACCCCCACCACCTTCACCTACCAAGGACACCTCGTTGACAACGACACCCCCGCCGACGGACTCTACGAATTTGAAGTACGACTCCTAGACAATCTTTCCATCCAGATTGGCCTCACCCAAACCCCTCTCGCCACCGTCACCGAAGGCGTCTTCACCATGGACCTCGACTTCGGCCCCGCTACCTTCGATGGCAACCAACGCTTCATCGAAATCTCTGTGAGATCAGTCGCTGGTGGTGGAGCATACACAACACTCACACCAAACCACCCAATCACCTCCACTCCCATCGCCCAGTTCGCACTCGAAGGCAACGAAGGCCCCGCAGGTCCACAAGGTCCCGATGGCCAACAAGGCAATCAGGGCGTCCAAGGAAACCCAGGACCCGCCGGCCCACAAGGCAACCCAGGCACTAACGGAAACGATGGCTCCACCGGCCCAGAAGGTCCGCAAGGACCACAGGGCGACACAGGCCCCGCAGGCACAACCCTCTGGTCAGGGTTGACCGGGGTCCCCGCCGGTTTCGCCGACGGAATCGATAATGACACAAACACTACCTACGGAGCAGGCGCAGGACTCGAACTCTTAAACTCAACCTTCTTCATTCCATCCAACTCCATCACATCTGGCTTCCTCGCATCAAACTCCGTCAACAACAACGAAATCTCTGACAATGCCGTCGGTGCAAGCGAGATCGCAACCGATGCTGTTGGCTCATCAGAAATCGCAGCCAATGCTGTAGGTTCTAGTGAACTTGCAAACAACGAAAACTCGCTCTTCAAAGTCAGCGGATCCGTAATGGATTCATCTGGAGGCGCGCTCATCATCTCAGGCACCACCGTAGCCAACAAAGTTCGACTCAATGGCGGCACCGATGCAAACCTCGCAGGCGGCGGGTTCCTCTCCATCGGCTCGACCACCTCGACCAACCTCGTGATGGACAACAACGAGATCATGGCAAGAAGCAACGGGTCGGCCGCGAATCTGAGCCTCAATATTGATGGCGGCAACATCATCCTCGGAGACTCGATCTCCGACGGATTTATCGGGATCGGGACCAACACCCCTCTGGCACGCATGCATATCAACGCCGATTCAGCTCAATCGCCGTTCCGTGCACAACTCGACGGGACGACCAGACTCCTTGTGAACGCCAATGGCGGCGTCTCAATCGGGGCAAACGATAACCTCGTTGCCGCTGGAAATGCCTATGTGAGCGGCTCGCTCGGAGTCGGGGACAGCACACCAAACGCAAAGCTTCATGTCGTTGCCGGGAACACCACCAACGATGGGGTCTTCGTCACATCCGGATCGCGAGAAACAATGTTCTCCCCTTCCGTGTTCTCTGCAAACAATGACTACACCTTCGAGAGTATTGCCGACATCCATATCGATTCGTTGGTTGAAACACGCATCGACGGCGGGGTGAATGTCCAACTCAACGCCGGCAACACAGTCGATATCAACGGCGCCACCTTTGTAGATATTGATGGCGGCGTCAATGTCCAAATCGAAGGCACCACATTCACCGGAAACGATGTCACCATCGCCGACGACCTCTCCGTCAACAACGACATCATCGCCACCTCCCAGTTCACCGTCGGCGGAGCCAAGGCCTTCACCTTCGACATCAACTGCTGGGGCGATGCAGGAAAAGCTGGCGGCGGCCTCTGGGCCGTGTTCTCCGACGAACGCCTCAAACAAAACATCCAACCAATGACCGGCTCCCTAGAAACCCTGTCCCAACTCCGCCCCGTCAACTTCGAGTACAAAGAGCAAGACCACTTCTCCTACCTCCCAGGAACCCAGCGCGGCTTCATCGCCCAAGATGTCCAAAGAGTCATCCCAGAATGGGTAGAGACCGCAGACGACGGCTACCTCTACCTCAACCAAACCGGCTACGAAGCACTCATCGTCGACGCCATCCAAGAACTCCGCTCTGAAAAAGACTCCCAGATCAAACAACTCCAAACCGAAAACCAAATCCTCCAATCGCGCCTCGACCGCCTTGAACAAATCGTGCTCCGTCTCGGTGCGTCCAACGAGTTTTAAGGACCCCGTCCTTCTGTAAAACAAGAACTCTCCACCCATCTCAAAATAAAACTGGCTATCGGTGAAATTGCTGACCATTTTATCCAGAATCGCTGGACGACCGGTAATTCCGTGTCATGTTGTAGTGCAGGCTTGATTTAAATCGATCACACCCGCAAATACAAAGCACACAAACCCGCCGGAAAGGGGTCACACATGAACATCATCAACACACTCGCACTCACATCACTCACCGCAGCATCCGCCACCGCAAGCGCAGGTCTCGTCTTCGGACAAGCCGCACACGACCAGTTCCAAGCACTCCAACTTCAGCACAGCGAAGGCTTCAACGACTTTGAAAGCCTCGCCACACAAACAAACCTCCTCCCCGGCACCGACCCCTTCGGTGACGGCACACACTTCGCCTCCGTCATCAACACCAGCGGCTTCCCCTTCGGACCAGAGCATGTCGAAGTCTCAAACGCCTACGCCCCCGCAACCTTCGGCAACTCCCTCGTCGGCTCACCCTTCCAGTTCGGAAGCGACGACGCCCGCGTCGGATATGAAATCACCTTCGACACCGCCCAACGACGCGCAGGACTCCTACGCCTCTGGAACACCGCCTCACTGACCAGTTTCTACAACGCCGAAGGCGATCTCCTCGCAACCCACCAGAACACCGCTAACCAAGAGTTCGTAGGATACATGGCCGACTCATCAGACTCCTCAACTTGGGTCGCCCGCATCCTTATGGACGGCGCCCTCATCCAAAACTCCCGCCAGGTCGGCCACTCCGACGATCTCTACTTCGGCCGAGTCGTCCCAACCCCCGGCACGGCAACCCTCCTCGCCATCGCGGGCCTCGTAATAACTACCCGCCGCCGCTGATCGAAAATCACTTCAGAATCCTCATCATGACCCATCACCCGCCCCGGCATGCCCGGGGCTTTATCATCTTCAATCCCCACACGGCTATCCTTCATTCATGGACCAGCCAGCACCAATTATTCGCTTCTGCATCAACAACCCCAGAAACCTCGCAGAGCGTCAAGACCTCATCAACCGAGGCTTCCCCTCCCGTGACTGCCTCGGAAACTGCACCCGCTGCTTCGAAACACGCTTTCTCGAAATCAACGACGAGCAATTCGAGGGTGAAACCTACAACCAAATACTGAGAGACCACGATTCAAAGAACACCGCTCTATAAATAAAGTCCGATAATAATATAGCGAGCGGTTAATAGGGAATTTTCCCACATTCCGCATTCCAATCTCTTGGCTTAGCGGTCTCGATCTGCTAAATTTAACACAGAGAGAAACCGCCTAACCATAGGCAGAGAGAGGAATTATCATATGAAATTATCAACAGCAGCCGCCCTCCTGGGCGCCGTCGCGGCATCTACCGCATCCGCAAACATCGTGGTCGATTCGTTCACCGATCTCTTCGAAACAGAAGAGTTTGTCAGCTCCGCAGGCTCACACATCAACTCAGTCTTTGATCGCGCAGGCCTCGAAGTCGGTAACCTCGGCATCACCAACGGCGCACAAGTCGGCGATGTCTGGGGTGGGTTCATCCCACGCACACAAGAAATCCAACACCAACTCGGACTCGCAGGAGTCCTCGGAGGCTCACGCTACGGCGAACTCAACGCCTCCACACCAACCCTCGGTTCAGAAGTCTCCGCAAACATTACCAGCGGCTTCATGGCATACTCCACCGCCTTTGGTACTCAAGCAATCCTCGATCTCAACTACGATGCAAATGGTGCAGGCCTTAACCTCAACGCCTCGACCCACTCCGCGATCGCAATCGATCTCCTCGGCGGTGATCTCGATGCCTCCAATCCAGGACGCCCAGTCCCCTTCTCCATCACCCTCACCTCAGGGCTCGGCACCGCAGGCGAAACCTCCGTTTCCCTCTCAAACATCTTCTTCTCAGTTGATACCTACAGCATCGATCTCGCAAACTACGCCCTCGCAGGCGTAGACCTCACCGATATCGACAGCGTCCACCTCAACATCGACCAGTCCGGTGCAGGCCTCGCCGCAGTCGACTTCCTCATCGGAGAAATTGCCTTCGTCCCAGCCCCCGGCACCGCAGCAATCCTCGCCTTCGCAGGCCTCACCGCCACCCGCCGCCGCCGCTAATCCACGACGACAACCCTCAAAACACCCCAAGCCTCTCCTATCGGGGAGGTTTTTCTATATCCATCTGTTGAGAGATTTATGAATAATCCTGCCCCAATACGGTTATCTATTCGTGACCATCATTTAACTTCAGCAGGAACATCAAAATGAAGAACCGCACCCACGCCGCCATCCTCCTCGCACTGACCGCCCCGCTCATCCTTTCATCACCCGCCCTTGCCCAGGCAAAGCGTGCAACCAAGCCCATGACCAAAGCCAAGGCCGCGGAGTCCAAGTCCCAAAGCACCGAAGTCACCAAGTCCGCCGATCTGCGTTCCAAGCAAGAAGCCAAACCAGAATCTGTAAAAGAGTTCAGCACCATGAACAGGCCAGGCTCAGTCGACATCGCCACCGAATACGACCTCTCAAACCTCACCATCCCAAAAAACGAGATCCACACCCTCCTCCCAAGAGACGCCATCCCCGCGCTCACCGATCCAGAACTCACACCGCTTGCCAGCGCCACCTACCTAGGCGCCGACGACCGCATCATCGATGTCACTGTTGGCTCAGAGTCAGTCGCCGTCCCCCTCAAAATCCTCAACTTCCACGAGGTTTCCAACTTCACAATCAGCGGCAAACCCGTCGCCGCCACCTACTGCCCCCTCTGCGATTCCGTCACCCTCGTCAGCCGCACAGTCACAAACAAAGACGGCAAAACAGAAGTCCTCGAGTTCGGAGTCTCCGGCGCCCTCTACAACTCCAATGTCCTCATGTACGACCGCACCCACAAGGGCCTCTGGTCACAGCTCGGACTCAAAGCCGTCTCAGGCCCAATGGCCGGAACCGCACTCGACCTCCTCCCAGTCAAAATCATCCCCTGGTCACAGTTTAAATCAGAACACCCAGAAGGCCAGGTCATCTCCATCGACACAGGACACGACCGCCCATACGACGGCAACCCCTACCAACGCTACTTCGAAGACCAAGACTACATCATGGTCCCCATCGCAACCCACGGCGAAGTCCTCCCCAAGAAAACCCTAGGCCTAGGCATCAAAGCAAACAATGAATCCTACTTCGTCGCCGCAGACGCCATCGGCGAACGCTTCGTCGTAGAGACCAAGCTCGGAAATGTCATCGCCGTATCCACCGAAGCCGGAATTCAGGTCGTCTCCGCACCAAACGATGTCCAGACCGTCCAGTCTTTCTACTACTCCTTCAGCGCCTTCCACCCAAACACCGAAGTCCTCACCGACTCCGCCGAATAACCCACGTCCCAGCATCCAAAAAAACAACCGGCCCAATCAAGGGCCGGTTGTCATATCAATATCTTAAAGCGTCAATCAAGCAGCGCGACGGCGGACCGTCTTGCGAGCAGTGGTCTTGCGACCAATACGCCCAGCAACAGCCTTGCGTGCAGGCTTACGAACACTCTTCTTTGCCGCCGGCTTGCGTGCCGTGGTCTTGCGAGCAGTTGTCTTCCGCTTGGTCGCGGCTTTCTTTGCTGCTGGCTTCCGGGTTGTCTTACGAACCGCGGTCTTCTTTGCGGTAGTCTTACGCTTGACAGCAGTCTTCTTAGCCGCTGGCTTGCGAGCAACAGTCTTCCGCTTAGTTGCTGTCTTCTTCGCTGCTGGTTTGCGCACGGCCTTGCGAGCCGTGGTCTTCTTAGCAGTCGTCTTACGAGCAACAGTCTTCTTCGCGGTGGTCTTGCGCTTCACAGCAGTCTTCTTTGCCGCAGGCTTACGAACCGTCTTGCGAGCGGTGGTCTTGCGTGCCGTGGTCTTCTTGGCAACCTTCCGCTTCGCGGTGGTTTTCTTGGCTGCAGGCTTGCGAACAGCTGTCTTCTTCGCAGTAGTCTTCCGCTTAGCAACAGCCTTCTTCGCTGCAGGCTTCCGGGTGGCTGCTTTGCGAGTAGGTGTCTTCTTGGCGACCTTCTTGATGGCTTTCTTTGCCGCTGGCTTGCGAGTCGCTGTCTTCTTGGCGGTCGTCTTACGAGCAGTGGTCTTCTTGGCAGCAGTCTTGCGTGCCGGGCTCTTCTTGGCCGTAGTCTTTTTAGCAGTCGCTTTCTTAGGTGCAGTCTTGCGTGCGGTTGTTTTCTTTGCGGTGCTCTTACGAGTCGCAGTCTTTTTCGCAGTGGTCTTCTTAGCGGTGGTCTTACGTGCTGTCTTCTTAGCAGTTGGTTTCTTCGCCGTCGTCTTGCGTGCCGCAGGCTTCTTAGTAGACGCCTTGCGGGTTGTTCGCTTGGCCGTTGATTTCTTGGCCGGGTGTTTCTTTGTTCGAGTTGCCATAACAGTTTCTCCGTAGGCCCAGGCAATTGAGCCGGGCGGGTGTTTCGTTAGCCGGGATTCCTTCCCCAGCAGTAACGCCCGCCGACACCGACAGGCAGCGCACCCATAACCGGGTGCACACGCCGTTTTCGACCGTCCAAGGTCCCCATATAAAGAACTCATCTCAAATTGAATGAAAAACGCGCAACAAAGACACCACAGCATCAAAATTCAATTCAACACACCGCCATGGCGCAACTTCAGCGCACCTACGCGACTTCCCCCGAATCAAACCATCATCCGCTCAAGGCCCAGCAGGATCAGCAAGCAACGCGCCCCGGCGCTCCGCCTCATTCACCCACTCCTGCGTCTTCTCCGCCTTCCCATACGCAGAATACATCCCCGCAACCTTCTGCGCAATCGCAACATTCCGCTCATCGAGCCCCGCAGCCATCTCCATCGCAGCGATCCCCTCATCGGGATGCCCACCGTTAAACATCAGCGTCGCGTAATCCACCATAAACACAGGCACATCCAGCCGCCGCTCAGCAAGCTCCTTGTAGTGCGAGAATCCCATCGCCAGCGCTTCTTCATGCTCCAGCATCATCCCCACCCGGACCATCAGCTCAATAATGTACTTCCGATCAAAGTCATTCTCCGCCCGCTCCTCAGCAAGCTCCAAAAGTTCCAGCGACCGATCAACCTGCCCATCATCCGCAAAGATCCCCGCCGCCCTCCGCAAAACCTCCGACCGATGCCCCCCCGCCATTGTCAAAGCCGTCTCCGCCCGCTCAGCCGAAACCTTAATCTGCCGCAGTGCATTGGCAAGCTCACCAGCACTCAGCCATGTCAGCCCCGTTGCGTCCTCGCTCTCAACCGCCTTGGTCGCCATCTCTTCCATCAGATCCCGCATCCCAAACGCCGAAGCCCCCCGCGCGATGTCGATATACCAACCCGCCTGATTCCCCTCAAGGGTGGGAACCATCGCGACCGCTTCGTCGTACAGCCGCTGGACCGCCTGCATGTCCCCCATAAACGCGCTAAACGCAGCCTTGGCCATCAAGAACCCGATTTCGTTCTCACCAGGTTCGTATTCAAACATCCCGATCGCCTCATCTTGTTTCCCCCGCGACCATGCCGCTTTAGCGAGTTCGCTCCGGATCAGATGCAGATCTGGGTGCGCATCGAGCCCCTCATGATACACATCAAGCAACCCGCCAACTTCACCCGAAGCAAGCTCCGCAAGCTGCCCAGCCTGAACAATCAGACTATCCGTCGGGTTCCCGTGCGCAATCACATCCCGCAACGCCTCAAGCCCCGCCCCCGGATCACCCATCACCGCCTCCAGATACGCGATCCGTACCCGGTGCTCAGCATGCAGCGCCCACCCGTACCCACCACGATCAAACGAGTCCCCACGCGTATACCAACCAATCGCGTCCTTCGCCCGCGCCTGCATCTCAGGCGAACCCATAAAGTCCCGCCGCATCATCGCATTGCTCGGCACATCAAAGCTCGCAAACCCCATGTCCCCCTGCCACCGTGCATATTTAGCATGCCCACTCCAAACAGACCCCGCGACCATCACAACAGCCAGCAGCCCAACAACAACCCCAGCAAACCGAATCTTCCCCTGCTTCTTGAGCTGCAACGAATGCATCGACACATTCTCTTTGCGAATCATCCACCACACCTGCACAACCAGCATCGTCACCGCCGCCGCCAGTCCCCCCGCCATCAGCATCGGCACACGATCAAACAACCCCCGTGTCCCATAGAACGCCCCCGCAAACACAATAACCGCAGCCAAATCTTCCCCAAAGCTCAGGTCATACCGACGAGCCTTCTTCGCCTTGTGGGCCGCCCCGATCTCCGCGGTCTTCGCCTTCTTAAGTACCGAAGGTCCACCAAACCCAATAGACAACGCATCATTCGGACAAGCGCTGACGCAATCGAGGGTCTTCATGCACCCAGAATCAATCACCGCCCCGAAATCCCGCACCTCTTCGTTCACCCGGACATTCGATGTACACGCCGCCGTGCAATACCCGCACTGCTGGCAGTTGTCATTCACCACAACCCGAACCGGCGCGATCTTATCGAGCGGCTTAAAGAACCCCGCATACGGGCACGCATAGGTACAAAAACCCTTCGCCCCCAAAAAATACACCGTCACAAAACCGCACACAATTAAAAACACAACCGCCACAGGCCAGGTCGGCATCGTCGCCCAGTAGTCGGTCACAATCAGTTCTTCACTCACCCTGTGGATCTCCCCCACCGGACGCAGCCATACAGGCCAATCAACCCCCCGCGCCTCAAGCAAAGGCTTCAACGCCAGCCGCTTAAAAGTCGGCCACACAAACATGTACCCGCCCAAAATCAATGGCACCCACATCAGCAACCGCGACCGGAACGCTTTGGGACGAACCCCAATCCTCGACATCGTGACCGCACAAAAATCCTGCAACGCCACCATGTGACACAGCCACCCACAAAAGAATCGCCCAAAGAACATCGTCGCCAGGATTGCGACCACAAAGAAGATCGCCCCCGCATTCACAACCCCAACCTCCAGCGTCTCCATCGCCTCGCTCGGCTCAATCGGAGACACCGTCACCCCCATAATCAACCACTGAATCAGATGCGCCACCATCAGCACATTGACCATCACCAAAACCCCCGTCCGCCACCGGGCAATCTTCGTCCCCCCCATCTTGGGCGCCTTCTGCCTGATGACAGGCAGTTCGACCGTCCGACCAGCGTTATCATCCATCCCGTTCGATTCATCTTTGTGACTCATACCCCCACTCTATCATCAACTCTCCCGCCAACACACCCGATTCTTCTCTTGACCTACCCTTCTTGGAACCACCATGAAAAACACGCCCAATAACTCCGCCAATATCCCGCTCCCATACCCAAACTGGGCCCCGAGCTCCTGGAAATCCACCAGCTACACCGCGCCCTACAAGTACCAAGACCCCGCCGCCCTCAAAGCCGCCTGCGACCGCCTCGCCCAGCTCCCCCCATTAGTCACCTCAGGCGAGATCGAAAAACTCAAAGCCCAGATCGCAGAAGCCCAGCAAGGCAAACGCTTCATCCTTCAAGGCGGAGATTGCGCAGAAACCCTCGACGAATGCCGCCCAGAGTTCATCGCCAACAAACTCAAAATCCTCCTCCAAATGTCCCTAGTCATGATCCACGGCCTCTCCCTCCCCGTCACCCGCATCGGACGCTTCGCAGGCCAATACGCCAAACCAAGATCCTCACCCACCCAAACCGCCGACTGCAACGGCGAGTCCTGCACATTCCCCTCATACTTCGGCGACCTCGTCAACCGAGCACCCTTCACCAAAGAAGACCGAACCCCGGACCCAAACCTCATCGTCGAAGGCTACAAGCACGCCTCCATGACACTCAACTTCATCCGCTCACTCCTCGACGGCGGCTTCGCAGACCTCCACCACCCCGAATACTGGGACCTCTCCTTCTTCCACAACGCAGACCTCGACGCCACCCGCAAAGCCCAGTACCAACGCATGTCCCAGACCCTCGCCGATGGCTTAGCCTTCATGGAAAACCTAGGCGAACAACAAGTCCACGAATCCACCCGCGTCGACTTCTACACCTCCCACGAAGGCCTCAACCTCCACTACGAACAAGCACAAACAAGAACAGTCCCCCGCAAAGACGGCCACTTCGACCTCACCGCCCACCTCCCCTGGATCGGAGAACGCAACCGAAACCTCGACGGCCCACACATCGAGTTCTTCAAAGGCATCCAAAACCCAGTAGGCATCAAAGTCGGCCCAACAATGCAACCCGACGAACTCGAAACACTCATCGACACCCTCAACCCAACCAACGAGCCAGGCAAAATCGTCCTGATCGTCCGCATGGGTGCCGGTAAAGTCGCCGAAAACCTCCCGCCGCTCTTGAGCCACATCAAACAGTCCGGCAAACTCGTCCTCTGGATGACCGACCCAATGCACGCCAACGGCACAACCACCTCCACCGGCATCAAAACAAGAAACTTCAACGACATCCTCACCGAACTCGAACAAACCGTCGCCGCCCACAAACAAGCCGGCACCATCCTCGGTGGCGTCCACTTCGAACTCACAGGCGAAGATGTCACCGAATGCCTCGGTGGAGCCGCCGGCATCACCGAAGAAGACCTCACCAAAAACTATGTCTCCCTCTGCGACCCAAGACTCAACTACCAACAATCCCTAGAACTCGCCTTCCTCCTCGCCACCGCAATGAAACCAGCACAATAACAGCCCCCCATCTGGCTCCGTAGTCCTATCCTCCCCCATGGACATACGAATCCTCTCAATCGGCACCCTCTCCGCAAACCCCCTCTGGGACGAGCGATCCCCCGTCCGCACCGGACACGCCACAACCACCCTAATACAGACTCCCGACGCCAAAATCATCGTCGACCCCGGCCTCCCCCCCCAAATGGTCGCCGCCCGCCTCTCCGAACGCGCCAACCTCACACCAGCAGACATCACCCATGTCTTCCTCACAAGCTTCAACCCCGAAAACCGCCGCGCCCTCGAACTCTTCGAAAACGCCACCTGGCTCATCTCACCAACAGAACGAGAATCCGTAGGCATCCCAATCGCCCAGTCTCTCGCCCAGCTCGCCCAGTCCAAACAAGACGCCGACGACCGCGGAGACGAACTCCCAGAAGACGAACAACTTCTTCTCGACATGCTCACCAAAGACATCCAGCTCCTGCAAAGAATCCAGCCCGCCGAGGACACCATCACCAAGTCCGTAGACCTCTTCCCCCTCCCCGGAGTCTCCCCCGGAACCTGCGGCCTCCTCATCAGCGAACCCACCACCACCACCCTCATCTGCGGCGACGCCATCCCCACAATCGAACACCTCAAAGCCGGACAAGTCCTCGAAGGCACCGACCGCAAAGCCGCCCAAGCAAGCTTCTCTGAAGCCATCGAAATCGCAGACACCATCATCTGCGGCCGAGACAACATCACCCAAAACTTCACCGCCAACACCCCGCAGAAACACTGAACAAACCTGCGATAATCACCGAAATACTCTCAATGGCCAAACAACAAAAACCATCCGAACTCGACAAGCAGCTCCACATGGCCTCGCAACGAATCAAAGCCGGCGATGCCAAAGGCGTCCTCCTAGGCCTCATGGAACTCACCAAAAAACACCCCAAAGACCCAAGAGTCCTCGATCTCCTCTGCAGCGCACACGCCACCCTAGGAAGACACGCCGAAGCCATCGACGCCGGCAAACGCGCCGTTGCAATAGACCTCGAAAACCCAAACACCAGAATCCGATACGCAATGGCCCTCCAAGCCGGCGGTGAATACGAAGAAGCTCTCAACGAATACGAACGCGCCCTCTACCGCGCACCAGGTAACCTCCACATCCTCCGCTCAAAGCTCGGCCTCTTCACAGACCTTGGCGACCACAAACGCGCACTCGAAGCACTAGAAGTCATCGACAAGGTCGTCAAAAAAACAACCCCTCCACCACACGAAATCATCAGCATCGCACTCAACAAAGCCCGCCTCTCACCAAAGACACTCCCCGCCCAGCCCGTCATCGACGAGCTCCTCCCTATGGCCAAAGACGAGTCCTTCCCGAACGCTTTCCGCGTCAGCGCATACCACCACCTCGGACGCCTCTCCGAAACAACCAAAGACTACGACAACGCGATCCAGCATTTCATCTCAGGCAACAACATCGACAAACCCGAATGGAAACCCGACGCCTTCTCCGCCTACATCACCAAACTCATCAACTGCTGGAAAGGCGCCAGCAAAGTCCCCAACGCCAATGTCACCATCAAAGGTCCAAAGCTCATCTTCATCGTCGGCATGATGAGATCAGGCACCTCCCTCACCGAACAAATGATCTCCCAGCTCCCCTCAGTCACCCCCGGCGGAGAAATGAACGCCGTCGCCCGATCCGTCATCCCATTCGAATCTGTCCCAAGCCCATGGGGAGCCCAGCCCTTCCCAGTCTCACGCCTCATCTACAACCAGCGCGTGATCAACAAAATCGCCCAATCCGCCGCAACCTACTACACCGATGTCGCCAAAGAAGGCATCGTCACCGACAAGCAGCCCTACAACACCTTCTATGTCCCCCTCATCGCACGCCTCTTCCCAGACGCCAAAATAATCCACTGCTGCCGCGATCCTCAGGATACCTGCCTCTCAAACTTCATGCAGACCTACGCCCGTCCACACCCCTACACCCACGACCTCAGCTGGCTCGGGCGCTACAGCGCAGACTATCTCAGAATGATGGCCGAGTGGCACAAACTCCCAGAAGTCAACATGCTCGATGTTCAGTACGAAGACACGGTCTCCGACCCAGAAGCACAATCAAAGCGCATCTGCGAGTTCCTCGAAATCCCCTGGACCGAGGACATCCTCGACTTCCACAACTCCTCCAGAACCGTCCGCACCGCCTCACGGGATCAGGTCCGCAAGCCAATCTACAAGAGCTCCGTCTTCAAGCACGAGCACTACACCCAGCACCTCGCCCCCCTCCGCCAAGGCATCGGCATCGAAGATTAAACAACAAGATCTACCCGCCGCCACTACCCTCCCCCCCCTACCCTCAACCATGCAAATCCTCCTCACAAACGACGACGGCATCCACGCACCAGGAATCGCCGCTCTCCACAAAGCACTCACACCCTCAGACAATCCACTCGGTGATGTCTTCACCGTCGCACCCGCATCCGTCCAGTCCGCAACCTCCCACGGCATCACCTACCACATTCCACTCATGGTCGAGCAATCAACCATCAACAGCCAACCCGCCCTGGCCGTCGAAGGCCGTCCCGCAGACTGCACCAAACTCGCACTCACAAACCTCTACCCAGAACACTTCGGAGACGGAGCACGACCAGACCTCGTCATCTCAGGAATGAACTCCGGCGCAAACTGCGGCATCAATGTCATCTACTCCGGAACAGTCGCCGCAGCAATCGAAGCCGCCTTCATCGGCGTCCCCGCCATCGCAGTCTCCCTACACATCGATAAAGACCAACCAGATTGGGACCGCGCCGCCACCACCGCCCGCAAAACGATCGACACCCTCCTCAAAGGCGGACTCCCATCAAACCACGAGGTCCTCTCCATCAACATCCCCGCAACCCAGTACCTCAACGACGACACCAAAGCAATCGTCTGCCCAATGAACACCCACGCACTCGTAGACCAATACGAACGCCGTTCAACCCCTAAAGACGCCGCCTACTACTGGTCCACCGCCCACGGTCTCGAGTTCCGCTCCACAGACACAGGCACCGATGTCCACCTCCTCTTCGAACGCAACATCACCATCACCCCCCTCACCTTCGACCTCACCAACCACGCAAAGCTCTCCTTCTGGAAAGACCGCATCAGCCAGTAATTTTGAGGCACAAAAAAAGCCCCCGGATGACTCCGAGGGCCTCACACTTTATATTCTCAGTTCTTAAAGAACCGCGTCGGCCTCTTCAAGCTTCTCCTGAAGATCAAACAACAACTCATCAAGAATCTTGTCCGTCAGCTTCAGTGATTCAAACACCTCAGGAACAATCGTCGGCATAGGCTGGTCAAGCTTGAAGCCCTGATCCAATGTCGCCGCAAGATAATCACCTACATGCACAAGGTACACAATCTTCTGCGTGTCACTCGAACACTCAGTTGGCCGGTGATGGAACCCCGCAGCAGCCGCGAACGGTGCCGGGAACTTCCACTTCTTGCATAGCCCAAGACCAAAGTCCTGGTGATTCGCACCAAAGACCTCTTCTTCGCATTCCATCAGGTTCTTCTTGGGAACACCATTGTGATCCGCATCGCAACGGTCAACCGCATCAATCAGATCGCTCCGGTCGTACTGCATCTCAACCATAATACCAATGTCGTGAATCAGCCCAGCAAGATACGCCTCGTCGCCAAGACCCATGCCCAATCGATCCGAAAGCAGCTTGCAAGAAATCGCAACAGCATTCGAATGCTCCCACAAATCCTTCGCACTAAAGAACGGCGTCAGCTCGCCGCCACGGAACAACTTCGCAAGCGAAGCCGCGATCGCAATATTCTTCACCGCATTCAAACCCAGCATCACGATCGCACGATTAATCGAAGCGATCTGCCCGGGTAATCCATAGAACGATGAGTTCACAACCTTCAGAATCCGAGTACACAACGCCGGATCATTACTGATCACGTCATGTAGATCCTGAGCAGTGCTCGCAGGGTCCTCTACCAACTCAATAATCTTGAGTGTCACCTCAGGCAAAGTCGCAATGTGCGAAATATCCCGAAGGGCGCCCTCCACGGCCTGTTCACGCTGTTCCTGGCTAACCGTCATAGTCGATGCTCCATCGTTGTTGGTGACGACCGTAGTGTCGATCGTTGATGTGTTGATTCAACCTCAGCATCGACCCATCCATCCCCCCACTTGCGTCCCTTCCAGACATTCAAGCCCCCACCACCAATCAATCACCCGCACACCCCAACCCGCCCGATAATCCCCCGCCCTCAACTACAGGGTGCCACTACCCGCCGTCATTGTGAGATCC
>Ga0209344_10001888_pt1 | contig 25235 bp, 23 predicted proteins | sample Cruoilmetagenom6_FD_187293 | JGI IMG/M metagenome (GOLD analysis project Ga0209344, IMG submission 187293) | Oil polluted marine microbial communities from Coal Oil Point, Santa Barbara, California, USA - Santa Barbara Oil Seep Sample 6 (SPAdes)... | ecosystem: Environmental > Aquatic > Marine... | reverse complement strand
CCAGCGTTTCGTTTGCGGCAGATGCCCCTTCAAGACATTCATGACTGAGAGGCATCTGCCGCAAACGAAACGCTGGTGACACGCATCTCTTGCAACTGGAAAATGTTTTTAAGCCGCCACAGGACGAACGCGATTTCCAGACCACCTCACGCCCATGCACGTCGTGGAATAGTTTGACGCGAATAAGCTTATGAATATAAATTATGAAGAAAAATTCAAGTCAACATGAAGTGTTGATAGGTCCAGTGCTAAGCATTGCGTATGTTGTCACGTGCAACATATCTTACATTTTGCAGCGCACATTTGACATTTTCATTGGATGAAACCGAGGTCATCAACCAATTTCACGGATTGCCGAATGAGAAAATAGGGCGTCAATCCTGACGAACAATTTTTTCAGTCAGAGAAAATCCAGCGCCCTGTACAGTGCTCAGAGGAAATTCAAGTTCGGTTTCCACAACGATTTTGGAACGCAGACGAGACAACATGGCATCCATATTTCGGAATGAAGACGCGGACACTCCATTCCCCAACGCTGCGGCAATCGCAGACCGACCGACAACTATTTCCTGAGAACCTGCCATATGATCAACGAACAGAGCTTCAAGACGCGTCAATCGTACCGCACAACCATTTGGAGACGTCAGTTCAAGGCTAGCAGCAGAGTACTGCCAAGCATTAGCTTGCTCTTTACCTTCTCGAAGTGGCGTTTTCTTTTTGGAAGCCAAACTAGTGATCGCCGCAGAAAGTTCTTCTGGGTCCACTGGTTTTATCATGTAGATATCAGCACCACTTTCATATCCTCGCACTCGGTCCTCCAAGGACCCCCGCACTGTTGTAATGATAATGCCCATATCAGATTGTTCAGATAAATGCTGAGTAATTGAATACCCGTCATAGTGAGGCAAGTTGATATCAACGACAGCTACATCAAAGGCCTTGCTTGCCATCAACTGATAAAGTTCGACCGCGCTACCAACCTCGGTGACCCTGTGTCCAAACACATCAAGACAATCTGCTAAGCTTTTGCGCAGCGCTATATCATCTTCAACCAGAACTATATCGACCACAATGATACTACCCCGCAAGTGAATGGCGTTCACAACGTGTACTTCAAACTCGATCGCCAACGCAAATTTCCATCTCTATTGGCTTCAGGTAGGTAACGCCATGCGTCATTCCTTGAGAACGAATTCAAGTTTCTGGCTGTTTGCCGCTGTCCAAATCGCCCTCATCCTTTCAACGGTTCAAGGCGCACAGGCCGAAAGAGGCACCGAAGTTTTTGTTGGTCCTGAATTCGTATCAGCGCCTCTAGACAATCACTTGTTCGTGTTGCGTGACCCCACCCATGAAATTTCTTTGTCAGATGTCGTCTTCGGTGAAGCCGGCACGACTATGCAGCAGGCAAGCGGTGGCATCGCACTTGGTTACATCAAAGACGTATTGTGGGTCCGGTTCACCCTGAAGCGCGAGAATAATTGGCCTTCAAGCGTGTTTCTGAACTTCAAACCAAGCTATCTAGACCAACTGGACATCTATGTCCCGACTATCAGCCAGCCCTCCACTGAGCAAGACTTCCAGCTTATCAGATTGGGTGATCACGTATCATCCGCCAACCGCCAGTTGCATGCGCCCTCTCTCGGCACAGAGTTGGAGCTTCCCAATTCCAATCACGTCGACATCTATATGCGGATCAAGACAAGTAGCACCATGGCAATCCGCGGCTGGGTACTCTCAGGCCCGGCCATGGTCAGGCAAGCTGTTCAGGACAGCATGTTACTTGGCGCACTAGAAGCGTTCTTCATCGCCCTTGCTTTGGTTCACTTGTTCTATTGGCTCTATCTGAGGCAGCGTCTATTCCTATCCTTCAGCGCCTTTTTGATCTCACTAGCGCTGGTGTTCCTGTTTGACAGCGGTCTGATCACGGATGGTCCCAAAGTTGGCGCACTCTTCGCCAGCGATTTCTATTTGGGTCTGGAAATGCTCGCAGTCCAACTCACGAGCTATGTCTTTATGATAGATCAACTGGAAGCCAAACAACGCTTCCCCATCATCTACCGAGGGCTGCAGAGCATGATCGTTCTGTACGCTTTTCTAGCCCTTTTTGTCATTGTGGGGATCGGCACGGCCCTCACAAACATAACACTTGGTGTCACTGGTATATGGATCGTTCTCCTTTTCGCCTGCAATCTAGTTTTGCTTATGCGCAAACGCATAGGCAGTGGTTTCACGTCTCTCGCCTACATTTTTCTGTTTGTTGGTTTCTCACTGACAGCAGGGCGTCTGACCGGGCTTCTCCCTTTTTCTGCCTTGACTGAAAACGCCTTCTTAGTCGGGATGGTCCTGTTTATCTTCTTTATGAACCTTTCGTTGTTACAGCGCGCGCGCACGGCTGATCAGCATAGACGTGAAGGGCTAGCCCTGCGCGTTGCACGGCAATCCGAAGAGGCTGCCAAACAACTAGTAATTGCACGTACCGCAGAACTACAAAAGGCAAAGGAAGAAGCAGAAACGGCCCTGACACAGGAGAAGGCAGCCCAACTAGAACAGTTGCGTTTCGTTGACGTTGTCACGCACCAATATCAAACGCCACTATCAGTCATCCGCTCAAGTGTAGCGGCGATCATTCATACGCTGAAACCTGACGATGACGCCAACCGCAGGCGTGGCAGCCAAATTCAAGCCGCAATCAGTCGCCTTATGGAAGTTTTGGATGTCTCACTGCACAGAAGTCGTATGGATGGGAGCACGGCAAAAGCCAAACGACAAGAAGTAGATCTCGTTCAGACAATCAAGGATATCGTCTGCCACAGCAACGAACTGTCACCGGATCGCCAAATTCAACTAGAGTTCCAATCCATCCACACATCAGACAAAGCGCTTCTGGACCCTGACATGATCGGGCTCGCACTCACAAACCTCACTGACAATGCGGTGAAATTTTCGCCCATTGGCAATCCAGTAATTGTCCGCTGCCACAGAGAGGGCGACCATCTTCTTGTCCAAGTGATCGACACCGGCATTGGCATTCCAGAAGACGAAAAGGAAAACATTTCTACCCGATATTTCCGAGCATCAAATACCGGCGGCATCCCCGGCACAGGCTTGGGTTTGCACATCGTACGAAGTATAGCCACTGCTCATGGCGGAACATTCAGCATCGCCAACTGCCAACCCAAAGGCGTGATTGCTAGCCTGAAGATCCCAGCGTTAGGTCCGTCTAGCGAAGACATGTGAGGAAAACTCTTAGCGGAGGAGAGAACCGCTTCACCACCTTCTAATACATTGATTTAGCTTAGTTTATCGAACTCGCGGTGTACCAAAGTGTACCACCTTTTGGTACCAAAAGACAGGCTGACACTCTGATATCAGTGCCAACCCGGCAAATGCCGACACGCCGTAATAAACCCCTCCCCGGGTGCTGGACCTGCATCGCCAAACGGATACACGCCACGCGATAGAAACTTCGCTCGCTTACCGCGATACAAAGCTTCGACGAAGAACAAAATTGTATTCCGCAATGCTATCGAGCGTTGCGGGTAAGGCACCCTCAATATCCATCGCTTCAACATCATATCCCGCACCTCGCCAGGACTTGAAAATGAGATAGAGATCATCATCTCGTTTTTGAAGGCGATAGAACATCATCTCACCCTGCCCTTCTTGCAGACCGCTGGTTCCCATCGCCTCAGGCTTCACCTCGCCGCACATGAGTAAAGCGATCAAGACGTCAGGCGTATCGTGCAAAACCTCCGCAGCGACATTTCCTTCGATACATATCGCTTTCTGCGTCGCATAGATGACGGTGAAGAACTCTCTTGGTGAGGCTTCTGCATCCTTGTACCCCAGGATGGTAATCATCTCTTGCCATGCATTGACTGCTTGACCTCGAGGCAACAATTCCATCAGGTAAGTATTATCCGTGACTTTCTCACGGGCTGCAGCAAGCTGCCAATCAGACGGAACATAGGTTGAAACCGTTCGACCAAAAACACTCACTTCCTTTGGTACATAATCGAGTGTCCTAGTCTCAGTCGCCTGGAGTGGCAGGACACCCCCCAACATCACCAGCACAAACGAAATTAGAAAACTCACTTTTCTAAGCATCCTCCAACCCGCCCTCTTTGAACTCCAATCGACACCGGCATAGCACAAAGATTGCTCGAGCTTTGAGACGCCCGTTCAATCCACCAATCTCTGGTTTTAAAAATAAGAATTCACCTGGCCGACCAACGATTGATAACGTTGATAAATTTTTTCAAAATCTCTGTAAGTATTTGGGTATCGCATCAACAACCAAATACCATCTTTATACGGTAGAGTGATGATACAATTGTCCCACTTTCTACTGCATTGAGAGAAGAAAAGATCCTCGGCATTCGATGTATTTTCACCATCAACAAGTATCACGAACTCAGCAGCATACGAGCCAAACATGCCATCTACGTGCTCGCCCTTACACAGTCTGAACCTCCCCGAAACTTCACAATCAGCATATTCAGCTAACGTTCTTGCTTGTCGTCCTCGCGCTTCATAAGCAGAACGAGATTTCACTGAAATGATGCCGAAAAAACCGTCGCCAACACCATCTCGTGCTGACACAGTTAGCGACGATGTGTAAAACGGCTCTTCTGCACACCCCGGTTGTTTGACAATATTTACATTGGGACCCCACACAAGCGCGAAATCAAAATCACTCCTGGGCACCTCAATCGCCACGCCATCCTGTCGCGCTCTAATATTTCCTTCCGGAGACATAACTGCGTGGAACACCTCCGTCGGCGCGCACCCCCATCTTTCAGGCCTGAACTCGCTGTTTGAAAGTCTCCATTTATCCGCATTTGCGTCACCTCTTCCCCAAGGTTGGAAACTGGCAGTCCCAGGCTTAGTGCACCCAGCAATCAAACCTGCAAGTAACAACGTCACCGTCAGCACTCTCAAAAAAGTCATCCCACACCCCCCTTAACAACATACAAGTTTCATGGAGAATAGATGATTTTACAGTAAGTGCAAAATCTGTAGGATTAGAGAAACACTCAAACCTCTGACCAGAAACTAAGTTGAGAAGAGAGGGAGAAAATTGAATGAAGCGGCCGATCACTTTCGACAAAAACTTGAGAGTTGGAATATTTGTCAGCTTGTTGGCAATCGCTCTATCAAACGGACACAGCCCATCTGCTTTTGCATCCGACCACCAAACCAACCTTTCAACAATAAATTCAATTGCCGATGCGGAAGCACTTCTTTTGAATGCAACAATTCTCTCGTACCTTGATGATGAACACGGCACGCAGATCGAATACCTGCGAGAGGATGGCTCTACGAGCCTATGGTATCCAGGAAATAGAAACATTGTGCGAGGCGCAATGGAACTGCGAGAAAGCGACAAAGGGCTTTTGATTTGTTTTGTCTATTTCGGAGGAACGTACAATCCAATTACGCGGCAACGCGGAGGGAGTTGGCAATGTACGAAATTTACGGACTATGCAATGCCAATCATAGATATCAAGTCCGGTGACTTATTTGGATTATCAGCACGACGGCAACAAGTTCCGCATAAGCTCGAACGCAATGCTGCTCAACTCTACGCACCGCCAAGCTACCCTGCTCTAATCCCCTATCTGGTGAACGGCAAAACACCGCTGGAGAATTTGCAGTCCATTTGGACGAACTGAGCCAGTTGGCGAGGGCTTTCCGAGAATAAGCACGAGTGCTCGTCAGTGAGCTTTAGAATTGAATTTCAATCATCCACTTAGCAGGATGCTTTTCAAGATTGCACCTAATGATCAAATCTACGTGGAACAAAATTTCGAGGGCATTCTTTTCGTCCTGGAAACTTATTGTATTTCTGTTGGTCTTGTTATCCTCATTGATATTTATGGTTGGAGATAACACTCGTCTAACTGTGGATAGTGCTGACACTTACAACTTGAGGTTGGCTGATGAACAAATGCTATCCCGCCAATTCAATGTCTCCATTTCATTGTTGTCTGACCACCCGATGGTAGAAAGTCAGACCTATACGGGTGAGGCAACCATCATCGCTTCTATTTTGCCAAAAACTTCATGTCGCAATGTAGAAGGATGTGAATACGTGAGATCGATCATCTTTTACGTGCTAGACAGAGGGGGCCGACTTGATAGCTCGTCTAGGGCGTTCGTTAGTGCTGACGGTTGGACACTGCAAACCAGTGATAATTCTTTCATGATGTGTAGGACTACGAACCTTGGGGCTTATCCCGAAAATGCTAGGGTCGGGGATACTGGGGATGGAGAGATCTCTGAATGCGAGGTTCGAAATAAAAGCATCTTGGAAGCTTCCTGGGCACTTAAGCCTTATTCGAAACACGCCGTAATCTTTGAGCAAACAACGTTGCGCGCAGATGGAATGAACAGGGTGACAGAATGGCTGATTGAACCTTCAGGAAAAATATTAGGTGTTCGAATACAGGAAACTAATATCGGAACTTTGACTAGAACTTCCACAAGAGGTGGAACATTTTAGTTCACTCGTCGCGCAGAACTGTCTTCTTGAGAAATTACCACTTCCTACTCTTCCCAATATTCCTATCATAAAGAGAAGAGTTCAATAAGAGACCTGCATTGAGGAAGAACAGATGGAAGCTCTAGCAGATAGTATCGTCGATTTTTATGCGCAGGTCAGACCGGTCCTCACCAGTGTTAGCGCGTTGCAGACCTATAGCTGGACTTTACTTCTAGCCCTCCTCCTGGTCGTCGGGCGGAATGTCCAAACCCTCATCAGATCCCTGTCCACGTTCACGAAGGAAGAGTTCGACAAAAAATATGGAGGTCGGCCTCCAGAGAAAAGGGGGAGCTGGGAAAGGCGCGCGAACAATCTCAAAGAATTCAAGAAGGAACACACTCGGCATATATTGGGTCAAGCCTCTGCGCTACTGGTCTTGGGGGTGTTTCTGCCAGGGATCGCCTTGGGAATTGTCGCGCTCAATGAACATTGGTTTTTGTCCGGGACGATAACATTGGCGGTCGCAAACACGCCCACACCCAGCCGTTCTATCCAAGTTTTGGATCTTGTTGGCTTCGTGATGGACCAGGCTTTGCGAGGTGCCTTGTCCGATCTCTTCGAAGTCTTCGGCATAGCCACATCCAACATAAGCAACAATATCGAGAACCTTGTCTTCTCAGTATTTGTCCTGGGTTACAGGATGATCTGCGGCGCTGTGATGCTGACGGCGCTCTATACCATCATTCCCCTTGTCAGAGGGCGGCGAGCAACTCAGCGTCTTATAGCTGAGGCAAAAGATAAGGCAGGACTTGCACCGGCTTAGCGTGGACAACCCGCCGGAAACGACGCACCAGCAACCCAGCTTCGGAGGAGAGAACCGCTTCTCTGCCTCATAAGCCATTGATTTAACTTATATTATCGAACTCCGCGTGTACCAGAGTGTACCACGTTTTGGTACCAGTTAACAGCTGGTGCCGCTAGCTCTTAGCAATTGGGATTTTCTTGAGGTGCCCTTCAATTGCATCGACTACTTCTGGTCTCATCGGAAGGTTGTTTTTCTCCGCCAACCAGCGTTCATGAAACAAGGAAACAGTTTCTTGAGCTGTATCCAAAACAAGCTTTCCCGGCAAGCGCGCTCTGGAAGCTAGATGTAAAAGTTCGTCTTGCGAGAACTCATCAAATCGTTTGGTTCGACTGAAATTCAAGGCAGCCGTTTCATCTGGTATATATGGAATTGTCGAAACAAAATCATAGGCAGGTGCCAGTGCGGCATTTTGGCGATCTGCATAAATCAACGACCAATTCTTCAAATGCATATCCGCGTTACCAATTAGCGTGTTGAATGTTAGTCGTTTGATAAACTCCACCACGTCAGCATCACCTCCTTCCCCAGAGATGACCTGGGCAATATTACGAGCACTTGCTTTTTCGTACTTATCCGCGGGGTACACTCCAAACACTTGAGCAAAATCTTCGATATGAACCGCTTGTCCATCATCCAAACGATCAAAACGCTTGATCGCCAGCGCCTGCCCTTTCACGACGCTCATTTCCTCTGGCAAGTTCTCAATTTCATCAATATCGATCAGGTTTATTTCTGGTACATCAATACCAATTTGACCAGCCAAGGCCATCATCGAAAACTCGTTCTCAGGTACGCCTTGGAAATGCGTAGATGGTAATTTGACAATCCACGAACCGCCAACTCCCTTTGCTGGAATAGTCAGGCCACCACTAGCCTTGGCGACAGCTGAAAATTTGAGTTGAACACCCGCGAGAGAAAAACGAAGTACGTTTTCTCTAGTTTCTTTTCCGGTATGATGATCTTGTTCATCATCAATTTGTGGCCAAGCTTCTTCGTCCGGAGGTACCAACGTTACCGCTCCAGGAAGATCCATTCCAAGCACCCAAAGCAAGAAAAACTCGCGGGCAGATTTGACCTCTGCTCGTTTTGCCAAATAGTCGCGCATGGACCCCTCTGGCAATAAATTCGAGAAGAAGGGCATTACCCGTGTTTGAACAGGTTTAAAGTCAGTTATCAATTCACCCAGTTCATCTTTGAACTTCAGACTGAGTACAGGCCGGTTTTCATTTGCGACATAGTCTTCGTTAAATGCAAACAACGAGCGGTCACCAGGTAGATGTGTCAGCGTACCAATCGATACTCCATAAAGCTGAACTTCAAGTACGGAAACATCAACCATCTTCTTCCTCATCATCTAGTCTATAAGCCGACCGAACAGCTGTTGTTTTTAAGGAATTAGCTGACGAGTGCGCCAAGACATTCCTTACCTTTTGTGCCTGAGATGAAAGCTCTCGAATTGTCTTAAGGTTGTCCAAACTTGCGTTGAATTCCTTTAGCTGTCTCACCCCCTTGTTGAGCGCTCTTATTTGCTCCATACCTTGTTCGTTGAGCCTAAATTTATTCAACGCTTTGATCTGGCGTTGGAACTGCTCTAAATCTTTGATCCCGGGATAAAGTTTGTTGAGGGTGGCTGCTCGACTTTGAAGCCCTCTTAACTCCTTGAGAGCCAGCGGCTGGGAACTCCCTGCATTAATCATGCGTTCTGAGCTTTGTACGACTGAGTTGACTGCAGGTAATGCCTTACTTGGAACAAGAGTTAGCTCTAAGCCGAGCACTCTAGAAAGAGCTATGAGGCTAGAAAGCCTGAGATCAACAGCACCCCTCTCAATTTTCGAGATATGGCTCTGCGGCACACCAGCCTGCCCCCCCAACTCACGTTGGCTGAACCCCTTGTCCTCGCGAGCGGCCTTAAGCGTTTGCGCGATATGCTCTAAATCATAAGTCACTTGATACACCTTAATATATCAAAATGGATTTTTGATATATCTAAACATATTAGTCGTGCGTAGTGATTTCAAGGTCATATATGTTTTAATATATGAGGTTAGGTTAAAAAGATATTATTATAGATCAAACATACTTTGGTCAACGATGGAAATAACCAAAACCAAATCGACCAACCAAACGCGTTGAAGAGACTATCCATGAATGAACAGACAAGTCTCGCTATGGAGGAGAGAACCGCCTCGCACGATCATAAGCTATTGAAAATACACATATTTTCGAACCGGTCACAACAAAAAGCATACCACCTTTTGGTACCAAATTCTCGACTTTCTTCGGATCGCCCTCCGCTACTCAAAGCGATTTACCGAGCGAGAAATAAACCTGCGGATCACGGTCATCGCTATGACAAATGACGCGCCAAAACAGTCGATTTAGTTTGGAATTTTGCTACCTTTGCAAATATACTCCGTAACACAAGATATGCCGGGTGGAGGCGGAATTGGACTTTTCTATGAAACTCGCATGAAGGTAATTTTCGGATTTGCTGGACTGATCGGCGGAGCTGTAGCGTCCTACCTTATGTTTCATCTTGGCATTGTCGATGCAGCAGCGCAGAGCGCCAATACGCATTACGGTGGCTCCCAAGCAGCGCCAGCATACCTGAACTTCGTAAGTGTCATGTTGACGGCGGTAACCGTCGTACTAGCTGCATTGGCAATTGGCATCGGCATTATCGCCGCTTATACATTTCGCGAAATAAAAGACGAAGCCAAACGAACAGCCAAAGTTGCCGCAAAAGAGGTATCTGACGACGCCCTCTCAGAAGTTAAAGTTCGACAAATGGTGCTGGACCTGTACGCCAAAGCCGAGAAAGAACGTGAAGCACGAGACGAATGGGGCGAAGCCCCCGCAGAAGAAGAAAGATGAGAAAAATCATGATGTCTAATGAACTTAATCGTGTAAGCGATGGCCAAAGAGCCGTGATAAATAGATATCTCTCGAGCTACCCGGTAAAGCTAGGAGCTCTCGCGCGTGAACTTGGCGTCGCCATCAAGATCTCCAGTATGCGTCCTGGTGTGTCGGGCCAAATAACCAACGAAGGCGGGCAATACGTCATCCGCGTGAACCGAAATGAGGCTCGCGAACGACAGCGCTTCACGATTGGGCATGAGTTAGGTCACTTCCTGTTGCACAAAAATGTAATCGACAGTTCCCCCAACGGTATCACTGACAATGTTCTGTACAGATCCGGTGCCTCCGAGCAGATCGAGTTCGAAGCAAATCGTCTCGCAGCAGACCTAACTATGCCCTTTGATCTTGTTCAGCAAAAACTCCGTAGTGATTTTCAAGACACCATTACACAAGCCTCAATTGAAAGCCTTGCTGCCAGTTTTGAAGTGTCCAAGGCCGCGATGGAAATCCGATTGTCGGCGTTCGCATCAGCTTAGAGGTCTGGCATGGTCTTAGAGGACAAATCATATGTTCCGACGCTCGCCGTGCGCCCCAGCGAGATGAACGGATTAGAGTTTTCGCTCGGCGCTGCCAAAGACAGAATGACGCCGTGCTTTTTGCTTGCCCCGTGGGCAAACTCCAGCACACTTGAGCGGACGATAACGAGGATCGAACGAGCATTTCCCAACCGCTCCTACTTTCTAGATATCGATTGGTATTATCATCCGACCAATTCGGAGAGTGGCCCTCAACAAGAATTGCGCCAATTAAAAGACCCAAAGAACTGCTTCGAGAATTGGACAAGCTTTGTCAAATCACACAAAAACGTCTCTCCTTGCATTCAGACGCAAGGCCAAACCGAAGCCGAAATTCTGCATCAAATTAAAACGTTTCAGCAGCTCAATCGCACCTACTGCCTACGAATACTAAAGGATCGCCCACCAGAAAATACACCCGAAATTGTCAGTGCTCTCGCGTCTAGAGGAACCGCAGACTTTGTCATCATATTGGAAGGTGGCTGGACAAACGATACATTGAGCCAAGCTGCATGGTTTCAAGGTTTCATCTCTGAAAATCTGCAACCGATTGATGCTTCCGTCCCAATCGTTTTGTCATGTACATCGATGCCGAAAATGTTCTCGTCGATCAGTTCCGCCGAGCTTAGCTCTGTACCGTTTAACAATAGGATCTTGATAGACCAAGTCTCAAAAAGCACCAATCGTGCACGCATCATTTACGGAGATTGGGGAAGCACGCGCCCGCGCGAGCCTAGCGGGTTCGCTAACAGGCCACTTGATCGTATCGACTACCCAACTGAGCGATCTTGGATTATTGCGCGCAACAAAGAAGATGAGTGGGACTTTAGAGACGCCGCTCTTGCCGTCGTCAACGGCGACGACTGGGACGGAAAACTCGGCATATGGGGCGAAGAAATGATCCAACAAACAACAATAAACGAAGAACTTGGAATTGACACACCTCAGAAGAACGTTTCGGCTCGCGTAAATATTCATCTACACAGACAGGCCTTTTTTGGGCAGCCAACAATAGATCCAATCTCATTCGACGAAGATTGGGAAGATTAGGCGATGGCGTACATTTGAGCGCACAAGCCTTACAAGTTCGATTGACCGAGTTCATCATTGACGGCTCTCAGGCCTTCAGCCTTTCGGGAAGAGATTTTTTGGAACATCAGAGTACCACCGCCTATTCGCGCATTCTCTGAAGGTTCTTCCGAATTGCAGGAGCCAGAGAGAACCTACGTGCCCTAGCCCCTCTGGACTGAGTTTTGGATGGTTCTAAGATTTTCTGGCGGACCAACTGCGTTATTGCCGCGCGGACCCTACGATCACGCTCTGACGGCTCATCGCCGCGTGGACGACCTTCGTAAGGGTGGAGGATACCATCTGTCTGAGTGATGATGGTCATCACCTCAGAAGCTAAGGGTTGATCCCCATCACACGCATCAATAATCCGCCGAAACACATCGAGAAGATGCTCTACACCAAACCGCTGGCCATCATCCCTCCTATGAAGCTCTTCAAAGAACGGACGGATACGGCGGTGTGCATCCGCGACAGCAGCATCGACCATATCGCTGGCATATACATCCCAGTCACCTTGCCCCTCTGAAGGTGGCTTGTCATTTAGGTGCCTTCGCAATGACTTCTTATACTTCAGCTCCAAACGGACCCTTTGCCAACACTTTGCATAGGTCAGCAATTCAATGCCTCGGCGTCCTGTGTCTACGCTAAAGCTGAGGCTGTTTTGATCACGGCTTCGGGGCCGAATGCCGGGTTGCACGAGGTCGCTTACTTCAAACATTCGTCGCGACAATCGCCTCACGGTAGGACCAATCTGCCGCTCAATGTCTCTAACTTTACCTAACGCATCCAGACACCAACGTTCCCAGTAAATCTCTGAATGATCTACAATACACTCGTCAAACTCATTTATCCGAACGATATTCCAATCGGATCCTCGCCCCTGCAGATCCGATTGGACTTCGAACCAACTCGGTGCATCCAATAATGGAAGGTTGAGCTCACTCTCAATTAGCTCACGAAGCGCATAAAGATAGCCATAGAATATGCGTCCGAAGTCCCTGCTACCGATCATTGCCCTGTAGAGCGGCTCCGCTAGATAGTTGTCCTGACCATCCAGTGAGTTTTCCCTGAGAGCTATTTCCTCAGTTGAATTGAGGCGCAGGTCATCAGCGGTAACGCCATACCCTCGACCCGCTGCATGAGGATTGTGAGCTAAAAACCTCGAAGGATTTAGATGAAGCTCAGCTTTGTATCTGAAACGCTGCCCGCCATGGGATAACCACGCTTTTGTAAATCTAACTGATCCACGTACGTGCCAACCATGTCGTATCTCAAGAGTATTCTGAGCGCGTCCCTGCCCCCGCCTGAATAAGCCTGTATCCGAATTTGAAATGATCTCTAGGTATGAGCGCAGATCACTATCCCGATGAACCAGAATTTGCGCCCCGCTCAGCTTGAGAGTGACCTTGTCGACGAACCCGGTTTCGATTTCTGATGAGGGGTCGCCAGGTATTCTTGGAAGTCTTGGATGTAGCCGTTGTCTTGCTGCCACTTGTTACTCACCTGATTATTGTCACCCTACCCTACCTTTTATGCCTGTAGGTAAGGATAACCACCATTGCAAACCGAACTTGATTTCGTCGAGTGTGATTGTTCGTAATCCACATCGAAAAAACCTAATCGAAGTCGGCGAGTTCTACTTGTTCTGGTTTTTGTTCAGCCACACCAATGTCACCAGAGGCTGATGGAGGACGATCATACCAGCTAACTTCATTCTCTACTGCTGTGTACTCCACCGATCCAATCACGTGAACAATAAGAGTGCTACGATCAACTTCCAATTTTGCAGTTCTATTGTCACACCTTGAAACTATTTGGTTGTCCGCCAGCCATTCGTTCAACCCATCCCCGACGTCCTGGCCTTCCCGAATTGCAGCTTCTGGTTTGGTTTTCGCAAAAACACTATAGCCCCGAGAATACTCATCGTCATCATCAAGACCAAGCTCCACATCAGATGAGCCTTGGATAACATCTTCCATCTCCAGTACACGCGCTGCGTGGTGAAACAAAACGACATTCTTACTTTCGTTGCTCGACTGAACGGAAGGAAAGATGACGCCATCAAAACATGGACTAACTTCTGTTGCCAAAAACTCTGAAATCGCTTGGGTGGCGATATACTCGAGTGGTTCGGCATTCGGCACGACCGGCTTTGATATTCTTCTTGCCAGTGTATTCAAGAACTCTGTTCTTTGGAGAGTTTCCGAATAGTCTGGGTCGAAAACACTGCCCTCAATCTTAAGTTCAGAGATGGCGGTCAAGTCCAACAGGCGAATGTCATCATTAAGACAGAACTTCGCCGTGAGCACTTTACTACCGACAGGAGGCCTTACCTCGGCGATTGCTGTTTTGCGGTCAAGAGAACCATAAAACACAGAAATACCATGTGCGTTCATTCTCCCGGCAGTCGCAAATTCAAATGGGGGTGGCGCCAAATGCAAATCAGGCTTCCCCATAGCTAACCTAAGTTCACTATCATCTTGAAAACACCGAGCTCGAACAAGAGCGCTAATTTGTTGCAATGGTCCGGCTGTAACGAGCACTGGTCGCTTCGCACCGACGAAGAGTTTATCTATCCCACCAAAAACTCTCTCAAGCATTCCGTGTGCAGAGGGGCCAAAATACCTTGATCGAGTTTTAATTAGTTGCTCGAAATCTTCCCATTCGGCATTCCATGTCCAATCATCTACAGGCTTCCGGAGATAGTGTGCTTCAGATGAAAACTCAGTCTCTTCGCCTACTTCCACAGCATCACGGCAATAATGTTTTTCATCTAGGATCAGTTGGATTGACGAGGCAACATTCTCTTCGACCTGCGCTGCTTCAGAGATTGCCCGGACCGTTTCTTCCCCTTCGCGGTACCATTCGTAGCTACTCTCTTTGTCTCGAAGCATCATACTCTCGAAACCGTCCGCATCTGGCGACGTTCTTACAAAGTGTCGATCGAATGCACCATTGATTGCTTCGGAAAGCCACGCTAACGAAACAGTTGAGCCCTCATCCTTGCAGTAATCGCATAGGCTCTGCTCATCAAGCTTCATTGCCGCCGCATTAAGGTAAGCTTCTCCTATACACTCGGAGCAAATTCGCGCGGCACCCAGCTCATCCAAAACATTCATCTCATTTATCAACCACCTTTTCAAAGCCACGCATGAAAGGAAAGTTACACATTTCAGAGCCTATGTGAATGCGCAAGTTTGGACGATGGTGATTTAACAATTCAGCTTTTTGGGGGTAACAGAATTCACCCTTTAGCTGTTCGTGAGACCGAACAGAAAGATGCAAAAACTCTTGAAAACTGCGGGGCCTAGCGGAGGTCACTAGGCTTTGCGATTTTCTGTTCCGTCACCCATTTCTCGTAACGTGCCGGCCGACGCACTCCGACTTCCACCCAATATTGAATGTGGCGGGCTGTTTAAAGAAACGCATATGGTTCAATTCGGATTGTGTACGGCACCATTCATCGAGAATAGTTTTCGCTCCCTCATAAGATAAATCATCATTCATCAAAGACGGAACCACCACGCAGGCAGAAGCTCCTTTGCGCCCCACCCTATCTAAGTGATCCCATATGTGGGTAGCATAATTTTTGTCGTTCGCAGCGCAGCCGAGATTACGCTGATGTCCGAATGCGTTAAGGGTCTCAGATCGATAGCCTGAACGAATGCGAATAATACCGAAGGTTTGTTGTAACGGTTCTAGTAGCTTGTTGCAGAGGTTGGTTCCTGTCTCTATCGCGAGCTCAATGTCATCTGGAATGTTAGGAAAGCTATAGGCCGCCGCAATTTCACTGTGAAGGAAATCGCGCATGAAGAAAGACTGGGACAATCGTATGCGTCCTATGCGATCCAGCTCTCGATATAGGGCGCGCTGGGAGCGGCTTGTGTCACTGATGACCATCTGCTGCATCATACTGTGCGCGTCCCTATACGCTCCATCTCTCTATCTGTTGACCCCCGCAAAATACCTAAGGTCATATCCATCCTCCGCACATAAGTCGTAGGTGGTGTCAGTTTGTATCTGGGAACCACCGATACCAACCACCGCCGCGATAGCTACAACATCATTGATCAACACCAGGAACACCCTGAACGGCGTGTCTCCGACAAATCCACCATAAGCGTTTCGGGAGTTCACATAGGCACAGTAAACGATGCTGGTTTCACTGCTATCGTCATAGCTCTTCACCGCGCCCTGCAGAGGGCCCCATTTGAACATGGCCGAAGCGGGATCTCGGAGCCTATCTCGAAGCACATCCGCGACGATCTTTTTCTCAGCTAGAGTAAGGTCTCGGGCGAGCGCAGTGGATTGAAGCCCAATAAGGGTCGCGACCACCAACATGGTCCTAATCAGCACCTTCTCCCACGTCACTTGTCTGCTCAACATCCACCACTCCTACAAATTGAAAGGTCTTCTGTCGCATTGATCCAGATCGCCACAGCTGTATTCACTTGAGTATCTGTCATGGGGAGGGACCTGGCTGCGTGTCGCCTGTCGTCCCACATCCACACATTGCAAACTCTTTTTCCGCTGCAGGCCTTTCTGCCTTCAAGCCTCAACCGAATAGCTGACATCCCCGCCGGACAAACCAGAAAGGCGACGAACCCATGTCGATCCAAAACCGAACATCCAGTCCCCACAACGCTTGTCGTTGCTGTTCGACCCGATTGTGGTCGTGCTAAAGGTGTCACCGCACTTGGAGGGGTAGCCGTCGGAGCCGCACGCGACACGGCAGGAGCATTGTACGCAACCTGCCGGGTGGAATTTGTACCCGCCGCCATGAACCCCACCCAAACGATGATGAGGAAGACTGCAAACAGAAAGGCCACAAGCATTGCACTCTGGTTCGGGTCCATAATCTTCAGTGCTTCGCTAGTCTCCTGCTGCACTTCCCGCGACGATGTTGTGTTTGCAACCGGCTGCAAATCTTCCGTTGAAACAATCGCCGTTTCCATTGCCCGAACATCCCTGCTGCAGAAGCGACACACATTTGCTTCCTCCCGGATCAATTCAGCGCAGTGAGGACATTTTCTCTGACCGTGGCTTATGCCCTTCCCATCAAGGTTCCGTTGGTCTGGAGCCGTAAGCAGCGCATGGGGAAGCGCTACGATGAAGAAGGCCATGCCATAGAGCCACCAGAGAACAAAGTTACGCCCCTTTGACTGAGCGATGGCAGCTGTGACAAGCCCTAACAACAACGCAACGACGAAATAGATCATTTCCAACCACCAAATGCACAAACTCTAAGTAAACTACGATAATTTGTATTTTATCATAGTTTAATCGGTTTAAGAACATTTTTCTCGGAGTGAAACTCCGGGAATGGATACAAAAAACGCAGTTGGCGCGAAGATTAAGGCGCTCCGTAAAGAACAGAACCTCACGCAACCCAATCTTGCTGAGAAGATAGACAGAAGCGTAGACGCGCTTTCGAACCTAGAGCGTGGCATCAGCCTTCCAAACTTTGAGACACTCGAAAGACTGAGCTCTGCTCTAGATGTTCCAGTAAGGGACTTCTTTCCTGCTAGTGCAGAAGAAGAGAAAGACCCAAAAAGAGCGGCTTTATTTGCGCGCCTAAATAGCATCGCCAGAACTTTGTCCAACTTCCAATTGGAAGTAGCGGTTGAACAAATTGCGGTCCTCGCTGCAGACCGCAAAGGGTAATGGCACTTTGACAATATCGCCACAAGAAACGCCGTTCGACCATCTAGAACTCCCCAGAACGCCTGAAGAAGCCAAGGAGTACGCGTGTAAGTATTCCACCAGATGGTTAACCGCAGATGAGATCCAGCAGAGAATAGAAGGCTACAAGGGTGACATCGAACGCGCAGTGTCAATGGAGAACAGGGCCCATCTGGAAACTCATGTCTCCGAGCTCAGGGGACTACTGGACAATGAGCAATATACTGACGGCAATTTTCATCAGAGCATAGATGAACTGCTCTTCGAACTTGTCGAGTGGCGAGCAATGTTCTTTGCCTTCGAACATACCGAAGTGCCCAGCACTCCATTTGACCAGCATGTCTTTCTTCAGCAATGGGCGATAGGAGGAGTGCATACTATGTTCAGTATTTTGTCGAAACTAGTAGATACTGACAGCCGCACCCGCTCACTTATCAAGCTATGGCGGGATCTACATCATTTCGTTGCAAAGGAGATCAACGACGATGAGATCAAGCTTCTTGACAATCACGTCAGGAAAAAGGGCGGGCTTTTTTCTCATCAAATATCTAAAGCTATAAAATTCAGAAACCAGGTAATCGCACACAACGAAAAAAGACACAGTATTGATGTTCGCGTTCTGGACAGCGACATCCAAGTTCTCTGTCGAATATGGAGCATTATCACCACCTGGTCGAGCTTCGGAGTGATGCAGCCATGGCGAGACGCAGAACAAGCTTTCTCTGGCCTTGATAGGTTTTTCAACGCGTCAGAAATCCACCTACTAAAAGCGAGAAGAGCGGAATACCTAAGCAATGTCGAGAAATGGTGCAAAACAAATATGCATACCCTTGCTACAGATGCTCTCAGTCCATTCGCTACATTCTCCGCAACAATCACTGTTACGCCGGTTGAAGGTACATCAACACAATTGTAGGAACATGAGAATTAGTTCGATTGCACTGCGACCAGCTCACAAGAATGAACTCGATCAATAAGTAGGCATATAGTTACCCATGCTCCACCTCCCAAAAACTCCGAAGGAGCTCAAGCCGGGTATAGTGCTGAAAAGTCGAGCTCGGGATAGCTTGTCTTTTGCATCTCTTCAAACAGGACCTCTACATCAAACCCATCGCCATAGCGGGCATCCATTTTGCCTTTGGGGTCCCAACCCATGATCGCTTCACGCCTGTCTAAAGGCACACCAGCATTCTTCAGGCAGTCTGCAAACGTTCCCCTAAAGCTGTGAAACACCTTCTTCCGCTCAACCCACACGCCGCGCTTCTTCAGGAAGTTGCTGAACCACTTAGAATACCGGTCCGACAGTTTCTTGTTCTTTCCTGCGCGTGCCTCAGGGAACAAACGCCCCTTCCGCTGATTTTGCACCCAATCAACAAAGCCCAAACGTATCAGCTCTGGATGAACGGGAACCTTGCGCCGCGCGTTGGCAGTCTTCAGTCTCTTTTCTACATCTAGAACTTCTTGCGATGGATCTTCTGTCACATCGAAATAGGCAACGCCATCCTGCGTTGAAACGTCGCTCTTTTCCAATTGAAGTATTTCGTTCGCGCGCATTCCCGAAAACAACCCAATCAAGGGAACCCAATAGCGATGCCGCTTCACAATATTCGCGCCAGGCTTATCGTAACCGTGTTCGTCGTCCTGGCAGCCAGTGTAGAGCGGTGCGGAGAAAATCGTTTTCAGCTCCTTCAAAGTAAAGGGGTCATAGCCGTTGTCTTGCTCCAACCGCCTGCGTTCACGCGCAGAGAGCACCAAGCGTACTTTTTGAGTTGGATCATCTTCCCTCCAATCCAGATAGACGGCGTGTTGGAAAATCGATTTGAGAATGGCCAGGTTCTTCTTACCAGCATCATATCGACGTGCAGGTGCGCCCGTCTTTTTCTCGTGAGCTTCAGCAGCCTGTTCGAGCGTCATTTTTGGATAGTGCTGCGTCGCATGCGATGGTATGCGCGGGTAGAACTCAGCAAGCTCTTCACAATGTTGACGAGTGACATCTTCAAGACGAAAGTCTTTACCTAACTTTTCCCGAAGACTACGCGTAACAATTTTGAACTGAGATTGCCGGGAGTAGGAAACGCCTTCCTTCGTTTTGGCCGCTTCAAATGCTTCTGTGAGGTCACCGACCGTGTGAAACTGTTGAACCGTGCCACTCACAGGAGAAACTGACGCACCAGGAAATCCCGACGCTAAGTTCTCGGGTTTGGCGCCGGTCTGCAAGAATTCAAGCCATCTATTGGACAGTTCAACTTGAGCATCCTGAACATGTCCGATCAGAAGACAAAAGTTCTCATTGTCCATCAACTCTGGTGGCGCAACCCAAACTGTCTTCTTTCTACGACGCCCTACTTCACGCTGTTCAAATACACCTTCAGTTACAAACTGCGCTTCAATTAGCAAGTCGATGGAAATCTGAACTGCCTCGTGATCAGGATCTGGTTCATCGGTATTGGACAGACCGTCTGTTGCTCGAAGTGCGTCTCCATAGTCCGCCGCTGCGTCGGCAATCGCAGAAGCTTTATCAAGATCGCTCCATCCCTTCGCCACCGAATAGAACCTGGAAAGCGCGCGATCTTCCTCGATACCATAGAAATAATTGACCGCGAGACGCTTGGCGTCGACCTTTGAAAGGCGAATGCGAAATCCAGACTGTTCGGTTGAAGAAGCTGCTTCCTTGTCTTGTGAGTTCGCGAGCAGGTTCCGTAGTCGCTTGATTTCGCCATCAGTCTCAACAGCAAAAAGGTTCGCACCCTCTCTTATGTCTGTGGTCGTCCCACTAACACGTTCAACCCAAGCGCTCTTGCCCGCCAGCTCTCGCAACGATGCCGGGACATTTCGCCGTAACTTTTTGCCGGAAGTATCTTCGGTCAAATATTTGATTTTCGGCATGTCTTCCATCCTCAAAGTGTACCACAAATGTGTACCGCTAGAGTTCGAAAGACGTGCAAAAACATGCACTTATAAGAAAATCAATGACTTACCAAATATTGGTAGCGGAGGAGAGACTTGAACTCCCGACACGCGGATTATGATTCCGCTGCTCTAACCAGCTGAGCTACTCCGCCCCAAAGGACATCCCCCGGAGGGACATCGGACCCTGATTTGGGCCCGGAAAGTCAGGGGATATAAGGGTGTGGCGCACCTTGTGTCAAGCAAGACAAGCGCCGCAGCACAAAAAAGGGAAAAGGCCGCAAATCAAGCCGGTTTTTTGAACCGCAGCATCGTGAAAAGGCCCATTGGGTGCATGGCGCGCACTTCAATCAGCTCAAGGTCGGTGATGCCTGAAATCGTCTCAATGACAAAATCAGGATGCCAACCAAGCAATCTTGCAAACGGCGACATCCACTTTTCCACACGGCCACGCACACCATGGTCCTGGGCAAAATGATTGACGATAATGACTTCCCCGCCGGGGGCACAAACACGCTCCAGCTCCTGCATCACTTTTTGTGGATCAGGCACGACAGTCATCACATACATCGCAACGACGGTATCAAACTTTTCGTCATCCAGTTCCATATCGCTGGCGTCCATCTCATAGATGCCGTCAACGTTGGATAGGCGACCTTTGCGAACCTTGTCCCGCGCCTTCTGAAGCATGTCAGGGGAGAGATCAATGCCGGTAACACGAAGCTGCGGCGCATAATTTGGCAGCGTTATGCCTGTGCCCACGCCAACTTCCAGCAGAGCGCCTTTGCGCGTATTAATCACATTTACCGCCGCCTTGCGACCGAAGGCTGCAATTACTGCAAAAGTAAAATCATAGATGGGAGCCCAACGGGCATAGGCCTTCAGGACAGATGATCTGTCGAGGCGCGCAGTAGCGGTCAATCTGAAACTCCCAGTCTGACGGCTATTGAACTAGAACATGTTGCGTCAGAGCCGTCTCTCCGATCACAAGCGCTTATCTCAGCATTCTTTATGTGCCACCAATTTTGCAGCAACCTCATCATTCCAGTTGTCATTTTAGACGACTATTCACCACCTTGAAACAGCCCTGTCAGACTTGAGGGCACTAAGAAGCAGAAAAAAGGCAGCAATTGGGCGTAAGATCACGCAAATTGCGAATTGGTTGCAGTAGCGCTACTCTTTATCGAGTTTCCAAGAAGATTATAGGCAGCCCTGATCCATCCGCCACCCAGAACACGTGCGCCTTCATCCACCGTTGAATAGAGAACACACGCCTGCCCCGGGGCCACACCATCTTCGCCACCTTCGAGGTGAATAACCGCTGTGCTATCTCCCGTGCGGATTAACTTTGCCGGAAGCGGAGGCCTCGTTGAACGCACTTTAGCGAGCACATCAACACCGCCCTCGGGAAATGCGGCAAATGGCACATCTCCCAACCAGTTCACTTCATCTATTTCAATGCGTTCCGTCAAAAGCGCTGGCCGGGCACCAACTATGACACGACTGTTTTCAGCATCCAGCTTCACCACAAAAAGAGGATCGCCCGTGGCAATGCCAAGTCCGCGGCGCTGTCCGATTGTGTAACGAATAATTCCTTCATGGCGACCCAGCACATTGCCTTCCAGATCGACAATGTCGCCAGGCAAGGACGCACCAGGCCGCAGACGTTCAATCACGTCCGCATATTTTCCGTCTGGCACAAAACAAATGTCCTGGCTATCAGGCTTGTTTGCTACAGATAGCCCAAGACGTTCTGCCATCGCACGTGTTTCAGCCTTTGACAAACCGCCGAGTGGGAACCGCAGATAGTCCAATTGCTCACGCTTCGTCGTGAACAGGAAATAGGATTGGTCTTTGTCGGGATCAGCACCCCGATAAAGGTCGCGCCCCCCCTTACCTGGCTTCGATATCACATAGTGACCCGTCGCCAGCGCAGCAGCGCCCAAATCTTTTGCCGTGTTCAACATGTCGCGAAATTTCACTCGCTCATTGCATCGAACACAAGGGATGGGCGTTTCACCCGCCAGATAGCTGTCGGCGAAATCATCCATCACGGATTCTTTAAAGGTATGCTCGTAATCAAGAACATAGTGGGGAATGCCAATTCGCTCGGCGACCTGCCGCGCATCATGGATATCCTGTCCCGCACAACAAGCCCCAACACGGCGAACCGCCTCACCATGATCATAGAGCTGCAACGTGATACCCACCACGTCATATCCTTGCTCTTTCAACAGTGCTGCGGTGACAGACGAGTCAACGCCCCCGGACATGGCGACCACCACACGGGTTTCCGCCGGGATGCCCGGCAGGTCGAGACTATTGAGCCCCGTATTTGGATCTACGCCATCTGACATGAGCGGGAATATAGGCGCTCCGCGTGGAAGCGCAATACAGATGCGCATCTCCACCCGGCAAATTGCGCAAAGCCCGGCACATCCTGCCTAGCAAATCAGGTTGGAATACGCCCTCTCGCAACGACAAAACACATAACATGTTGAAATTATTGATATTTTTGGCACCAAAAAGCTGGCGCGGCGATTGCTAGTGTTGGGTGCACCTTTGCCAGAAGACCAGGGTTTTGAATATGGAAGTCACGAACACAAATTCGAACAGTTTAGCGCCAAAGCTTGGATCAGTGTCGAAAGACACGATTTCAGGTGATGCATTTTCCAGCCATCTGCGCGAGGCGGCACCAAACCCTCGCCCGCGGTCAGAAGAACGAACCGCACAAAGAGATGAGCGCTCAGAACCGTCGAGCCGTGCCGAAGCCGCAGAAAATCGAAATGAAGCTCAGGCACGCGAAGCGGATGCAGATGCGCGTGACAAAGATCATGAGCGACACGATGAAAATGCTCGTAATGAAGCCTCGTCAGAAGGTGAAGGCGAAGGCACAGCTCTTCAGGCTGCAATAGATGAAGTCGATCAGGCAAATATCGATGCAGCTCTTGTCGGCGAAGATGTCGCAGATGAACAAGGGGCAAGCTTCGGGGATGAAGTCATTGCAGCAGCAACCGATGCAACCACAGAAAGTGCCGATACGAATGCCACCGCTTCCGATGGTGCAAATGGTCTCCATTTAGCTACAGGTGACATTGTTTCTGCAAACGATACAGAACTTGATCCAACAACAATTGCCAACAGCAACAGCGCTGTCGATACAGCCACAGCACAAGCGCAAGAGGCACAAGAAGAAGTTCAAATTGCAAGTGCTGCAAACATTGCAACATCTGAAGCGGCAAATACAAGTTCAGACAAGCCAGCGGTAAATCTGACACCCGGCACTTCACAAACGAGCCAATCAGCCAACGCCAACATAGACAACGGCCTTGACCCGACCAAAGCAGAGGGGGGCCTTCCAAACCCACTTGGAACGGGAACTGAAGGTGATACAGGCGCTAAGGGCGATGGCGAAAAAGGTTTAGGCCAACAAGCCGCTGAAAACATGGCCGACAAAAACAATGGGGCTAACAATAGTCAAACGTCTGGCACCACGCAGACAGCGGCACAGGCAGCAACACCGCAAGTATCAGCTCAAGCGCTCACCCCATCTGCAGTTCAGGCACCAACGTCATTTGGCCTCAATGCTACAACACTACCTGCCGATCTAGATCTCGACCTGCTTAACCTCAATGGGCCGGGCACGGTAAACGGTGGCTCGTCACCTCAAAACAGCAACGCAACGCTTGTGCGTTTTGGCGCACTGCCCGGTCAGGCACAAGCGACGCAGGTCCCCAATACAGCGATCGCCCTTCAGATTGCAAAACATGTTTCCAAAGGCGTCTCGACTTTCGAAATTCGCCTCGATCCCGCAGAAATGGGCCGGATTGATGTAAAATTGGAGTTGGGGCAAGACGGTCGCGTCACGGCACTTCTCGCCGTTGAAAAGCCGGAAACGTTAGACCTGCTTCAACGCGATGCGAAAGCATTGGAACAAGCACTCAAAGATGCCGGCTTGGATGTGGACTCTGACGCTCTCAATTTCAGTCTGCAAGATGGAGACGCCGGTGGCGAGTTCGCATCTAACGCAGGAGAAGGTGGAGAAGCAAACGGCACCGACGATGATGGTCCGGCTACCACTCAGGACCAAGCACTCGTCACCGCCATGGCAGCACGCCAAATCGACGCCGCCGCCCGTGGCGGAATTGATGTCAGTATTTAGCTTCAAAGGTCAGGAATAGTATTATGCCCGATGCAGTTTCATCCATATTGCCACAGCCAACGACGGCAAACGCAACCGCTTCCAATCAGGCGGCCTCCACGACTGCGGCCGATTCTCTAAATGAAAACTTTGATCTGTTTTTGTCTTTGCTGACCACACAATTGCAGAACCAAGACCCGCTTGATCCCATGGACACCAGTGAGATGACGTCTCAATTGGTGCAGTTCACCTCTGTCGAACAAACCATTGCCACCAACACCAACCTTGAACAACTCATTTCCCTGACGAGGTCTCAGACTTCTGGTAACGCTGTGGACTACATCGGCAAAGAGGTTGAAGCCCTGTCGACCGCGAGTAAAATTGCCAATGGTGGGTCGACCAGTTGGCGCTACTCATTGGCCAATCCATCTTCTGAGGTCACATTAAGCGTGATTGATTCCAACGGGACGGCTGTCTATTCCGAAACACTGGCCAATGACGCAGGAACCTTTGACTTCACATGGGATGGAACGGAAACAGATGGCAGCCGCGCACCAGACGGCACTTACTTCCTCACCGCATCTGCCGTTGATTCAGCTGGCGACCCTGTCCAGACCGACGTGCGGACCAAGGGAATCGTTGATTCAGTCG
>Ga0209344_10001886_pt1 | contig 25261 bp, 25 predicted proteins | sample Cruoilmetagenom6_FD_187293 | JGI IMG/M metagenome (GOLD analysis project Ga0209344, IMG submission 187293) | Oil polluted marine microbial communities from Coal Oil Point, Santa Barbara, California, USA - Santa Barbara Oil Seep Sample 6 (SPAdes)... | ecosystem: Environmental > Aquatic > Marine... | reverse complement strand
GTTGGTTTACGATAAAGAGAAAAAATTTAAAATTGAAATTCATGAGTTTAATAAAAATAAAACACAAACTTTAACCATTCCTGCAATTCGATTTACAAAATTTAAAACCAAAAATGCCAAATTTGCTTCACAAGATTTTGACTATAATCATTTTAAGTTTGAGCAGATTAACGATTCAATTGCCTATTTGAGCATACCAAGTTTTGGCGATGATCATGTTAATTACGAAAAATTTTATCAATCCAACTTTAAAAAAATAAACGCTTTACATATTAAACATTTAATTATAGACATCCAAGCCAATGGCGGAGGAACAGAGGGGAATGAAAACTTACTTTTCAGCTATTTGTCAAACAGAATCACACAAAAATATAATCAAGTAACAATGCTTCCAAAACCATATCGTAAAAATAAAGATAAAGAAGGATATATAGAAGACGCGTGGAAACTTGAAGACACAATTGCAAAAAGAGGAAACTTCACATTGTTCAGCGATTACTATTCCGATTTAGGATATAAAAAACCACAAAAGGAACTAATTTACAGTGGAAAGTTGTACGTTTTGATAAGTGGTAAGACATTTTCAGGCGGTGCAGAATTTGCCAGCTTAATAAAAATGACCAATAGAGGACTATTTATTGGAGAAGAAACTGGTGGAACGTACGAAGGAAATGTTAGCGGGTATTCAGAATATGTGAAATTGCCAAATTCAAAAATTGAGGTAAAAATCCCAACTGTTCATTTTCAAATAAATGTAGAACCAAAACTAAAAGGACGAGGTGTAATTCCTAACTACGAAGTACCTCAAACCTGGAAAGATTATTTGGATGGAAGAAATACAAAAAAAGATTTTACAATTAAAAAAATAATGGAGTGAAAACGTTGCCTAACAACCAACCGTGATAAAAAACAACTAAAATTTCATTAATTAACCAATAAAGTACTTCGGTAATTCTGATCCTAAGCTACGCTTGATCTAGCGATTGCAAATGCCTGTTTTAGGAGTTTAGAACAGACGGCAATTAAGGCTAATTTTTTACTCGTTCCTTTTGCAGCAATTCTATCATAAAGTACCTTGCAAGCTTGCTTATTTTTACAAGCATGTAAAACTACATAAGTAAAGTAAATTCCGAAGCTTTTGATTCCCTATTTTACTGATTCTGGGGTCTTCCGTTGACACTACTTCCACGCTTTTGTAATACGGACAGGCTAAAGTATATAGAAAATGTAAATCCAACTCTTTACTGAGACGTCTATAAAAATTGTTCGTTGGAATCCGATCACTCAGTTGAAATTAAGTGAACCTGTCTGCTGTCATAGCAGCTCATTTTTCTTGGGAGTCTTTCTTCCCTTGAATAGTATAACATACGAAAAATTAGTACCTTGTGCAACAGGCACAATGTATATACAAAATAGGGGGAATAGTAGAAAATTAACCGTTTGTAGCCCGTTTCAAACAGGTATCAATTAGATGAAGTCAGAATCTGGTGTAACGAAGTGCCTTAACGGGCATCAAGAAACCAACCAATATGAAAAGAGTATTTATAGTTTTTTTAATCTCCCTAATTTATGCTCAATCGTATGCTCAAAAACTAAGAGCAAGAGATTTAGGAGTTCCCTTTGATGGGGTAACAGGAGAATTCAATGCAATTACAGATGTAAAAGGTGTTGAGGTTGGATACAGCACCATTATTTCTGGAAATGGTGAAAACAGCCTTGGTGAAGGACCTATACGAACTGGAGTAACAGCAATATTTCCCAGAGGAAAAGCCAAAAAATTTAGCCCTGTTTATGCTAACTGGTATAGTCTTAATGGAAATGGAGAAATGACAGGTACTACTTGGGTTACAGAATCAGGTTTTTTAGAAACGCCAATTATGATTACAAATACTAATAGCGTTGGAGAAGTAAGACAAGCCGTACTGAAATGGTTTGTTGATACAGATTGGTATAGTGGAGAGAGCTGGTGGTATACCTATCCAGTAGTAGCAGAAACTTATGATGGATTTCTTAATGATATTTACGGATTTCACGTAAAAGAAAAACACGTTTTAGAAGCTATCAATAATTCTTCTAGTGGAAAAATAGCTGAAGGAAATGTTGGCGGAGGAACAGGAATGATGTGTTTAGGCTTTAAAGGAGGAACCGGCACTTCTTCTAGAGTAATTAAAATTAAGGATTCAACGTATACAGTTGGAGCAATTGTTCAATCAAATTTTGGTGCGAAACGAAACTTGTCAATTGCTGGTGTTCCTGTTGGAATTGAATTAAAAGATACTTTAAATTATAAATTTAATGCACCACCAAAGTCAAGAAGACAAGAAGGTGATGGTTCTATAATAGTAATAGTAGCAACAGACGCACCGCTTTTACCACATCAACTAAAAAGAATAGCTCAAAGAATTCCTTTAGGAGTTGGAATTGTAGGCGGACGAGGAAGTAATGGTTCAGGAGATATTTTTTTAGCTTTCTCAACTGCAAATGAAAACGCATTTAATCGAGATGAAACTACCGCTGTAAAATCAATGTCGAATGACCAAATGACGCCAGTTTTCGAAGCAACTGTGCAAGCTGTAGAAGAAGCGATTATTAATGCAATGGTAGCGGCTGAAACAATGGAAGGAATTAATGGAAATACAGCATATGCACTCCCTCATGATTTACTCATTGAAACACTAAAAAAATATAATCGAATTAAAAAATAACGTGGTACAACAAGGATGTATATAAAAAATAGCCGGATTAGCAGTAAAAAAAAGAGATTGGGCTTGTATCACACGTTGTGCTTTACTGAAAGTTCTGTGCTTCGTAAGCACCTACTTTTCTAATACTAACCATTGTGCTTCATCCCGAGTACGCGGGACAAACTGCTAACCCATGATAAAATTCTTTAGCCAGCCAAACGAATATCAGCGGTCTAGTAGCCCTTTGGTGGAGATAGCCGCTTGCGGAAAAAATAAAATACGAAAACATGATTAAGTTCTTTAGAAAAATAAGACAGCGGTTACTCTCAGAAAACAAAACGGGTACCTATTTTAAGTACGCTATAGGAGAAATTGTACTTGTAGTTATTGGGATATTAATAGCATTACAGATTAACAATAACAATACGTACAACGAACAAAGAAGATTAGAACAGACCTATTTGTTGTCTCTTCAGTCTGAATTTGTAACCAACTTAGAGAAAATAAATAATTGTCTCACCGAAAATTCTAATCAAGTAAAAGCAGTGGAGAAAATGTTTACTTTATTTGACACAAATGTCCGTGACACGATAAGTGAAAAAGAAACATCAGCTATAATATACTCCGTTTTTAAAGGAGTTGCGACTTATATCCCTTCAAAAGGAGTACTCACTGATATTATTAGCTCTGGAAACCTCAATTTAATTCGAAATGATGCACTAAGACAAAAAATTGCATCTTTTGAGAGTTCATTGGATTTTTTAAAAATGCAAGCAGTTTCATCGCACGAAATGCAGAAAGAACTGCAAAAACAATTAAATGAGAATGGAACTGTTCGAAAAGTATTGATTAATAGAGGCTTTAATTTTGAACATCAATCCATTTCCAATAGTGCGAGTAATAAAAAAGTTTTTAGTTCAATTAAATTTGAAAACACTCTTCTCGATTTCTATTTAACAATTAATGCAACAAATGGACAACGGTTTTTTGGAGGAATAAAAGAACAAATAGAACAAATTTTAGTTGACCTTGATTCAGAAATACTAAAATAACGAAAGAAAAACAACGTGTATCTCTTTGCCAGTACACATTTACTTTCGAAAATTATTTATGTCCGTTCGCTTCGCACGGAGCGATTCGGTTTATATTTACCCTGATTATCACTCAAACCACCCTACTTTCTATACCCATAAACGCTGTACTTCACTATACACACTCGAATAGTATGAAATATTTACCCTAACTTTCAAGAAAAATCCATTCAATGCTAACATTCCATATAAGGCCATAATAATATCATAGGTCTAGTAGACCTTTGATAGCCAGGAGCCAGCAGGTGCGTGGGACTAAAACCAAAACGTATGATCAAGTTCTTTAGACACATCAGACAAAACCTACTTTTATCAGGAAAAACTGGAACCTATTTGAAATATGCCATTGGAGAAATTTTACTTGTTGTAATTGGTATTTTAATTGCACTTCAAATTAATAATTGGAATGAAATTCAAAAGGGAAAAATGAAAGCGACCACTATTTTGAAAGAAATTCGTGCGGATATGGTTAAAGATTTAGAATTAATAGAAGAATTAAAACCGTATTGGGGAAGAGAGATTATGTACTTTAAAAAGGTTTTGCCTACATTTAAACCTCGAAAAGAAATAACTTCCTTTGATGGCTTTGATACGATTAGTAAACTATCATATTCGGAATTATTTGGATATGATATGCCCTTTCGGTCTAGTAAAAGTGCTTACGATGCAATGATTGCTGATGGCAATTCTGACCTTATAACAAATGACACCTTATATTCAACCATTCAAAGGTTTTATACTTTTAATGCACCTACCAATGAAAATCTATTTGAAATATTGCGGCAGGAGTCATCTAATTTAAATTATAAATATGCTCATATAATAGCGTATAAGCCATATAAAAACATTCGTGATTTAACCGATGAGCATTTAATTGCGGATCTTAATATTTATTTTGAATCAAAGAATTTTTATTATTGGAGATCATTTGTAATAAACCAAGAAAGCCTAAAGGGTATTATTTCTCAAATTGACAAAGAATTAGAACAATAGCAAAATGAAAAAATAACAAAAGCAGAATAAAGACAAATTGCGTTAAAAACCCATTAAACTTAGGAGGCTTAGGTTGCGTCTTATTTCAACCAGCATACTGCCAATAAGGACGGTTATTGGGCTTGTATGAGATGGCTAAAAAATGACTTCATATACCAAGGGCAGTGCTTTTTTGTATTTTAGTGTGTGAAGTGAGAAAATTTCAGCGATAAAATGTTAACAGGAAGCTGAAACCATCCTCAGTTATGAATATTTCTCAACCACTAAATCCCCCCAATCTGCAATAGACTGAATTAAAGGAATTAACGTTTTTCCGAAATCTGTTAGCGAATAGTCAACTTTTAAAGGAGGTTTTGAGGTATAAACCTTTCTTTTAATTAAACCATCTTCTTCTAAAGCTTTTAGCTGTAAGCTTAATGTTCTTTCTGTGACAGTGGGCATTGATTTTCTCAATTCGTTATATCTCAATTTTTCATGCATCAAATGAAAGAGAATAACAGTTTTCCACTTCCCACCTATTATCCCCATTGTTAAACTTGCACAACAAGGATATTCTTTACCTCTGAATTTCAACATGTTTGGTTTTGTAGTTTCCATATAATTTATACTATCATTTTTGACCGTTATTGCAAAGGTAGAGTACTATACTTACTTTTGCAACTATAAATGTTATAGTTTAATAAAAATAATATAAAATGAACTTAAAAGAAACACTAAACTGGCGATATACAACCAAAGAATTTAACCCAAGTAAGAAAATATCTGAATCAGATATGAAGGAAGTAAAAAACTTATTGAGAATGAGTCCATCAAGCGTAAACCTCCAACCTTGGCATTTTATTATAGCGGAATCTAAAGCGGCTAAAGAAAGAGTAGCAAAAGGTACACAAGGCTTTTTTCATTTTAATGAACCTAAAGTATTGAATGCATCGGCAGTTGTAGTTTTTTGTTCAAAAATTGATGCTGACGAGACGTATTATCAACATATTGCAGATACAGAGGATAAAAGTGGAAGATTTCCGAATGAAGATATTAAAAACGGATTTTTAGGTGCGGTTAAAGCATTTGCAGGAATTCATAAATTTGATTTGAAAGACTTAAATCATTGGATGGAAAAACAAGTTTATTTAAACTTAGGAAGCTTCTTATTAGGAGTAGCAAGTCTCGGAATAGATGCTACACCAATGGAAGGAATTGATGTAAAAGCATTAGATGAAGAATTTGGACTAAGAGAAAAAGGCTATACTTCTTTAGTCGCTGTTTCTTTAGGTTATAGAGCAACTTCTGACTTTAATTCTACTGATAAGACCCCAAAATCAAGATTAGCAGAGAAAGAAATAATAACAGTAATCTAAAAACAATGAAAAAAAGGATTTATACACTTCTTATTTTGGGCTTAGTTGCCTCCTGTAACAATCAAAAGTCAGCAGATAGTAAAACAGAAAATACCATTTCTGAAATTATAGAAAAGCCAACCAACAAAGTGGTTTTAAGTTCTGAAATTGAATTTGAAAAACTAAATCCTGCAAGGGGAGACCAAAGTCCACAAGCTGGAACAATCTGGGGAGACCGGAATGGTGAGCTACCAACAGGGTTCCTTGCAAAATTTGTAGACGGATTTTCTTCACCACCTCATATTCATAATGTTTCATATAGAGCTGTTGTGATTAAAGGAAGTATTCATAATGACGACCCTAAAGCAGGAAATATGTGGATGAAACCGGGTAGTTTTTGGACACAACCCGCTGGAGAATCACACATAACCTCAGCCAAAGGAGAAGAAAATATTGCTTTAGTTGAGATAGACAAAGGACCCTATTTGGTTAAACCCATTAAAGAAGCAGTAGACAATGGAGAGCGACCAATCAATATAGACGTTTCAAATTTAGTTTGGTTAAATAATAAAAAGACATCCTTAATTACCCCTAATGCTGAAGCTGAAATAAGTTTTCTACATGAAAATAATGGCCTCAATAGTCTTTTTATTAAACTTCCAAAAGGATATAATGGAACAATAAAAACAAATGGAACAGTAGTTCATGCGGTGGTTATTAAAGGCAAATTAAATTATACCCTGCCTCAAAACCAAGTAACAAAAGTAGTAGATGAAGGAAGTTATTTTGGCGCTACATCTAAAGCCTTACATACCATTTCAAACAAATCGCAAACTGACGTTATTATTTATATGAGAACAAACGGGGCTATAAGCGTTGAATAAAGCCAATTGCCACTACCGATAATCACCGAATGGGAACCCGAAGTGACTCCCAGGAGTAATTGAGAATTGATTTTAAGTGGTTTTAAGTAAGGCACCTTTTTGCTTTCGCCCAAAATCTTCACTCCACTACATTGGCCTGAGGGTTAACCTGGTGTATTTTTTTAACACTTTAGCATGTACAATTGGACGGCCATTGGGCTTGCTTACGATGGCTTAAAAAAGGCCCCAACGTAAAGGGGTCACCGTTTTTTTTAGTATTTTAGAGCGTGAACTGTGAAAAAGAATGGTTCCGGAAATAACCTTACCAACGATTTAATGCAAACTATGAGAACGTTACTATTTGTAATTTTATGTATCCTTTTTTTAGCTGTAAAACCCATCTACGGACAGAATAAAACTGATATTATAATAGGAAGTCAGTTTGTTATTAACTCGGGTATTTTAAATGAAGAAAGAACTTGTTTACTAAGTATTCCTGATTCATATTATGATTCAACGCATGTGGCAAAAAAATATCCAATTATCATATTATTGGATGGTACTACTCATTTTAAAACAGCCTCCGGAATAGTACATTTTTTGAGTTCCAATAGAAATCGAAATAATTTAATGCCAGAAAGTATTATTATAGCCATTGAAAATGTTGACCGTGAACGAGATTTTACGGTTACAAAATTAAAAACCAAACGACCAAATACGATGGGAGGTGGAAGACTTTTTTTGAATTTCATAGAAAAAGAACTAATCCCTTATATGGATGAAAATTATAGAACAGAAGCGACTAGAACCCTTATTGGTCATTCTCTGGGAGGGCTACTTACATTAAACTCTTATATGGATGAACATAGTGTATTTGATTCATACATTGCTATAGACCCAAGTATTTGGTGGAGCGAGGAGATGATGAAAAACAAAGTTGATTCTATCTCATCAATAGCATTGAATAAAAAACTTTATATTGCTACTGCAAATCAAGGAGCGGCCAATTATGAGCGGAATAAAAAAAGACACGATTATCTCTATGAATTAATAACAAAAAAATTAAAAGCACCGCTAAATGCCGAAATAAAGTATTTTGAAAAAGAAACCCATCGATCTGTGCCATTAATAGCTTTGTATGATGGTTTAAAATATATTAATCAAGAGAATTGAGCAAAATTAACTGGGCACAGATAAATCGTATTGCATCATATAACAACACCTATCGTTGAATGAAAAAATTGGATGAAACTATCGAAAATTTTACTGGGAATATCTGTTGTACTCTTAATAATGACTGCTTGCACCACCTCAGTTATAGCGAATTTTGAAGTAGCAAATCACACAGCATTTGATATCGACTCACTTAAAATAGAACCGAATATTAGTGAAATCGGCAAATTTATTTCACTCAAAAAAAATAAAAAAGCAGCATACAAGTCAGACATGACAACAATTGCAAAAACTGACGGAGCATATCAAATATCATTTTTAATAAATGGTAAAAAGAAAACGCAAATTTTTGGTTATTTTTCAAATGGTTATCCATCAGAAATAATAACAAAAATCGAAATCGAAAAAGACACCATACTAATTAACCAAGTCTTTGAAGAATAGTTTAGAACAGAAGGTACTTTTATAGCCTACAACATAGTTATTGAACGCTTTGCGTGCTTGAACTGTGAAATTGAACGGTTCATAGCACGGGCAACCACCAAAAAAACAGAACGCGGAAAAATGAAACGAATACTTTTACTATTGATTCTGACTTCTAACTTGACTTGTTATTCACAAACACAAGCTGAAATGAATAAGGAGCAAAGTATTGGACATAAAACAGCAAACATTGAATTAAACAAAAGCCATTATACCAAAGCATACATCGAAAAAGATAGTACAATTTGGATACCACAAAACATATCTAGTGAAATTAAAATTTTTGGGTATCAGTCAAAAGATACTTTATCAACAAAAATGATCTTATTGTCTGCATACACAAATGATGTTGAAAATAATCCTTACAAGTGTAAATATGGTGCATATTATCACACACAATCGATGGACGACCTAGAATTAAAGTATTTATCAACTGAAAACCAATTCATGAAAATTGCTATACTAAAAAAAGGAAAATTAATTGACACCGTTTTTATGAAAAAGAAGTTTTTTGAATTTAGTGAAGAATAAAAGTCAGTTGACCACCCAATATACTGTTAATTACTTGATTATAACCTAGTCTCCTTACATATGTATACTTCGCTATAGTCTCACGGATTTTCTAGTTGTTTTATATTTACTAAATAAAATACATAACCACGCCACAACGACTAATACAAGGAGCTGTTTTCATTGGTATTGGAAAAAATTACTTGTAAAATAAGTACTTGAGGAAACAATCTTAGTAGATAAATTTTATATAATCGTGTTGGTGATAATTTTAATTAAAACAGAATATGAAAAAATTATCATTTCTACTCATCTTATTTTTGTCAACCATACGCTTATATGCACAAAACGACAAGGAATTAAAATTCAATCACATCTACGTTGTAATTGATTCAACTTCATTTAATAAAATTAAAACTGATAAAGAATTTTTCGCTCTAGCAAATATAGACAGTGGAATGCCCAATTTTGATAAAATTGATAGTACAAGTACAACACTTTATTTACGCGGCAAATCAACATATATTGAAATTATGGGACCCAATAATAAATTCAATGAAAAAGTAGGCTCTATTGGGATCGGTTTTTCTTGGGATACTAATGACATCAGTCATAATGATTTTTCTAAAAAAATACATAACAAATCCTAGGTAAAATTTATTCCATTTGAGGCAAAACGGATTGAAGTACTATGGTTTACTGCATTTTACACAGAATTGAACGGATTTATTTCAACTTGGTACGCATATTATAATCCAGATTTCTTAAGTAGCTTATTTCAAGAAGACCATTCAATTTTTACGAGATATTATTTTTAAAGAAAGCTTACAGTAACGAAAAACCTATTACTAACTTATCAGAAATCACAATTAATTGCTCTACAGACGATTTTAAAAAACTAACAACTGAGCTAGACCTGTTCTATTTAAAAAGTAAAAAAATAATGGCTGATTCAGCCGTTTACAATATTGATAATCTTAAATTGACATTATTTAAATCTAAAAAAAAGAAAAGCGCCTTAAAATCATTAGTCTTTAAAACGAAGAGCTTCATTGATGGAATAGCAAAAGATTTTAGTAGCATTGAACTTAAAAGTATGGGGCATAAATTTATACTCAATTTTAAATAAAACTCCCTGTAGGACAAGAAATCGTTCCTAGAAATTTGACCAAAGCATGCGAATTGCATTCAAAAAACAAAATCGTTCTACCTAACTAATCCAAAAAACTGTATTTTAGTAGCATACTTTAAACTAGTGGCAGGTTACATACCAGATTACCGTTGCCTGTAAGAAAAAAACTACCGCCGAAATAACAACCAATTATAAAAGATAAATAATGACGGAAATCACTTTTGAATATTGGAATAAACTTGCCGATCAAACTATAACGATTAGCTCTCTACTTGGCGGGTTTTCAATAGCTATAATTGCAAACTTTTTAGTGTCGGATACGAAGACTCGATTGTCTAATTCTATAATGGTAGCTTCCACTTTAGCCGCAAGCTTTTTTCTTATAACAGTATTTTCAATGACCAAACTACTAATGATGACAACGAATGGGTATCCAATTAAAGTCGTTGATGCTGATTTATTACTCCCCAGACTTATAGGTGTGATTGCATTTCTTTTTGGAATAATCTCATTACTCACTATGATTGGTATGGCAGGATGGACAAAATCAAAAAAAATGGGAAGGTTTACCACAACCGTGGGTATTCTGACCTTTATATTAATCTTAATGATGCTCACCTAAAATTTTAGCGTGTAAAAAGCCAGTCTTTAATTTCATACCCTATATAAAACTCTTCCACAACCTACGGTAACGATACGCTTTTTTTATTTCATACGCTAGTTTTCAGTGTTGAACGGTTGGTCACACCAAGGCTTGGTCAATTATATAATAGCTGTTCGGTAGCCTTCCTGTTTATACGTGACATAACACCAATACATAAAAGTTTAATCCTTACTATTTTAGAAATTAAGTGTAACTTGAACCCCATTTTAAACCAAAATTGTGACTATGAAAAAAATCTTACCCCTTTTAATTGTTATCGCATTTGTACCCGCTTGTTCCAACACAGATGATGACCAATTAATTAGGACAGCATCCTGGAACATCCAACATGTTGAAGATGAGCAATTTAATCGTGAGTTATATGCAAGAATTATTAACCCTGATTATCAGTTTTCACTTTTCGCGGATTATATTGATGGTAATAATAGAATTAATTCCTTTCTCTATTCCGCCAATGGGAAAGCGTTTTTATTTAAAAAAGGGGTTGGAGCCGAATTTCACAAAAGTTTTGTATTCCCTATTTCTAATAATACTATTTCAGAATTCGGATATGAATTTATTATAAAAAGTGATAAAATAAATCAAATTAATATCATCGAAGTAGATGAATTAAACAACACATATCTTGTGCTTTACACCGTATATTCCGATTTTGAGTTTTCAGAAAATACAGGTAAATCGAGTATAGCAGAAAAAAATGATGAAGAATCTTTAGATGAGAAAACTACGGAAGCCATCGCGACTTTTAAACAAGCCTTTCTCAATTTATTTATGGATGCTAATGAAAGAAAAGTACTGGAGGAAAATTTAAAAAACATTCCAGAAAACATTAAGAAGAACCTTTCGAATTGGGGAGACAGAATTAATGACTTGAAGGATGATATTAAACAATCGCTAGAAGATTTATTTACTTATCTATTTAGAGATAATGATGAAAATGTTACGCAAGAACCAATAGATAAGACTGATGTTACACCTATGGAAACAACAGTGGAAGATTATATAGAAGATGATAATGAGTTTTATATGTCTAATTATATTTATATTGAAAATCAATTATATACGTTTGGTAATGATGTAGTAAAACAAATATGCGATTATCCCAATGATCCAAATAAAGAGTATGGCGTAGCATTCCTAATAAATAACGAAGGCAATGGTTGTAATAGTACCTTTGAATATCCGAATATCTATGCTAATAGTTTTAAGCATGCCTTTTCTATGAAATTTGTAATCCCTATACAAAATGACCAAATTGTATTTGATACTAGTCTTAGATTGGAAGTAACCCACCGTGACTTTCAATTATTGCCTTTTTATACGTATGAGAATACGAAGGAAGGTCTTTTTTTTCCGAATTATTTAGGGTTTACGTATTATAATGATAATGCTAAATACGTAAGATATGATAAAGTTAAAAGTAGGGTTGAATTTAATGTTACTGCTAACTATATGCAATATGACAATTCAGGGTATGAAATTGGGGTGAAACTTATTGAGGTTTCTGGCAGATTTACAGAATTTATCGATAATTAAATCTGGCGTCTTCATGAGATTTCCGAAACTAAACACGGGTCAAACCTAGACGAATTAATAATTATACAAACAAGATGGCTTTTATAAAACCTGATTATTTTATCCCTATTTTTAATTTTATCAAAACCTAAAATATTCAATACGTAAATGATAAATTTCACACGGTTATACGGGTAGCGCTTCCTACCAATTTGAACAGGCGCTTTACTCGTACTGTTGTGTCCAAATTGTGTTCAAGCGTCTTCCATATAAGAAAACGTAACAATACTAATATTCAGTTGCTGTAAGCCATATGAAAACCTCGCTGAAGAGGTTTAAACGAAGATCAAAGAACCAGTTGGCCTTCGATTAGTAAGATCTAACAGGAGTGTGGTTCGTAAAACAAATACCATGATCAAATTTTTTAGACACATCAGACAAAACTTACTTTCAGCAGGAAAAACCGGAGCCTAATTCAAATATGCCGTTGGATAAATTGTACTTGTGGTTATTGGTATTTTGATCGCTTTAGGAATAAATAATTTGAATGAAAATCGGAAAAACACTAACCAAGAGAAAATTGTTATAACCAAGCTGCATGAAGATTTAACTACAGATTCAGCACAATTTATTTATTATAAACAACAGTTTGAATTAGTGGATCAATTACATTTAGAGCTATATAATTTAGCACAAGGAAAACAACCAATTGATTCAATTTCAGAACTCCTACTAATTAGAAGAACCCTATATTTTAAACAACTTGTTGGTTCTAATTTTAAAGAAACGATCAGAGAAATTGACCACCCAAAAATCGACGAAGCTTTAAGTAAGAACTCCATTGGTTCAATTAATTGCCTTAATTTTTCAAGCCTTATCGTAAGAACTAGCCTGACCTTTTAACAACATACTATAAAGTTCAAGGGCTCACAAAACAGAAATCAAGGACTTTTTCCGATTCCTCAGGAGTGTCAACATCTAAACCTGTTCTATATATAAAACCTTAATGCTCTCTTTTTTCGTTGTAGATATGATTAATTACATTAAAACACAAGCATACAGGGTATCTTGAAGGAAAAAGGCAGAATCATTTAAGTGCGAGCATTTTACACAAAAGAAAATTATATTTGTCTGCAACTTAATAAATCCATAGATCATATGCGACTACCCTATAAAATGAAGTTTAAAACGCTACTTTTAAGCTGCATCAGCTTGATGTTAGTCTATTCTTGTAGTGTACAGAAAAGTGTCTCTGACAACACCAAGCCTACTCCTGAACTAAGTAAGCATGTACAACAGCAGTTAGATTCTATATTACAACGCGGTTTAGATCATGAAGCATTATATACTATCGTTGGCAATATAAAGCCCATAAGTTCTGTGGCCTCCTTCTCGTATCCCATAGCAAACACCGACAGCGTAAATCGTATTAAAGGAGCGGTGCTGGATGTAGCAAAAAAGCAACAATTCTTAGACAAAATAACACGCCTTAACACGTTAATTAACACCCTAGATTATCCTGATTTGAAATTTGTATTGGTGCCTTATCAACAAGCCTATAAAAATGAACGAATACTACAACTCAGTGTGGTTCGAGTAAGCAAGTTAGATAGCGTTTTAAAGGCAAAAGCCTCCTTTTTTGGGCAATTTGGATTAACACCAGGAGCAGATCCTGCCGTCGTTATTGCTACCATAGAAGGCAGTGAACCCTATGAACGTTTTAGAGGATATGGCTATCTATTTGGTTACCCCGACTATGCCGTTGATTTTTATGTTGAAGCCTTTGATATAAAACAAAAGACGAATGAATTTGTCAAGCGAAATTTCTTTCAGATACCAACCTATTCAAGTGATACGGGCGCCTTTGTTTATGCTTATCCAAAAAACCACAGCCCCACTAAAATTGATTCAACACTTTATTTTCACGCTACATCGGTCTTATCAAAATACAAAGAAATACGAACGAACTATTTAAATCAAGATAAGACGCTCAAATCGAGTGAGTTTTTACACGACTATTTTAATAAATCAATCCAGAATTAATTCAGGGCATATGAAAAAACATACCCCCAATAAATTCTTTTTTCACTACAACTAAAGTAGACATTTTGCGGGCAGCTATATCCTAAAATCAAAAAACAAAGAACTATCCATAAATATTCAATTAATAGGTGAGTAATCACATTTAGACTTAAAACGGAATTAAAAAAGTTAGCTGTGGTGTGGAACCAAAAAATCAATTTGCTAACGCCTTGTGCCGTGATCATACACAAATTCCTTGTACCACATGCTAAGTACTTGAAATCAATACACACTACTACTATTAATTTGCACAATGAAACATCCATTTAACCTGCCTATATAAATTGCTAATAAAATTTCATTATAATTTATTATATTCGTCACCTTAATCATGTAAAACCCATATACCATCCATTAGGAACAAGCGAAAGAGCGTATTCAAATTATCAATATAATGCGCCAGCCTTCCAAGAAAACTTCACATTTTTTTGATAAGGTGCATAACGGTTTCTCCGAAAAAAACTACAGTACCCCTAAACTAACAAAAGGCAGTTCGCTGTATTTAAATTCATAAAACCAATATGAAAGGAAATCGTTCAAGAGCCCTCTTAACCGATCGCGGGGATGCCATGCCATTAAAAAGAAAGGAACATATTTAGCCCCTTTAATACGGTCTTTATTTTCCATTTAAGTGATTAAATAACACAATAAAATGTTCATGTTGACAGTTACATGTTGACACCAAACCAAATTAACTATGAAAAAGCTACTTTTATTATTGACATTATTTTCAGTAACATTTAACACCTTAACTGCACAAAATTGGGAAAAATATAAAGCTGAAGACTTAGATCTAGTTGCCTATTTTCCAGACGAACCTACCCGCTCAGTACAAAAGGTAAATACCGCAGTTGGAGAGCTAGACATGCACATGATCATGTATACCTCAGAAACTAATGATAACATGGTATATTCAGTAATTCGTTCCGATTACCCCAAAGCACAATTTGTAAATTCAGATCAAAATCACAAAACCAAGGTATTAGATGGTGCTGTTGATGGTGCGGTAAAAAATGTTCAAGGTGAGATCGTTTTTCACAATAAAGTGACCTTTAATGGCTATCCTGGAAGAAATGTAAAAATCGCTATTGATGGTGCATATCTTTATATCAATGCTTATTTAATTGAAAATTCAATGTACATTACCCAAGTCATCTGCGTGAATACGAAGGATAAGAACTCAAGTATTAATCGTTTCTTAAACTCGTTTGAAGTCATAAAAACAAGGTAAATCTGAGCATTGGCTCGTACGTAGCAAATGCAATAAACAAAATACCTTAATAAAACTCGCCATTAGAAGATATTTGTTTCGTATAGCACTAAATACTAAACAAGTTTAAGTCATTGGAGTAGTACCTCTCCGAATCTGATTTGTACTTGGCGAGGCTCCTAACTCATTTTGGTTTTATCTAAACAATGGGCAGGGGATTTGGAAATTAAATCGCTACGGTCTTTTGGCTTAAATGGCCGCTGTAATTTAAAACAAACTAATTGCGTAACTTTGAGGTATGATTGCTTTTTTTAGACGAATAAGATTTAACCTTATACAAAAAAATAAGTCGGGTGCGTATCGTTTACCGGTAGGCAGGTATTTTAAATATGCGCTGGGAGAAATTATATTGGTGGTTATTGGAATTTTAATCGCACTCTATATTAATAACCTAAATACTGAGAAACAAGAATCGAGAACACTCAACGGGTATCTACACAACATTGGCGAAAATATTGCCTCGGATCAACTCAGCCTGCGTCAAATAGCTAATTTTCGCGACAGTTCGATAATTGGGTCCAATTATTTTATGAACATGATGGAGCAAGCATCAAAAGAGCAGTATTCGTTATATTTTTCAAGGTATTTTAAATTTAATCCGTGGCTTGACGAATCTTTCCAATCTAATCAAAGTGGATTTGAAGCACTTAAAAATGCGGGGTACCTAACAAAGATTCAACAAACCAATTTAGAATCTCAATTGTATACCTACTACAACTTAATCGCTAAAATAAAAGCAGAAGAACAAAGTCTGAATAACTTTATGGAGGAGATGGAATACGACTTGTATAAAAACAATATTGTACAAAAAATTAAACCCTTAATCAAGAAGCTCCAAACAAATACGGCAAGCCAAGAGGATTTCAATGAATTGCAACGAATGATGAACTTCCCTTCTTTTATTGGCAGCCATTCTCGCAATGCCGGTACCCGTTATATGAATAAATTATACGATAGACTAGTTGAAAATGCTGTAAAACTGCAGCAAGAAATTGAAAAAATTACAACAGACTAATTGGTTGTGCTCATAACAACCAAATTGTCTCCTATTATTCACATAGGTTTACCTTGTTCAATTGGCTCACGGTGAGGTGATTTTCTATCTAAAAATTATTTACTATCTTTAATGTTTTAATAACCCGCAGATAGTAAGGTAGTTAGCCACATACCCCCCTTAAATAAGCGTCTTGTAATCACGCTGCATTCATTCTGTAGAAAATCTTGAAATGATAAATATCATCGCGTGTCACCGATGACCTATTTATAGAAATGCCGAACAATTCTTATGTAACCTTTAAACCAATAGATATGAAAATTAACAAAAAAAGCATTCCAGTAACTATGGAAGGTCCCGGAACCGTAATGCGAACCCAAGAAAACTTTGGAGGAATGAGTGTGTGCTTTAACGAATTACCTAAAGGAACTGATTTCACCCCTTTACTTAACGGACTCGATAATGACAGTTGTCACTGTCCGCACTGGGGGTATGTTTTGAGTGGTAAACTACAGGTGATATATGACAACGGAACAGAAGAAATTATTACTGATGGCGACGTCTTTTATCTTCCAAAAGGACATACCGCAATTGTGCAGGAAGATTTAAAATTAATTGAATTCAACCCTTCAAAGGAATTTGGCGAAGTTATGACACATGTTGGGAAAAAAATGGCTGAATTGGGCGGGTAAACCAAATTTAGGTTCAAGATCTAGCCGGGTATTGGATTGAAATTAATGCTGTAAACGACTAAGGCCGCAAACGCAATGCACATGATAAAATAATGTGTACATTTATCCAGAATTTTTGGGACATCCAGCAACGGCCTTACGATATCATTTCAACGCAGTACCATTTCAAACACACAACCCACTCAAAAAAACACAAATGACGCATAACATAAAAATGATTAGGTACGGCCTATTTCTTGTTGTTTTTTTACTCATTTGGAGTAGTCTGCACCTCGTCTTTGACAATTTAGAAGATTCATACAAGGGAATGATTAGTGGTGGTCTCTCGGCGCTTTTGGCACCAAGAATACAGGAGTACGATACGCAATCAGGAAAAAAATTGCACTTAAAATGGTTCTTCTTGAAAAAACCAATTTCTGTATAACGGTCCTAGCTGATGAAGCCTTTTAAAAAAAACAAGATATATCATTGGGCCGTTAAGACAGGCAATATTAGCATTCAACGAAACAACCATTGTATTTGCCTTAGCCTCGATTATGAACCTGAGGCTTCTTGCCAATTAACCAGGCGTGATACACATGAAATCGTTGAAATATTAACGCAAATTTCAACACAGATTTGGCAAAGTAGCACCTACCAAAGCGAACCATACACAAACCAACGCCACACCATCAATGGAAATAACTACGCTTGGGAAATTGAATCTTCAATTCTTAACTTAAGCTACAACGAGGATGACCGTTGTGTAGAACTTCATTGCCAAGGAAATACGACGCTTAACCTCGCAGTAAACGACACGGTTGAAATCATCCAACGCTTAGAACAGGCAGTGAATTCAAGCCTTTAACAACGGAATAACCGAAGCGATTCTACTACATGTAGTTCCTACCTTAGCAACCTAACCTCAACCAACTAGTTGCACTCACATCACAATTAACAAAACGGGATTCATATGGAAATTTTGATCTTTGAATTTGTTAGGTAACTACGTAGACCTTAAAATGAGAAGGTTTTCAATTAAAAAAATAGAAATCGCCAGTACCAACGAGCAGTTTAATGACAAATACAATTTATTTTTGTGATTAAAAAAGTACCTTGCTTGTGGAAATATCGATTTAAAAATTCTTTTTTTTTCTAAAGACCCACAGATAAATAAAATATAATCACTATTTGAGTATACTAATATGAACCTTCAACCCCTTAGAATAGAAGCTGGTTGGCACGTAACCTATAATCAGCTTTATGAAATTGACCCCAAACCAGGTGTTGAACATTTTTTTGAAGGGTCCAGTTTAGTCGTACTACAAAACAACAGAAGGTTGACGTTAATTGATGTATCTTGGAGACCCGAACAAGCGCTAAATGGTGCCTATCACCTGCATGTATTACACATGGTAGAAAATTTCAATGCAGACACCAATACATTTGACTATGATGTAAATTGGGAAAAACCCTTGGCAATGTTTACTATAAAGACAAGAGAAAAATTAGTAGAAAAATTAGAACATTTAATGCGAACTTTACCCGTCAAGGAAGACCCAAGAATGACCATACGCAGAGGCGTGGTGGATGAACAATCTGAAGTATATCGCCTGCGTTTGATAGCAGAAGGGCTGTCTATGGAATTAATTAAAAAAATAATCGCAAACGGGCGTGCCAATATTCAAAACCATCTCTTGGACCAATACAAAATAACACGAGAAATCCTCCTCCTATTGGCCGCACAAGGATGCTCAAAAAAGATAAGGAATAAAGCGGAACAAAAATTAAAAAGCAAAGAGTTTAAGGCCTAATAAAAAAAGCCTCCCCTTCAAGAGAATCCCATTAAATTGAAAAAACTAAAACTAAACCATGAAACATAAAGCATTTAAAGACTTAACGGATGAAGAGTTACGCAATGAGAAAAATAAAGTTTACCACAACAAACTAATTAACGCCTCACTTATAGGCTGTTGTATAGGGATATTCCTATATAGCGCGGTTACCAATGGATTTGGATTTTTTACATTTTTCCCGTTACTTTTAATCTATCCATTTAGTAAAAACGGCAAAAAAATTAAGCAATTAACGGAAGAATTTAACGCTAGAAATTTATAACGAAAATTGATTAACAATACACTAATTCACAGCTTAATCTTAATGCTGTTTTACCCTGTGTTACGTTGGGCAACCTTAGTGGGTGAAATCCGTATATTACTTGGCATTGTTTCGGGTAGGATCTAAAAACTAAACAGCCTAAATACCTACCTAATAATAAATTAACATCAACTAAAGATGACCTAAATTCACCAATAATCTAAAAACGCTATAAGCTTGATGCAAATCCTAAAAGCTTAATCTTATCGCCTAAAAGGTGTATCCTGCATCTCTATGCTCCAAACGCATAAAATTTCTATCTCCACTATTTTCACTAACTTTAGTTGCTTAAGCAGATCAACAAATTTTTATTTAACAGCCTGGTTTTTACTAGGACAACCCTTTTCTAAAAAACAAATAATCCTCACTCAACCATTATGACATCAAAAAGAAAACCATCCATTGCAATGGGGAAAGACGAATTTAAAACAGTTGGCTATCAGCTCATTGACGATATTGCTAATTTTATTCATACTATAGATCAAAAACAAGTAACCCCTAATGAACGCCCAAGTCAACTACAAAATCGTTTAGGTACTGTTTCCTTGCCTGAAAACGGCAAACCAGCATCAACGCTAATGGCCAATGCCACTACCCTATTACTCGAGCATTCTTTACTTAACGGTCATCCAAAATTTATGGGGTATATCACCTCTTCAGCAGCTCCAATTGGCGCCTTAGCCGATTTATTAGCCGCTGCGGTTAACCCGAATGTGGGGGCGCATATTTTAAGTCCCATGGCCACTGAAATAGAAAAACAAACCATTCAATGGCTAGCTGAATTTATTGGTGTTTCTTCAAATTATGGGGGACTATTAGTCAGCGGTGGTAATATGGCAAATTTTACCGCATTCTTGGCCGCTAGAACCGCAAAAGCGCCCAAAACTAGTAAAGCACAAGGTATTGAAAACGGGGTGCATAAATTAACGGTATACTGCGCTAAAACTACGCATACATGGATTGAAAAAGCGGCCATACTCTTTGGGCTAGGTACAAACGCAATTCGATGGATAGCCACCGATGCCAACAACAAGATGGATACCGAATTGTTAGCGCAAACAATAAAAAATGATCTCAACAACAAATGCATCCCGTTAATGGTGATTGGCACCGCTGGCGACGTAAGCACTGGTGTTGTGGATGATTTATGTGCCATAGCAGCCATTTGCAAACAACATGACCTATGGTTCCATATTGATGGTGCTTATGGCGTACCTGCAGCTGTGGTTCCAAAATATGCCCCAATGTTTGACGGCATTAAGGAAGCCGATTCTATCGCAATAGATCCACATAAATGGTTGTATAGTCCGCTTGAAGCCGGATGCACCCTAGTTAAAAACCCACAACATTTAATTGACACCTTTAGTTCACATCCTGAATATTATAATTTTAATAATAAAGAAAACGAAATAGCGCAGAATTTTTATGAATATGGACTTCAAAACTCACGTGGATTTAGGGCATTAAAAGTGTGGTTAACCCTACAACAAGTTGGGAGAAGTGGGTATGAAAAATTAATCTCAGAAGATATAGAACTCGCTGAAATGTTATTTGACCTCGCAGCTAAACATCCTGAATTCGAAGCTGTTTCTCAAAACTTAAGTATTACCACCTTTCGGTATGTTCCCGCTGGAATGAATCAAAACAACGACTATCTTAATACCCTAAATGAACATTTATTAAATGATCTACAATCAGGTGGAGATGTTTTTTTATCAAATGCCATTGTAAAGGAACACTATTGCCTTAGAGCTTGCATTGTAAATTTTAGAACAACCAAAAAAGATATTAAAGCTAGTATTGAGCTCATTGCTCGTAGGGGACAAAAGATTCATCTCGAACTATCCAAACTAGACTAATGAATAGGGCGATTCACGTGAATCCCGGTTGCGCAAGCCTTGAGCGCATGCTAGCTATTAGAGATAGGTACGTTTGATTTAAGTAAACTTAGTTGTTTAAGAAACCATCTATGTATAGCATTGTGGTTTATAGTGCCACCTGAACTTTGATTTCAAAAGCAATAGGATATAGTAGCGAACGTACCTCAACCGACTTACGCACCCTAACTACTTAGTTTTGATGAAAATACGCGTAATAGACATTTATTTTTTTAGTAACTTTGAACTATGGCGCTAGACTTAAAAAAATTTTTCCTAAACCATCAGCATTTCAATAAAATTGTTAGTGATGATTACATGTTTATTGAATTTAATTGTCCCATTGAATTTGAGAATTTTAAATTATGGACAGAAATACCATTTTTAGCCTATGTTGTGAGCGGCAAAAAAGATTGGACAACCTTAAATAAAACGTACTGTATAAAAGAAGGAGATGCTGTTTTTGTTCGAAAAGGTGTTTTTAAAACAAAACAATATTTTGAAGAAGATTATTGTAGTTTACTGTTCTTTATCACCGATGATTTCATCAGAAGATTCTGTAAAGAACATCGTGATTCATTGCCTAACACTTCGGCGGATTACCTTGAAAATCAAATTTATAAAATCAATGTTAATGACCCTTTAAGTTCGCTCTTCCTAACAGTATTTAATTATTTAAAAGTAGGGAAAAACATACCGAAAGATTTGGTGGAAATGAAATTTAAAGAGCTTTTATTTAATATCTCAATAGACCCATTAAATAAAGAATTAATTGCTCTTTTTAATTCTATTCAACAAGTTGATAAAACAAATCTCAAGGATGTTATGATGAAAAATTTTCAGAGTGATTTAACTTTAGAAGAGTATGCTCGCTTATCTGGAAGAAGCTTATCCACGTTTAAAAGAGATTTTCAACACTATTTTAATGAAACACCCGGCAAGTGGTTAAATACAAAACGACTTGAATACGCCAAAATGTTACTTCAAAATAATGATTTAAATATTAATGATGTATGTTGGGAAAGTGGTTTCAAAAACACATCACATTTCAACAGCGCATTTAAAAATAAATACAAATTACCCCCTAAGCAATATAGAAAAGAGCATTACGGGCTGTAACACAATAATGTCATAGGTATAAAAAAACGAGCGTTTCTGTTGAACTTAATTTTCAATCAATATAATCCTTACATATAATACCTTACTACTGTAGGCTAGTTTTATTCTTGCCGCCAAGGTTAGAATAACTTAATCAAGAATATCCTATAGCGTCAATATCCTCTTTTTTGATTACAGGTTTTAATTGATGCGCTATAAAAAGTTCTCAACCCTCTTCCCATACAATCACGAGGAACACTACAAGGCATCTTAATCTGACCACTAATTAAGAGGACGCCCCAAATCAACATTAAATGCTACTTTTCTTTCTTTTAAATCCTATTAAGGCAACTAAGTTCGCTAAACAGAAGGCCATTACAGGAATGAATTTTATAAAATAGGTAGAAAAACCCACACTATAAGCTTATAAATACCAAGGTTATCTGCTAAAAAAGTTGATTTTTTTAACGATTGAACTTTTTACCAAATAATTTGAACTTTTGAGTAAATCCGACGGGTCCCAATCGCTATACATTTGCATCAAATAAACATTAACAATTAAACTTTTTAAAAAATGGAAACAACAGTAAACATGAAAAACGGAGTAAATGTAGATCAATTAGTTACTACAATTGAACACATTCAAGCACAACCAGAATTAGCTAAATTTAAATTTAGAGCTAAAAACGATTGGATAGACGGAGGTCATTGTGTCTCTAACATCAAAAGTTTTTACGGCGTTTGTGCTGAAGATGAATCACGTCAAGAAGCATTTAAATTGGCCTGTAGTCACCCTCAAGTTTTATTAGGGCAAAATGAAGCCGCAACTCCTCCAGAAGTTGTATTGCACGCGTTAGGATCATGCTTAACAGGCGCCATGGTCTATCACGCCGCCGCAAATGGAATTGAGATTGAAAGTGCTTCGTCATCCTTAGAAGGAGGTTGTGATTTACATGGCTTTTTAGGATTGGATGCTGAAGTTCGTAAAGGCTTTGACGGCATCAACTTTAAACTAAAAGTTAAATCTGATGCCACAGCTGAACAGCTAGAAAATTTAGCGAAATTTTCACCGGTTTTCGACATGATTACAAACCCAACCCCTGTTACAATTGAAATTGTAAAAGAGTAAGCATCTTAGTAAAAAATGGCTGTATACATCTATACGGCCATTTTTTATACTAAAAACGAAATGTTATGACACCATTAAAACTTAAATTATCAACACCTTCAAGCAAAAAAAGTGAACTTACAACAAGCCCTTTTTTTCAACTAAAAAATTCACGGAACCAAGCGTGGTATAGCAGGAGACGCTATCGTATTTAAAACAACCCCATGCGCATACACGTCCTCCTATTTATTATTTAAACTATGATTATACATCCTTAAAATGCATCAAACATTCAACATTGTTAACGCTAATCAGGCCGTAGCAAAAATAGCGTATAAAACCAATGAGGTATTCCCCATTTATCCCGTTACACCATCATCACAAATGGCTGAACTCGTTGAACAATGGAGCGCGAATAAAGAACCAACTATTTTTGACACAGTTCCTACGGTTTTCGAGATGCAAAGTGAAGCAGGGGTCGCTGGTGCTATGCACGGCGCGCTACAAACGGGATCATTATCCTCAACATTTACAGCATCTCAAGGCTTGTTATTAATGCTCCCTACCCTATTTAAAGTTGCAGGAGAATTAACTCCAAATGTCATCCATGTGGCAACCCGTAGTATTGCTACACACGCATTATCAATTTTTGGAGATCACAGTGACATTATGGCTGTGCGAAGCGCTGGATATGCAATGCTAGGGGCAGCTTCTGTGCAAGAAGCGCACGATTTCGCCGTAATAGCACAGGCGGCTACGCTAGCCTCAAGAATTCCTTTTATACACTTTTTTGACGGATTTAGGACTTCTCATGAAACAGCAAAAATAGAGGAAGTTTCCGACGCCACCTTGCGAAAAATGATAGCTTATAAATGGGTTCAAAAACATAAAAACAACGCCCTAAATCCAAACCACCCTGTTATTAGAGGAACAGTACAAGGAGCAGACATGTTTTTTCAAGGAAGAGAAGTTGTGAATTCTTTTTACCATGCGTGCCCAGACATTGTACAAAACAAAATGAACAACTTCGCAAGATTGACAGGCAGACAGTACAACCTCTTCGAATATGTTGGTGTAGCGCATGCAGAACACATCATTATTACCATGGCCTCATCTGTCCAGACTGTTGAGGAAACCATTAATTACCTAAATAGTAGTGGAAAAAAATACGGTCTTATTAAAGTTCGGTTATTTAGACCGTTTAGTAAAAAACACCTCCTTGATGCCCTCCCTAAAAGCGCGGTTTCAATTGCTGTTCTAGATCGCACCAAAGAACCTGGAGCTGCAGGAGAACCCTTATATTTAGATGTTTTACAAGCCATTACTGAAGCCTTCCAAACCAATGAAATCGACTTTTTACCACGAATTATTGGAGGGCGATATGGTCTGTCATCAAAAGAGTTTACCCCTGCAATGGTTACGTCGATTTTTGACCATTTAACCACAGCTACCCCTAAAAATAATTTTACCATTGGTATTAATGATGATCTAACTAACTTAAGCCTATCCTATGCTGAAGAATTGAACCTCAACACAGCAACTTATCAAGCGATATTCTATGC
>Ga0209344_10001885_pt1 | contig 25268 bp, 29 predicted proteins | sample Cruoilmetagenom6_FD_187293 | JGI IMG/M metagenome (GOLD analysis project Ga0209344, IMG submission 187293) | Oil polluted marine microbial communities from Coal Oil Point, Santa Barbara, California, USA - Santa Barbara Oil Seep Sample 6 (SPAdes)... | ecosystem: Environmental > Aquatic > Marine... | reverse complement strand
CCCCTATGAGGGTAGACTAAAAGCCACCTTCTTAGAAGGTCTGATATTTATTGGTCTCAAATTTAGTTAAAACTATGCACTTAAGTGCATCTCGCTTTAGCTTCTAAAAACGCCTAGCTTTGTTTAATGAGAGAACAGAGGGTAAATGGGCATACAGTTTCTCGCTTGACAGTTCACATAGTTTGGAGTACAAAATACCGTTATCCTGTATTAGCAGGAGATATAAAAAGTCGATGTAGAGCGATATTGATTCAGGTCTGCGATGCAGAAGACATAAATATACTCAAAGGAGTGGTCAGTAACGACCATGTGCATATGCATATTGAATATCGTCCGTCACAAAATATAAGTGGCTTGGTAAAAAAGTTAAAGGGAAGAAGTTCAAGAAAGCTACAGCAAGAGTTTCCAAAATTGAAACAGCGTTATTGGGGACGACATTTTTGGGCCATAGGTTTTGGATGTTGGAGTACAGGAAATATTACGGATAAAATGGTGAACGAATATTTAGGGCATCATCGCAAGTCAAACAATGATACCGATTCTTTTATACTTGAGTAATCACGTACTGCTGACTTTAGTCAGATTTAAAAACCTATGGACTTTTAGTCCATAGTGGTTTAGTTATCTATAATAGGGTAAAAAATACAATAGGTCATACCAAAGTTAAAGGCGGAGTGGCAAAGGATTGCTCCTAAAATTGAACCGGAACGTTCTCTACAGATATAAAATAGAATACTCACCAAAAACATACTCAATATCCATATTGCGTTTGGTACAGGTAAAAACTCCCATTCTTGATTGTGGAATACCAAACCAAAATGTGAAATATGAACGATGGCAAATGCAGAACTATCTATTATAGATGCTTTTTTGTTACCAACGGAATTGGTGAAACAGGAATGGACTATTCCTCTAAAAAATAGTTCTTCACCTATGGGACTAAATGTCATTCCTATAAAAGCGGAAATACCAAAGGTTATTAGCTTAGTTTGCTCTTTTATTTCTGCAGGTATATTATAAGATTTACCTATGTATTTATACCAATTTTTATAAGAGTTGCCATAAAGCGATTCTCCAAGGAAATAAAGAAAAACACTAAAAATAAGCCCAATACAGATGGCTATTATTAACCAACTAAAATTGGTTGGTTTTTTGATTCCTATTTGATATCTGCCGTACTTATTTAGAAATATAAATGGCGCAATTGCCATAACCAACATCATTATGCCAACATATTGCATATTGCCTATTTGATTACCGTGCAATACCAATATTACGCGAGGAATACAAAGTAGAAGAATTAAATACAGACCAAATTTCCAATTGAAATTAAAATACTTATTCCAGAAGGGTTTTAGTTCGTTTTGCATATTTTACTAAATTAGTTTAATATTTCTGTAAATTCTTTCAATTACAATAATTACCTTTCGAATCTTTTCGGTATGTTTTTTTGTTTTTGAACTTCTCCTTGGTGTCGGAAGATTCTTCGTGCCAAGCGTCCTTTACCAGCTTTTTTGCCATTATATATTAAGAACGGTCAAAAACGATAGACCATATGCCAATTTTTCCATATCATAAAAAATTAATAAGAACTTATTGATCAACTCTTAAAAGACGAATTTTATGTAAAAAAAGAGTTTTAAGTGCTAAAACTTTTCTAAAATTTCGGCACTTTCCAGACGACCAAATTGTACGACTCTCTGTTAGGAAAGAATAGGTTCTATAAAAACATTTCCATATTCATTGCCTATTTCCCTGTTTTAATTTGTAGGGCATTCTTGTTGAAATCCAAAGTGCGGATAGGAAAAGGAATATTGATACCTTCCGCATCGAATCTTTTCTTGATCAACATAATGGCCGCGTGCTGTGCTTCCAACAAATGATTTTTCTTTTTCAGGTCTATCCAAAACCTAACCATAAAGTTGATGGAGCTATCCCCGAACTCCGTGAAGAAAAATTCGACACCTTCACCGTCTTTCTGGGGAAATTCTTCAGCTATGGTTTCCTTGACTAATTTCTCGACTTTTTAAAGGTCACTTTCATAACCAATTCCACATGTAATCCCTACTCTTGACCTCTCGGTTAGGGAATAGTTGGTAAAAGGATTGTCGACAATTTTTGAATTTGGGATGACCACATAATTATTATCGGGTTTTCGTAGCACGATACTCCTTAGGTTTATCTCGGAAACAAATCCCGAATAGCCGTTGGTATCCACGTAATCACCAATGCGAAGGCTAGGAATAAACGAAAGCATGACACCGGAGAACGAATTGTTCAAGGTAGCCTGTACCGCCAAACCAATGGCGAGGCCTGCCACTCCTGCTCCGGCAAGAACCGATGTGAGCACTTTATCCAGATCCATAATGCCCAAGACCAAGAAAAATCCCAACAACACAATGAATACGAATACGAATTTTCCGCTCAAATCTTTTATGGATTCCTGTTCTATTTTATTGAAAAGGTATTTTTTGGAAGTTCTGGAAATCGTTTTTGCCAAATAATAGAAAGCTATCATGACTATAATGGCAATCAGGAAATTGGTAAGTTATAGAATAATGGCGTCCAGCCAGCCGTTGAGTTTTTCCAATAGTTTGTTCAACGCTTCCTTAAAGTCGAATTTTAAGAATATCGTTCTCATACTAATTTGTTTAAATCATTGTATTTAAAAGTACTGTTGCCAAAATCCAAAGTACAATAGAGATGGTTCCGCCAAGAATCAAAAAGTCCTTGAAGCGGTAAATGCCCATACTATAGATAAGGGCATTTGTCTGATAACCGACCGGTGTAAAAAAACTGAAATTTGCTGCGAACATTACCGCTAGCACGAACGGCTTTACGGGCAGCTCCATTCCAGAGGCTATCGAAATTGCCAAGGGGACCATGATGATCGCTGTTGCATTGTTCGAGACCACGCCGCTCAACAAAAGGGTGGAGAGAAACAGAATCCCGATTGAATATAATGGGGCTTTTCCTTGCATCATATCCATTAAACGTTCGGACAGCCATACATCGGTACCTGTGTTGTGCATGGCGATACCCAAGGGAATCATACCCGCCAACAAAATCAATATTTGCCAGTTTATGCGTTTGTAGGCTGCTTCAAGTCGTATACAATTGAAGAGTAAAAGCGCCGTGCAGCCAAACAATGTGCTTGCCAGTATGCTGATCGTTCCCGTTGCGGCCAATAGGATAACGCCAATTAGTATCATTAAGGACAAGTTCCGTTTGGGAGACCTTGAAATCTCCGGAGATTCGTATTGCTGTAGAATGGCAACGTTGTCATCGAGATCAAAAACCTCGATCTTGCTTTTTTCTATTTCTACGAGCACTCGGTCACCCACCTTTAAACGTGTCAAATCTAATTTATCGGAATAAAGCCTTTCTTTTAAAAACCGTAAGTTTTTTCTCTTTTTGATGGCTATCGGAATGGCATCATGGGGCATGACCGTTCTTAGTTCGTTTAGGCTCTTTCCCAAAAACCGCGCACCGGGCAACATCATCAACTCTACCAGAATAGTCTCGTTTCCTTCCCGGGTTTTAGCATTGTTCCCATTCATAGTACTATCCTTGAATTCCCTTTTGGAAATGGTTGCCGTACCTTCGCCCTCTGAGGAAATCAGCACCTCATTGCTACTTTTTATGCGTAATAAATTTTCCAGATTACAGGATAACAACAGACGATCACCCGCTTTAAGGGCAGTTTCTTCCTCCTTATTATGGCTCTCAAGACCGTCACGAACAAACTTAAGAACTACAATATCGTTTATTGACAGGAACGAACTTTTAATGGATTTGCCGATCAAACTCGAATTCGGAGCAAGTTCGATGGTCGCGATATATCTATTAAGTTCGTACTCATCCTTGAGCTTTTTCTTACTGTCCTTGGGCAAAAAATTACTGAGCAGGGTTATTAGTACAATGGCAACGAATAGAAATATAAGCCCGAGCCATGAAAACTCGAAAAAAGCCAGCCTTTCCCCCGTCCGTTCGGTATAAATCGAATTAACGATAAGATTGGTCGAAGTACCCATCAAGGTACAGCTGCCTCCCAATATACTCGCGAACGAAATCGGTAATAATAATCTGCTCTTCGAAATAGGGTATTTGTCGGAAAGTTCAGTGAGTATTTTGATAAATACAATGACTACTGCTGTAGAGCTGATAAAAGCGGATATGGAACCTGCAATGAACATAAAAGTAGGTATGATGAAATACATTGGCCAACCGTGAAACCGCTTTAAACCGTTTGCAAACCAAGAGATAACTCCGTTCTGTTCCAAAGCGGCCGCGATAATCATCAGACATAGAATGGTAATTACAGCACTATTTGAAAAACCTTGAATGGCCTCTTCGGGCCTAATCAGACCAAAAGAAATCAGTATACCGATGGTACAGAACGCAATTTTGTCCATAGGAAATACCTCAAAGACAAATAACACGATAATCGCCGCTAATATCAAGAACACCAGTCCGATTTCCAAGGTCATTTCTATTGTACGTTTTTTTGTAAGACGTGTACTTGCTTTGAATTCAAGTGACCCAGAAAATGATAGTCGGGACTATGTTTCATTCCCCGGTACAGGTTTTCATCAACTTCAACTGGAATGGTAAAGTTCGAGAAAGCGATTTTATAATATCCTTTTTGTTTCCCTATCAATTTAACGCGAATCGATTTTTTGTCCATAATCATTATTTTTGATTGTTCTATTACTTAAATCGCTTTTCAAAACTTTTTCGAATGCTATGCTGTGCCTGTCTCAGGTACCGTTCTACCTGAAATACGGAAATCCGTTTGATCTTGGCAATCTCGTAGGGTTCGAACCGTTGGTTGACCGATAGGTCATAGACCGAACGCATCGGGGCAGGCAATCGGTGCAAGACCATATCGATATGTTGGTGTATGTCGTCCTTGCCCAACGTCTTGTTCAGTTTTTCACGCCACTTCCGCTCTGGGATTTCCTCGACTAAAGCATCCGAAAGAATATATTCGTGTTTGGGATAAGAAGGGTCGTCGAACTCTTCGAGCAACATAAGGTCTCCATCATGGTCCGTACTAAAATCGGCCTGCATCGCTTTCCATTCGGCCTGTGTATACGAGTCGATATTCTCGAAAAAGAACTCATCGAATTTTTCCGAGGCCAAGGTGTCCTCCAAAAGTTCATCTGCCTTGCTGAAGAGCCAGGGAAGCAGGTCTTTTTCGTCTTCCACTTCCTTAATTTGGTCAAAGGCCTTTAGGTACAGCTCATCGGTAAATTCCTCGACCTCGTATTTTCCAGAAGGCAAATGGTCGTTCCTTACGGCCGCGCTCAAACGACGTGCGATGTAACCATTAACATCGGGCAGCAACTTTTTCATTGCGTTGTTGAACTCGAATTGCTCGTCATCTTCCTTTAAACGTATCAATCGCTCAAAGGAAAGTGCCGCCAATCCGTGAAGACCTCGGCTATCATTTAAAATCTCTTCTCTTTTGCTTTCTTCCATTGCTATTTGATTTTTTGTTCGAAGATTATTGGAACATATTTTCTTGGTTCGGGTCAAAAGTTTTTCGTAATGTCCGAACTTTTACTCCAATCCTTATATAAAAATCCAAATGCCATGCCAAATACTAGATGGGAAAGATTTTTGAATGGGGTCTCGACCCTTGCTAAGACCCGAATATTCAAAGTATGGCTACCTTATATATTATTTTCAAATATATGACGAAGAGTTGTTTATATCTGAAAAGATGTCATTTTAGATAGTTTTCAAAATGTCAAAATGACATTTTCATTTACGTTTTTTTAATAAATTATCCACTGTTTTCTTAAAGAATTTTAAAAGGATTTATCAATGGAATAACGAGATAAAGTATGGCATTTTATTTGCCCGTTACCTTATAGAATATTTGAATTATTGTTTAACCTAAAATTTTTATAGTTATGAGTAATCTAACAACAACAAGAAATGGAAGTTTGGCAAAAACAAATTCGAATGGTCTTACTTCCCCAATGTGGTCCTCATGGATAGACGAAGTATTCAATAGGGACCTACCTTCCGTTTTTACCTCCAACTTTAATACAGGCATTACCTTACCCAAGGTAAACATCAGGGAAACCAGGGATGCCTATTTTGTGGATATGGCCGTACCAGGGCTGAAAAAGTCCGATTTCCATATTGATCTGGATAATCAAGTACTCTCCATATCTACGGAAATGGAAGAAAACAACGAATATCAAGAGGACAACTTCACCCGCAGGGAGTTTGGATATTCTTCTTTCAAACGGTCATTTTCCTTACCGGAAACCGTAAACGAGGATGACATCAAAGCCGAGTATAAAGTTGGTATACTTAGCATACATCTTCCCAAAAAAGAGGAGGCTATCCAAAAGCCGACGAGAAGTATCAAGATTTCTTAATTAAGTCATGGTAGAGGAGGTCTATGTATCGGCCTCCTTAACCTAATCCAAATGTTTGTAACGGAAATGTAACTTTAAATCATAAGAAAAATGAAAGTTTTTGGAAAAGAAATAGGAAAGGATATTAAGATTCCTCCCTTTATTGACAACTTCTTCGGGAAACTCCTGCCAAATAAGAATACGGATAACGAGGAACTTGTGACCATACCATCTACAAATATCAGTGACGGGGAAAAAGCGTTTGAACTATCGCTCGCTTTGCCTGGATTGGATAAAAGCGATGTCAATATAGAAATACAGAACGATTATCTTATCGTAAGTGCCAAAAAAGAGCAGACCCATGAAGAAAAACATAAAAACTGGGTTCGCACGGAGTTTATAAGTAACTCGTTCTATCGTGCCTTTGGGCTACCTTCAAATGCCGACCCAGAAAGAATTCAGGCAAAAATGAAGAACGGTCGGTTGGATATTATAGTAGGTAAGGCCAAAAGACCAAAAAAGAAAAATAGGATTATCGAAGTAAGTTGAATCATGAAAAATAATATGTGTAAATGAGATGAAGTAAAATCTTTTAAAACTTAGAAAAATGAAAGCAATGATAAAGTATATCGGAATAGGACTTGTAGGCCTTATGTTTTGGTCTTGTGGACAAGAGGATAAGGTAACGCAAAAAGGGGATTTGGCGATGACCGACCCGAAGACCGAGATGAAGGCATCGCTTGAAAAACCGATTAAAAATTATTTGGAAAAGGGACAATTACAAGAGGCTATAGATAATGAAGTAGAAAACACATTAAAGTTGTCTAACGATAAAATGATTTTGGATGCTGCTGCCGCTGTGGAAGAAACAAAGGCCGCCATGAAAGCTATCGCAGATAGCAGTTACTTAGATGCAAAAAAGCATATTGAGACCTGTATCGGAAAGGTCGAGGCTATAGTGGTCTTGAACCCTGAACTTGCATTTGCGCCATTGGATGTATCCATTGGCATGAATGATGTGGTCAGTGATGTAAAGACCATTGAAAGGATTACCGAAGAGGCCGAGAATGCCCTGGACGATGGAAAGATTCAGATTGCCCGTGAACTTTTACAAGGACTGCAAAGCGAACTGAACATTCGTGAATATAAATTGCCCATTGCCACCTATCCGGATGCACTGAAACAGGCTTTGGTACTTGCCAAGGAAGAGAAATATACCGAGGCAGTCGTATTCTTGAATTCGGCCCTGAATACCATAGTTATAGAGGAAAAGACCGTACCTTTACCCTTACTAAGGGCAGAGCGCATGTTGCAAGAAATAGATTCTTTGGTTCAAGAAGAGGATTTCAAGAAAGAGGATGTACAGACCCTTTTGGACAATGCGGACTATCAGATAAATTTTGCCGAGGCGCTCGGTTATGGCAAGAAAGACAAAGAGTTCAAGGAACTGTACAAGGCCATTGAAGAGCTTGAAGAACAAATGCTCGATGATACCAACACCGATGAAAAAGGACTCATTAAAAAGTTAAGGTCGAAATTGGAAAAATTCAAGGATAGAATATCTAGGTTGGGATAATTTTCAAGTTGAACATTGTTCGAATGGTAAGTACAAATCAAACTGTGAGAACTATGAATTGTGGAAATGGCGTCCTGTAGGGACGCCATTTTAAAATCCGATAATAACAAAACTAAAATTATAAGAAAATCAAAAAAGATAAAAAAATAAAGATGTCGAGAAAGCAAGAACGGAAGCTCCAAAAGGTAGCTGGAAGGCAAACAAAGAATTCGACGAGGTCGGGAACATGATTCGTTATGATTCCATCTACTTGTGGTCATCTGGGGATGATTTGGATAATCTTGCAACCTTAGGCCGGGATAGTACGTTAAAATCGATGCGATCCCGGTTTTACAAAAATTTTTCTCGATTTGATTTTGACCTAGGTGTTTTTTTGCTGAATATTTTAGTGGTTCGTTCCCAAATGCATCTGCATTATGAATTTGACCTATAACTACGGCATGTGTTGCTGCAAGGGGAGCATCGACCGTAGTTGATATATTATGTGGCATCATTTTTAGAGTGACATGTCAACATAACATCCAATTCTTTATTGGCGACTTTAAGTGCCATTGCTTTATTTTGAACTAATGCATTGAAATAGCCTAGTTCTTTCCTGATCCGCAACTATCAGCGGTTACCTATGCTATAGTTGTTGAAATAATTTTTTGTTTGATAAAATTTATTCGTGCAGAATAATAAGAGACCTCATGAAATTTATTTTAATGCTGAATTGCTATCATGTTTTCGGATCTCGTCTAAATAATTGAATTAAATCGAATACTAGAATACAAAAAACTACCCAAATAAATCCGGCAATGAACCCTCCGGCTATATCCGAAGGAAAATGGACTCCTAGATATATTCTACTTATACCAATGCTTAGGATTAGAATAATCAATAAGGCAATCAGTACATATTTAATGCTTTTTTTAATATTGAACTTGGACACTAGAAAAATTAAGAATCCGTAGAATGCCATTGCGCTCATAGCATGGCCACTGGGGTAACTTAGCGTTTCAACTGAAACTAAATGTTCTATTCCCGGTCTTGCACGATCAACGAACCTTTTTAACATCATATTTGAAACTGTAGCCAATGCCAGAACCAAAGTTGCTTGTGCCACATACTTGTATCGTTTATAGACCAATATGGAAATCAATAAGAACGCTGTCAATACTATCAAATAACCATATATATCGCCTACATTGGTTATAAATTTGAAATAGGCCGTAAGTCTTGGAGAACGAAAAGAAATAACATAATCTGTAATTGCCGTATCATAAGTAGCAAGCATTTCTGTCTTTAGGGTTTCGGTAAGTTCTACAAACAAATTTATACCACCGACCACTACCACTAATGCTATTATAACTGTTATTACATAAGGCAATGTGGTGTTATATTGGTTTAGTTTATTCGCTAAGAATTCGCGTAGTGATTTTATAAATAAGAAAAGAGATTGTTTCATGTAACGTGCAATTTATATTGGCTTAAACATAGCTTTTATTAAGTAAGATAAGTATTTCAAATAAATTGATAACTGACTCGATTGAGTTAACCTGTCTATTTTTTGGCTATTGAATAATTCACAAATTTGGGCGAATATAACTTGAAACCTTATCTTTAAGCAATAATAGAACTGTTAGAAAATATGAAATTACCCGATTGGAAAACTGCCATACAATTTGATGATATCACTTATAAAAAATGTGACGGGGTCGCCCGTATAGCTTTTAATAGACCTAATGTGCGTAACGCCTTTAGACCACATACTACAAGTGAACTTATAAGAGCATTTTATGACGCTCAAGAAGACACTTCGATTGGCGTTGTTTTGCTTTCTGCGGAAGGTCCTTCAACCAAAGATGGAATATGGTCATTTTGTTCTGGAGGTGATCAAAAGGCAAGGGGTGAGAAAGGTTACGTGGGCCAAGATGGTCAACACCGTTTAAATATTTTAGAGGTACAACGTATGATTCGTTTTATGCCGAAGGTGGTTATATGCGTAGTACCCGGATGGGCTGTTGGTGGCGGACATAGTTTGCACGTCGTCTGTGATATGACTTTAGCAAGTAAAGAACATGCCATATTTAAGCAAACAGATGCCGATGTTACTAGCTTTGATGGGGGATATGGTTCTGCGTATCTAGCTAAAATGGTAGGGCAGAAAAAAGCACGTGAAATATTCTTTTTAGGTAGAAACTATTCTGCCCAAGATGCATTTGAAATGGGAATGGTGAATGCCGTAATTCCTCATGATGAATTAGAGGGAACCGCTTTTCAATGGGCAAAAGAAGTACTAGAAAAATCTCCAACTTCTATAAAAATGTTGAAGTTCTCAATGAACCTAACAGACGACGGCATGGTAGGTCAGCAAGTGTTTGCCGGTGAAGCAACAAGATTAGCATACATGACCGAGGAAGCAAAAGAAGGTAGAAATGCTTTCTTAGAAAAACGTAAACCAAATTTCGGCAAAGATAACTGGCTACCGTAAGTTGGTTGATGGTTGTAGGTTAGTAACGCTTTGCGTTTTACTATTAATTATTTAGAGCTTAATACTTTTTACTTTGTACCCAAAAATTTGAATACTGAAAACTTAGCACTGATTACTGCCAATTGAATTAGCCGTAACTAAAAAGAGTCCGATCTGTGAAGACCGGACTCTTTTACGAGAACACTATATGAAAATGAAAAATTTTATTTCGTTTTTAACAACACTGTAAATATATATATGATCTACAGTTTATAGAAACTATTGTTGTCACGTAAGAGAATTCTGTTGTGAATATCTGTAGAATTGTGGTATTGTATTGAAAAGGTTAAAATTTTATGCTTTTTATCGAATAGATCGAATGATTTCTTTCAACAGGGTATTGAATTGCTCATCTGTCTGTTCTTTTAGACCAGTTCTTACTACAACCAAATCTTTAGAAGGTATGATAAAGATGCGCTGTCCTTGAAATCCGTTTACCGAATATAGGTCTGTAGGTATGTCTTCATATTTATTTTCGGCGTTCAACCAAAAATGAGCCCCGTAGGTTCCATTAGAATTTATTGTAGGTTTTGCTACATAGTCTGACCATGACTCAGAAAAAATACGTTCCCCGTTCCAGTCACCCTTGTTTAAATATAGTAATCCGAATTTTGCCCAATCTCTTGTTGTTGCCCATCCGTACGATGATAATATGTAGTTTCCGGTTAAATCGGTTTCTAAAAGCATAGAATTCATCCCTATTTTATCAATCAGTTCTTTGTAAGGAAAATCTAGATATTGTTGGTGGGTATTAAATTGATATCTTAGTATACCAGAAAGTAAATTTGTAGTACCAGAAGAGTAGTTCCAAATTTCTGTAGGTTGAGCCACTACTTTTTTATTTCGTTGTGCCAAAGTCATGTCAGAATCTAGGAACAACATACGGGTAACATCAGATATTTTAAAATAATTTTCATCCCATTCCAATCCGCTTTGCATGCGTAAAAGATGATTAAGTGTGATATTTATTTTTGGATTCTTCATTCGTATTTCATCAGAAAATGGTTTGTAATCCATATCAATTTTATCTTGATATTCTAGAATACCATATAGCGTAGCCAAAATACTTTTGGTCATAGACCAGCCAAGAATTTTAGTGTCTTTCGTGAACCCACGAATGTACCGTTCTCCAATAATTTGATTTTTATATACTACTAAAAGTGATCTTGTTTTTTGTTCTGGATCTTTAAAAGCATTTTCAAAAGCATCTTCTAATTTATCGTAAGCTACATTGTCTAAAATAGTATCTATTACTCCGTTATTTCCATAGGGAAAAGGCAAAGTATCTTTTGCAATATACCTATTAGGTACAATGTCAAAGTTATGCTTAGAAAACTCTTTGTTGGTTAGCACTGCACCAAGCCCTTCTTTAAAAACCGCAGTTCTTGGCATTAGTTCGTATACCATTGCAGTTGCAGATTTATTCTCATTTGACACCTCAGAATCTGCCAATTTAATCATTGGCATGTCATTGTCATTCAATGTAATATCCGCAGGGTCTCTATCTGCAATAAAAACACTGGAAGCCATGTTTTTAGATGCATAGCCAGAAATTAAATTTAGTTTTGGATAATTAAAATATGCCGCAGCAATGATACCGACTAAAACTATCCCTAACACTACTTTTCTTTTCTTCATGTGTATGTTGTTCTTTGTATTTATAAGTTTTGAATTACTTCAGTTTTTTCCAAGTTTTATCAGATGTTAGTTTAAAACTACCTAAATAATTAAAATTACATTCTTCCGGTAATATCAAGGATAAGAATGTGCTTTCATCTTTAGCTTTATACAAATGATATTCTTTACCTACAATGGGTTCAAAACTAAACTTTGCACTGTAGACAAGGTTGTTATATTCAAAATTGTCCATCAGTTTTTTATACGATTCCTGTAAGGCTTCATATTCTGCCATAAACTGATTGTTGGCACTTACTATATGAGTGTTTTTCCAGGAAGTAACGTCTGGCGGCGTTATTTTTGGAGCAGATACTCCCGTTGCAAAAGGTGATAGTTTTCCGTGATACTCTTGGGTGTCTTCGTTGAAAACAACATTATCTTGTTTCTTTTCTTTTTTCATAGCCCTACAAATTTAAAGAAAAGCAAGCATTTATATCTTGCTAGATTATTTAGGTATAGGTATCTTCCATTATTCAATTCTGAATTCAATAAAACCATCAATTTCTAATGGATTTTAAACCTGTCATATATTTTATCTTTTTATGCTCTTTTGTATCATGTAAGACGGAGAACCACAAGAAAGAAGTGGTGCTGTATGAAACTTATTGTGCTAGCTGCCACATGGCACCGAACATCAATGATTTACCAAAACATATTTGGAAAGAAAATGTACTACCAGAAATGGGAGCACGACTAGGAATCATTACCCCAGAACATCACCCGTATTACAAACATTCTTTTGATGAGCAGATTGCTATTATAAAAACAGGTATTTATCCATCTAGACCGATCATTAAAGAAGATGACTGGAAGCTTCTCGCAGACTATATTGTGAAAATGGCACCTGATAGTGTTGTCAATAATCCGTTGAAAATCGATAATTCTAAGCTTTCTCAATTTAAAACCAAGCCAGTTACATTAGATAGTGTTAAGGGTAATCTATATACTTTTTTAAAGATAGATACCGTAAATCATCAAATACTAACTGGTAATAGAAGAGGAGCACTATCTGCTTATAATTTAAATACGCAAGAAAATCTATTACTGGGTAATTTTAATCAAGCTATAACAAATGCTCGTATTGTGGGCGATAGTATATTCATTACCAATATGGGCGTTATGGACCCAAATGAAATACCAAGAGGAAAAACGGTTTTGAGAAGCGGTAGTGCTACCGCTATTTTACAAGATTCACTTCACAGACCGGTGCATACACTTTATTTTGATTTAAATAGTAATGGAAACGAAGAGATAATCATTAGTGAATTTGGTAATCTGAAAGGTAAATTGACGCTCCTTGAAAAGGATATTTACGGATTCTATAAAAACAAAACACTGTTAAATTTACCAGGGTCTATACGGGTAATAGCAAAAGATATGGACCGCGACGAAAAAAAAGATTTAATAGTTATGGCTGCACAAGGCGATGAGGCTATCTATATATTATATCAAAAAGAGAACTTAAATTTTGATATAGACAAGGTATTGCGTTTTAATCCAGTATATGGTTCTAGTTGGTTTGAACTTGTAGATTATAATGGAGATGGTTATGATGATATCATTACGGTAAATGGTGATAATGCTGATAAATCTATAATTCATAAGCCTTACCATGGCATGCGTATTCATTTAAATGATGGTAACAATAATTTTAAGGAAACCTATTTTTATCCTTTAAATGGTGCAACTAGAGTAATTGCCAATGATTTTGATAAAGATGGTGATGTAGACTTTGCCCTATTGGCAACTTTTCCTGATTATGAAAAGCATCCGGATTATAACATTGTATATTTAAAAAATGAAGATAGTGCCAAGTATACTTTTACTTCAGAGCATTTTGCAGATACTAAAATGGGTAGGTGGTTTTTAATGGATTCTGCAGATATTGATTTTGATGGCGATGATGATTTGGTATTAAGTGCCTTGAATTATTCATTTACACCTGTGCCAGAACATTTAAACGAAGCATGGAAGGAAAGTTATACCGACCTTTTAATTTTAGAAAATAAGTTACATTAGTAGGTATGATACAAAAATCATCCATTATAGTTTTCTTGATGATAGCCTTTAGCTGTTCAGAAAAACCTGTGGATGATAAGTATAATTGGGTTCCCTTAGAAGTTACGGCGACTGCATACAACTCACTTCCGTACCAAACGTCTTATGAACACCCGGCAATTACTGCGTGGGGAGATTCTATAAAGCCTGGTCAAAAATGGATTGCAGTTTCTAGAGATTTGCTAAAAAAAGGCTTAAGCTATAACACCATGGTAAAGATAGATACCTTTGATGGGGTTTATTTGGTTAAAGATAAAATGCATTCACGTTGGCGTAACCGTATTGATATTTATATGGACGAAAATGTCAAGAAAGCCAAAGAATGGGGAAGAAGAAAAATAACTATAACGTATGCTGTTGAAAAGGATAGTTTAGAAATTAAGGAAGAATGAAAAAACATGTAGTTTATCTTATTTTAGGATGTATTTTGTCTGCTTGCTCTTCAACCAAAACCATTGTAGAGCATCCTATTACGTTTAATGAAGAGCGTAAGTTATTGACTTTAGAATATCTTCAAAACAGATACGGTTTAGAGCAGGGTTCTCCAGAAATTGAACCTAAAATGATAGTATTACATTGGACGGTTATACCAACATTTAAAGAATCTTTTGAAGCATTCGACCCTGTTACTTTACCCAATTGGAGACCAGATATAAAAAATGTTAGTGGTTTAAATGTATCTTCTCAATTTATGGTAGATAGAGATGGTACCATTTATCAATTACTACCAGAAACTACTATGGCTCGCCATGTCATTGGTCTTAACCATTGTGCCATTGGTGTAGAGAATGTCGGCGGCAGCGAAGATTTACCTTTGACCAAAGAGCAGCTGAAATCTAACATTTGGTTGGTAAAGTATTTAAAGGATAAATATGATATTGACTATTTAATAGGTCATTATGAATATACTTTATTTGAAAATCACCCACTTTGGTTAGAAAAAGATGAGGGTTATCGTACCGTAAAAACTGACCCAGGATCTGAATTCATGAATAACGTTAGAAGTGCGGTCAAAAACTTAAATTTTAAAGAATTACCCAAAACAAATTAGAATTAAAAAAGAAGGACTTTAAATGAAAAAAATACTACTTTCCATACTAAGCTTATGCACACTTTCTGCAAGTGGGCAATCAGATAATATTACTACCCAGTTATACGATACCTATGAGAACTATAAAGAAAGTTCTATTGGTAAACGACGTATTAAAAGAACTGATATACAACCTCTTATCGACAGACTTGTTACTAATGATAAGTTTAAGGTAAATACGGTCGGTACATCTATTGGTGGTAAAGATTTAAGTTTAATCAGTATTGGTGCCGGTGAAACCAATGTGTTTCTATGGTCACAAATGCATGGTAACGAACCTACAGCTACACAGGCTATTTTTGATATTTTAAATTTCTTTGACAGTGCAGATTTCAAAAAAGAGAAAGAAGCTATTCTAGCTAATTTAACAGTTCACTTTTTACCAATGCTAAATCCTGATGGGGCTGAGCTTTATCAACGCAGAAATCTATTGGGCATTGATATCAATAGGGATGCGTTGCGTTTACAGTCTCCTGAATCACAAACGTTGAAAAGGGTACGAGATAGTCTTAACGCAGATTTCGGATTTAACCTTCATGATCAAAGCACCTATTATAATGCCGAACGCACCGAAAAACCAGCTACTATTTCATATTTAGCTCCTGCTTATAATTATGAAAAAGACATCAATGAAACCCGTGGCAATGCTATGAAAATTATTGTTTTTATGAATGATATTTTGCAGAAGTATGCCCCAGGGCAAGTGGGTAGATACAATGATGATTTTGAACCTAGAGCTTTTGGCGATAATATTCAAAAATGGGGTACAAGTACTATTTTAATAGAATCTGGAGGTTTCCCTGAAGATGTTGAAAAACAAGAAATAAGAAAACTCAATTACACTTCTATTTTATCTGCCATTTATACCATTGCTCAAAAGTCTTATGAATCAATCAATATCGAAGAATACGAGAAAATTCCTGAGAACGACAGAAAATTGTTCGATTTGAAAATTGCTGGTGCGAACTATGAACTTTTGGGTAATTCATATACTATTGATTTAGGGGTGAACCAAATTGAAGTAGATTACCCTGACCATAACTCCTTTTGGTATAGTAGTAGAATTCTAGATCAAGGAGATTTATCGACCTATTACGGTTATGAAACCTTAGATGCTACTGGTTATACTATAAAGCAGGCAAAGGTGTACCCAAAGACATTAAATAATTTTAGTGACGTTGAGAACTTAAACTTTAACGACCTAATAAAACAAGGTTATGGTTATTTACGTTTGTCTAAGTTTCCTGCAAAAAATATTAATTCGCCATTTCCTGTTCATTTAATCGGTGCAAAATACATTGTTCCTGAATTGAATTTAATGCCAGGAATAAATCCGACTTTCTTTTTAGAAAAAGACGGAGTTATAGAATATGCTGTGATTAACGGGTTTTTAGTAGATCTAAAAAAATCTGACATTCAAGTGCCAAACGGAATGATCTTTAGATAGTAGGTTTAAATTTAAAGCATAAAAAAAAGGGAAGCATTTGCTTCCCTTTTTATTTTATATAGAACTCTAATTCTTATAAAGCGTCTTCAACATCTAAAAGTGCAAAGAACTTATCTAAGTTAGGTAAGATAATAATCTTTGTTCTTCTGTTCATTGCCATATGTTCTTTAGAATCATTTTCAACTGAAGGCAAGTAGCTACTTCTACCTGAAGCAATTAATTGAGAAGGATCTACATCATATTCTTTCTGTAGTTTACGTACAATAGAAGTTGCACGTTTTACACTTAAATCCCAATTATCAGTAACCATAGGAGTGTTAATTGTTCTAGAATCAGTATGACCTTCAACCATCACTTCCATACTTGGCTCAGACTTGATTACGTCAGCCAATTTTTGTAAAATTTTATTTGCTCTGCTACTTACATTATAACTAGCGGTGTTGAACAATAATTCATCAGAAATATTGATCATTACTACAGTCTTATCAATGCTAACATCAATATCTTCTCCTTCATCAGAAATTGATTGCTTCAATTTGAAAGAAACTGCCAAGTTCATTGAATCTTGCAATGTTTGTGCACCAGCTAATTTTGCAGGGTCAACATTTTTCAATGTATTTCTCATCTTAGCTTTTGTATTATTACTCATAACGGCAACATCATCAACACTTGTGAACTGGCTATCGTTCATCTCTTTTAATGAATTGATTTTTGAATTGTACTCATCTACACGAGCTTCAATTTTTGTCATTTGAGCTTGTAGCTCTTCTTTCTCAACTTGTGTCTTCTGTAAAGTACTTTGAGTTTGAGATAAGTTATCTTCTAAAGCAACATATTTCTTTTTAGACACACATGAAGTTAAAAATGCTACCGATACTATAGTAACTAAGGATAATCTTTTCATTTTGTTCTCTTTTAATTTATATTAGTCTAATCGGTTTTATATACGGCACAAATCTAAAATCAGATGTTTAAGTTATTAACTCAATCCATTTCCGCCTGCAAATATCTAGTGCAACGAAATGATTATCAATACGTTGTTCATTTCATTTTAGAGCAAAAAAAAGAAGCATTTTCATGCTTCTTCTTAAATTTCGTTGGTGATTTACCTATTCGCAACCGCCTGTAAATCCGTTTGCGCTAAATTTGGTTTGCACTGCACCTTGCCTAGAACCTGTATCAATTTCTATTGCTAAATTGTTTTCACCACTACCATCTCTTTTAGGGCTACAGTATTCAAATAAGTAAAAGCTATTTGCTCTTTCAGATACCTTTTCAGAGATATCTTTAAATGTATTTTCTAATTCATCTTTATTAGTAGCAAATACACTTGCCGTTTTACCAACTGCAGTTAATACCTCAGTATCTATTTCTGCTCCAAGTCCAATGCTAAAGAAAGATATATTCGCATTTGCCTCATTTACTTTTTTCAATGCCGCATCTTCTGTATAACGAGAAGCCTGATCTGTACCATCTGTAAACAACACTACCGATGCAGCACCAATTTTGCCACCCTCAGTTGATACCTTGATTAAATCAGATGCAATATCTGTAGATTTTATTACAGCACCATATAGATCTGTAGAAGGGTCGTTACTGATATCATCTGTAATACCATCGACTGCTTCTGTAAGTTCAACCATAGAAGATGTCAATTCATTTAATAGGTGTAATTCATCTTCACCATCAAACCAATAAATAGCCATTTTTACAGATTCTGTTGCTGTTTCTGGCATAACGGCTTCAATGAAACTTGTAGAAGCTAATTTTAACTCTTCTAAACTACTGCTCAATACACTATTACTTAAGTCTAACACAAGTAAAGTGTTATTTGAGAAAATTTGTGAGTTAGGCGATATACGTGCCGATGATTCTGATGTAGAAATGGTATTAAAACAATCATCGTTTCTACCTTGCTCGTAAATTGTAAACTGATTTGCCGTTAAACCTGGAACGGGATTTCCGCCGGTATCAGATACTCTAAAAAATACCGAAACCTTTCCAGGTAAAGTTGTGTATTGTTCTTGGATTGATAGTACAAGCTCTCCTTCTTCAAGGCCTAAACAATCATCTACTACGGTACCTTTTCCTAATCCGTCACCTGTATTTAGGTCAAAACTAACATCATCATCTGCATTACCACATGAAAATATTAGGGTAAGTATAAAAAACACACTGAATGTTTTCAAAAAATTCTTCATATTCAATTATTACGGGTTCAACTAGCAGAACGGTCAAAGTTTATTTAAATTATAGGGAATGAAAAAATAAATGTTAAAGATTGTTAAAGCAGAAGATATCGAGAATTTAAAATTGTGTAAACACCTTTATTTATTTGGGTTTAAGACAAATAGGCTTTAGGAATATTAGTATTAATTTTAGTACTTTAGAAGGTGTAAAATCTATGGTTAATGACTCACGAATTCAAGAAGATAATTAGGGAGTACAGCATTGCTAAATTGGCGAATGTTAGGTGTGTTCTTGCAACGGTGGTAGATTTAGAGGGTTCTTCTTATCGTAAACCTGGGGTTCGTATGCTTATTCGTGAAGATGATGTAATGATAGGAGCTGTCAGTGGCGGTTGTGTAGAGAAAGAAGTTTTGTTTCAAGCACAATCGGTATTTGAGAATGGAGCAACAAAACTTATGACTTATGATGGTAGGTTCAGACTAGGTTGTGAAGGTTTGCTTTATATATTATTAGAGTCTTTTTCACCAGAAGAAGCTCTTATTGCTGATTTTAATTCAGTTATTAAAAATCGGAATTTGTTCAAGCTAAGTACATCTTATATCAAAGAATATGGCGAGTTAGAAGGTTACGGTACTTTCATAAGCCTAAATTCAACTACTTATACATTTAATTTTCGTACTAAAGAACAACCAAATAGTTTACAGTTTTCGCAGACAATGCAACCTTGTCAACGACTTTTATTAATAGGGGGTGAGCACGATGCTGTTCAATTAGCTCATTTTGGATTGAGTATGGGATGGGAGGTGAATGTTGCCGTTACCCCAAAAGAGAATAAGACTATTTCAGATTTTCATAGGATTGATGCATTATTGGATTTTGAGCCACAAGAATTTCCTGTTGAAACCATAGATAACAATACCGCTGTTCTTTTAATGACACATAGTTATATAAAAGACTTAAAGTATTTAATGAGATTAAAAAATAGTAAACCTGCTTATTTAGGTATTTTAGGACCTATAAAAAGAAGGGAGAAATTACTATCTGAATTGTTGGAACATGATATAGATATTGATATAGATTTTATTGAAAATATTCATGGTCCTGCAGGATTGAATATTGGTGCAGAAACTCCACAAGAAATTGCCATATCAATTTTAGCAGAAATATTGACCGTTATACGTAAGACACAACCGGTAAAGTTGAGAGATAAATTGAATACAATTTAGAATTGGAGAAAGAACTACAGATAGCAGTACTCATTATGGCAGCTGGCGCCTCTAGACGTATGAACGATATAAAGCAATTAATGCCATGGAAAGACTCAAACTTCTTATTAGAAACGGTTAAAACCGTTCAGCAGAGTCAAGCCAACTCTCTACATATCATATTAGGTTCAAATGCTGAGTATATTACTTCTGAATGTCGTTTCGACGAAAATGATATTAGTGTGCTTGTAAACCCCAACTGGGTAAACGGGCTTGGAAATAGTATTGCATACGGTGTTGAAGCTGTACTTAAAGAAAATGCAGATTTAGACGGTATTTTAATTTTTCTTGCAGATCAACCTCTATTGAGCTTTAATTACTTAAACTCATTGATAAAGGAGTTTAAAAAGAATCCTTCAAAAATTATAGCAACAAACTATGGTAATAAAGTAGGTGTACCCGCATTGTTTCCTAAATTGCAATTTCATGATTTGTCTGAATTAGAAGGGGACTTTGGTGCAAAAGAACTTTTAAACAGAAATGGGCATGCTATAATTTCCTTAGAAGCTTCAGATCAGATTATTGATATAGACACTAAACTAGAATACGACAAATTAATCAATAGAATTAAAACAGATATTAATCCATAATATGAGACTAAAATATAAGTTACTTACGCTTTTTACTTCCTTGGCAATTTCAACAATTACAGCTTAAGGAATGGGATTTGAAGAATACAATCCTAAATCAACCTTAGTAGTACCTGGAAAAGAAATTACAAAAGCAAAGTTTCCTTTTATTGACGTACACAGCCATCAAAAAGACATGTCTGTAGAAGCATTAACCGATATAATTTCTCATATGGATGTCATGAACGAAGCTATAATGGTTAACTTAAGTGGTAGATCTGGAGCAAGCCTAAAAGAGAAAATAGATAATATCAATAAAAGTTATCCTAAGAGATTTGTCGTCTTTGCCAATGTAGATTTTGAAGGTGCAAAAGATATGGAATAGGGAGAACAAGCTACAGCACAATTAGAGAAAGATATTAAGAATGATGCCAAGGGCTTAAAGATTTTTAAAAGTCTTGGTTTAAGAAACAAAGATTCTGACGGTAATCGTTTAGCGATTGATGACCCTCGTTTAGATGCTATTTGGGCAAAATGTGCTGAAATGGGTGTGCCTGTGTTAATTCATGCTGCAGACCCAAAGTCCTTCTGGGATGATATGGATGCTGATAATGAACGTTGGTTAGAACTAAAAACACATCTGAGAAGAAAACGTACAGCTACAGATTCAGCTCCTTTTGAGCAGATTATTCAAGAGCAACATAATGTGTTTAAAAAACATCTTAAAACTAAATTCATAAATGCACATATGGGCTGGCATGCCAACAACCTTGTAAAACTTAGCGAGTTGTTAGATGATATGCCAAATATGAATGTGGGTATATCTGCGGTAATAGCTGAATTAGGAAGGCAACCTCAGAATGCTAGAGCCTTTTTTATAAAATACCAAGACAGGGTGCTGTTTGGTAAGGATAGTTGGAAGCCAGAAGAATTTCCAACATACTTTAGAGTACTTGAAAGCAACGATGAATATTTCCCTTATTACAAGAAATATCATGCATTTTGGTCCATGTATGGATTGAACCTACCTGACGAAGTTCTGAAAAAACTATATTATCAAAATGCGTTAAACCTTATTCCGGGCTTAGACACATCTTTGTTTGAATAGTGGTTATACTTTTTTAAGTACCACTGCTTCATCAACTACCGCGATATCTTTTACATCTTGAAAAATACCGCACGAAATCTCCTTCTTAACTAAACTTTGTGTGGCTTTTCTCTTTGTCAACGCCTCAATTTCTGGGTTTAAGAACTGCATACCTTTATTTTTTTTAGTAAAACGCACATATATAACTCATGTTATATGAGTTAGCTTGTTTTTGTTTTAATTTAAAAAAGAATTCACTAGAAAGTGTGACAAAAGAGATAATAAGCATACTAATGGGGAAATACGTTTTTATATATGCAGAAAGAAGAAGTCTTTACTGATTTAATACGTGAACACCAGGCACTATTATATAAGGTGACCTCTATTTACACGGATAATAAGGAAGATCAAGAAGACTTGTTCCAGGAGATAGTCTTTCAACTTTGGAAATATTTTGACTCTTTTCGCAACGACTCCAAAATTACCACATGGATGTATCGTGTAGCAATGAACACGGCAATAACGTTTGTTAAAAAGAAAAAAAGAAGACCAGATTCGGTTTCTGTAGCCGATGTTTTCAGCACTCAATCTGATTATAAAGATGATGTTTTAGAAGAGCGATTAAAGCTGCTATATCAGCATTTACAACACTTGAACACCTTGGAAAAAGGACTCATTTTTCTTTTGCTTGAAGGTAAAAGCTATAAAGAGATAGCACAAATAACAGGACTAAGCGATAGTAATGTAGGTACTAAAATATCTCGTATAAAGAAGAAATTAAAAACTAACATGACAAAACAATAATCATGGATATAGAAGAACTACAGTCTGCATGGACACAAATGAGCAATGAATTAAATCATCAAAAGAAATTGACGAACCAAATAATATTAGATATGACAAAGCAGAAATATCAGAATAAATTTACAACCATAACCAAGTATGAAACTTTAGGAGCCATTATCTGTTTTGCTATTGCATTCTTTGTGCTAATAAACTTTAAAAAATTAGATACGTGGTATTTACAAGTGTGCGGTATACTTTCGCTGTCATTTTTAATTGTATTGCCGGCAATAGTACTTACTACCTTAAAAAGGATAAAAAACATCGATATTTTAAATGGTTCGTATAAAGACAACTTAAAACTTTACTTAAAGACCAAGAATAGACTTTTAAGGTTGCAACAAATAGGGATAGCCGTTGGTTTTATTGGGTTGGTTTTTATAGTTCCGGTAACCTCAAAAATAATATCAAACAAAAACGTATTCTTAACCAGTTTAAAAACAGAGCAATATATAATATTTGCTATTACTATAGTTGCCATGGTGTTTTTCTGTAAATGGGCGTATAACGGTTATCTTAAAGTAACCCGGTCTGCGCAAGAACTATTACAGGACTTAGAGTAATTTTTATTCCGTAAGTTTTTTTTGAATATAATTTAAAATCAACATCCAATTCATTTTTAATAGGAGGGAAGCTGTGGGTACATTGTCATCTGCAATTGCAGAAATAATGGATTCGTGTTGATTGTCAGATTTATTGTAGAACGAATCGTCATTGGTAAAGGCACGCTCATAAAAGAAAATGCGTGTCTTTAAATCATGTAGAATCTTCAGGGCAAGGTTATTTTTATAGTTTTTGGTCAATAATCTATGAAACTCTAAATCTGCCTGAATTCTAGAAATAGCATCAGTGGCATTTTCAAATACCTCTTGCTGTTTCTTAAGTTCAACAATATGTGCTTCGGTAAACTCAGAGTTTTCAATAGCCATAACCTCTAGATTGGCTACTAGTTCATATAAATCTTCTGCTTCTTCAATATCTAATTCCGCTATTATAAAACCTCTATTAGGTACGGCCTTTATAATATGAGATTGTTGCAATTGGGTTAGTGCCTCTCTAATAGGAGTAACACTTACTTTTAAATGTCTGGCTAGGGCTGCCAAATTAATCGTTTTTCCAGTTTTCAGGTTACCTGTGACCATCTCTGACAACAGATAATCTCGTACTTGATCTCTTAGGTTTTTTTTGAGCAGCATGTATCAAATATAATATATCGTATACGATTATAACTATTCTTAAATACAGTTTATTGTAAGACAAGTAACTACAGCGCCTGTTAATATGTCAATTATCAATACTAGGGTGTAGATTTCAACGTTTTAATGTCACAACCCTACAAACAATTCAACATGAAAAATCTAACATCTAATTTTGTAAAAGGATTATTTCTTTCAGGAGTATTATTAATGGCATACAGCTGTAGTGATGATGACAGCACTACTGAAGAAGTTACATTGACGCAAACAGAACTAAAAGCACTTCTAGAAACCGACGATATAACTGGTGGTATTGATCTGGCGCTATATGAGTTATCATCTAATAGTGGTAGTACTGGTAAAACCTTGAGCAATGAATGTTACAGTGCAGTATACTCTGATACTGGTTATATTGCCACATTCAATAATTGTGTATTAAATGGAACTGAAAATGTGAATGGTACATTAGCTGTGACCTATGACCAGCAAGAAGAAACCGGTTCTTTCACTGTTAGTTATGTCGATTTTTATGCAGGAGAAACTAAAATTAATGGCACTAGATCAATTTCGTTCAGTACAAGTTCAAATGATAATGCGATAACTTTTCAGGTTACTAGTGAAATGACAGTAGAGATGGAAGATGGTTCTATCATTTCTGATAGTGGAACTAAATCTACAACTATTGCCTTTAATGAAACTGCAACGTATAGCGTAGAAGGCAGCTGGACAGTAGTTTTTGAAGGCAATACGTATAATGTAACCGTGAATAATCCATTGACCAGTAAAGTAACATGTACCTATGTTTCAAGTGGTGATATGGATGTTTCTAAAAACGGACTAACCATAAACGTAGATTTTGGAGATACAACCTGTGATAATGTAGCAAATCTTACATACCCTAATGGTGTTGAAGAGGAAATTACTTTAGAAGATTAAATTTAAATTTTAATATAAATTGGAAAGGATAAGATTGTTTAATCTTATCCTTTTTTTTTTTTGCTAATTCAGAGAAGCAATTGTAAATGCTTCTATACCCTTTCTCAATGTTGCTTCGATTTTTTGCAACTTTGAACTACTAAGAAAGGCGCCCAATTTTAAATTTGAAAAACGATTAATGTGTATGATTTCTACTCGCAACCCATTGTACTCGTTTGCTGTTCTTAAAACTTGAAAAGAATGTATTTCTTATAGTTTCTGTCGGTGTATTTCTGATAAAAGTTCTCATGATGTTCGTTTTTAATCGGTGATTAGCCGAATTGATTAATTATTTTTTTGTGATTGATGAATTCTTAATGTGTGTGATGTCTAGATGATGCCCATTGTACTCGCTTACTATTCTTAAAACTTGAGAAAAAAGTATTTCTTCTTGTTTCTGTCGGTG
>Ga0209344_10001884_pt1 | contig 25290 bp, 19 predicted proteins | sample Cruoilmetagenom6_FD_187293 | JGI IMG/M metagenome (GOLD analysis project Ga0209344, IMG submission 187293) | Oil polluted marine microbial communities from Coal Oil Point, Santa Barbara, California, USA - Santa Barbara Oil Seep Sample 6 (SPAdes)... | ecosystem: Environmental > Aquatic > Marine... | reverse complement strand
GCGACAGATAAACTTGGCGGTGAGCCGACGACGAAGAGCTTGGTTTGAGGGACTCTGGAATAATGCGGGAAAGGTCTGGAATGATGACAACACGGCCCCACAGAATCTCTAATGGACAATCTGGGTTTAAGGTGTTATGGATAGTACGATTAATTTGTAGCTCCGTGAAGGAGTCTTATCATATAAAAATCATTGTATTAGAAAAATTGTGGCGCACGTTTTATGTTACGCATGCCACATGCTAATTTTCCTTAACTTAGTGGCATTCGGCTTTGATCCTTTAGTTAGGCTATGTCGTAGTTATCCGTTTATTCTTGGTAAGAATTTAATTATGAAGGATATTTGTTAAAGAGAAATGGGTCAAGTCGCTTGTTCAGTACTTATAAGCAAGGGTATTTAACTGATGGATGAAGTAGACGAGCTCTGTGAATTAATTATTACTCAAGTTGCTTGACCCGTAAATTACGTTAATAACAACATGGTTGAATCTGAAGGCTAATTTTATTCTGAATGATCCTTCCATAAGTACCAGTATTGCAATCTTTATATGCCATATTAAAAGACATGCCCCCGTGGTAGTGTAGATCAGGCGTTGGCACACGTTTACTTATCAGGTGCTGATTTGATGGCAGGGATCGGGGGGATTTCGGGGTACACTACATGACGGTAATTCGCGCAGTGAGGTAGTTTGAAGAATACCGACAAAAAGTTGTAATGTTTGAACTAGCTCCGCGCTTTTTTAGCGAAACAGATCGTTATGATATTTCGATGGAAAGTTGAGTGTGATATAAACTTTGATAATCGGATTATGTCTATATCACTGTTATAAAAGACAAATTGATATCAGGATATCGAGAGTGGAAAAGAATCTATTAAGAGTTAACTCGGAGTTAAAAACACAGGAAAGACTGTTGTCCGAAATAAATCAACTTTTAAATGATTTAGGCGTCGAGCCATACAGAAAAGGCGCAGTATCTAACAACCTTTTAATAGCAGTTTTACTTATTGCCGATACTGAAAGTTTTAAGCACTCAAAGCAATCCGACATTATGAATAAACTGTCGCACTATATAAATGCATCAATGATTGTTTCCGATGCAGTTAAAGGAGAAGATGGTGATATTTCCTATTTTATAAAACGACAACGAGAAGTTGAGCGCGCTACTAGAAAAGATCGATGGATTTTATGGTTGCAGCAGTTGGTTAGATGGATCATAGCAGTACTTTTAACCGTTTTTTTGTACTCGGGAGTAATTTGGATGACCGAAGATCACTGCAGGGATAAAGAAGGTAACAGAGAGTTTTGCGTAAAGATCCCCATAAAGGATTGGATCAAAAAGTAAAAATAGAAGTCGCCATTCATAACAATCGTATGTAGCACGAGACAGTGATAAAGTCTCAATATTGTTCGGTTAATAAAATCAATGCTTTGAATAGAACAGCACTCCCTCAAGCGCGCTATCCGAGTGGTGTTGGGTCAGGTATTGCAACCATGCATTTTTGCGTTGCCCATCAAAGTCACATGATAAAACCGGCCGACTAATTCTAATCTGAGAAGTATTGCGATAAGTTTTGTATTGTAATTCTTATATGCTGTACTGCAAGAACTGATCCCGTGCCGCTCACGGAAAAACGGTGTTCGTTCTTATTCCTCTTGACCTAGACGATTTCTATTTTGCGGGATATGGCTGAGTGGAAAGTTTGAAGAAGTTCGATCACGGATTTTCGGTGATTTTGTCTCTTGGCAGTCTAATACTGAAATAAACGAAACTGAATTTTCTCGACTTATCATAGCTCTCCGAGCTAATGATGCGGCACGAGAGAAACCATCAGAGCCAACGCAATGAAATACCAAAATAGTCCAGCGAGCTTGTGCCTCGTAGGCAACAACCAATTTCAAAATAGTCTAGCTTAATAAGGCGCACGTTCGGACGCAAACTACGCTGTGCTTCATTTGCGACGTACAGTTTTGTAGTTTTACCCTCAAAATTCCAAGGACTTGATATGACTATATGGATATACGAAAACACTTTTTCTGTTCCTAGCGAAGAAGATGTTACTAGGAGGTTTTGTATTTTTTGTTATAGCAGAATGGACTGCATCTCTTCGACTGAGAATGCTATTCTGCAAGGAGAAATCAGAATATGTGAAACGTGTGGGTGGTGGTGTAGAAATGAGCGATCAAGAACAATCGATTTCGATGGATTCGATGAGTCAGGGATAGTTCGTCACTTCTATTCAATGGCTGGAGCTTGTGCCCAACTAAAGAACCTTGACCTATCTGACATTACAATTCCATTAGATGAGATGCATGCATATTTAATCGCTCGTTACAAAGATAGATTTGATGTCGATCCGCGCCGCCTTGAAGAACTCGTTGCAAGCGTTTTCAAAAACTATGGGTATGAATCGGAAGCCACAGCATTTCAAAATGATGGTGGAATTGATGTGATTTTATCCCAAGGAGATAACAAAATTGGAGTACAGGTCAAGAGATATAAGAATCGTATTGAAGCTGAGCAAATTCGCTCCCTTGCTGGTTCTTTAATGTTGGGCGATATTACGGCAGGGATGTTTGTAACAACCTCTAAATTTAGATCAGGAGCATACAAAGCTGCCAAGGGTTTTGCTGCAAGGGGTTGCCCGATTGAGTTAATAGATGCGAGTCGGTTTTATGATGCTTTAAAAATACGAAAACATCCGGTTGTTACAAAAGAAAATGCAGAAGAATTTGTTTATGGAGTTCATGGTATTGGTGAAAGTAAGGTAATTTATGAAAAAGCTGGGCCTTACTAAAATGGCATACAAAAGGATACAGCCAGCACTCACTGTCGTTCGGCTGTTGATTCTGGAGAATTCTGTGTCCCCAGAATTTCAATATCGCTTCAATCGACGTTATAGGCTGAAAGAAATGTTGCCACGATTAGTGTGGTTAGCTCTCCGAACCCCGACTATGCCGCGACGCCTCTTAATGACGTATGTATATTAGAGGTAATCAAGCTCATCTTTGAATAACAAAACGCCCAATCAAAAAACAGCAAATGATGTTATTTCAAATAAAGTGGTGCCCAGGGAAAATATCCGCTAGAAATCTCACTGTCGAGAGCTGTTTAATTTACCGATATACAGCATAAAGATAATAATTCGCTCACTACAACACAGGTCAGAGTAGTTAATGGAAACAAAAGAATTTAAAACAGAATGGTGTTTACTTCAGAATCAGTTCGATAGTTATGAAAAGCACTCTTTATATATAAAATTACTAAGCGTTATTGTATTGTTGGCGGCAGTGATATCGGATGTAACAAGCATTATTACAGTTCTGGTATTGATGGTGCTATGGCTACAAGATGCAATTTGGAAGACGTTTCAGTCACGTTTGGAGCCACGACTGTTACAGATCGAGAAATATATTTCAGAGAAAAGTGAAGAGAGTGCATTTCAATTCAACAGTGAATATCATAGAAGTCGTTTAAGTGGTATATCCCTAATCAATGAGTATGTCCGTCAATCAATTCGGCCTACAGTGGCATTCCCTCATATAGTATTGATACTCATTTTATTGATTCAGTGCGTAATTTAGTGCATGCAAATTGTTGTTTCAAACGTACCAAGGCTCAGCCAGCTTGAATTTTAAGCTAAGCCATTGTAGGTCATTGATAGAGCACTTTATTCCGTAATTCGCTTTTGATTTCTATGACGCTGATCGATGTTCGATATCTGAGCATGCACGGGGTCAGGACTAACATTCACGCACAATATTGGAATGGTAGATCCCGCTGGTTTGTACAGGCAGGATAGTTGGAACTACTTAATTTTTAACCAGTTGGACGGTTCAGGGATATTGTCTCGATATTCCGAAGAGCGTAAAAGGCTGCGGGTACTAAGTATGTTGAACTCATCGCCTATTACAGCTAATCAATGTGCCAGAACAGAATGACTGGATAATTCTTCGGCAAAATAATCGATCAACATGCGTACTTTGGGTAACAGGTGTCTGTTATGGGGGTAAATTGCCCAAATTCCTTGGTCTGGAGCGCGATACTGCTCCAGCAACGGTACCAGTTGCCCGCTGTGGATATAACTCAACACATATTCCCCCGGCAGTTGCACAATGCCAAGTCCTTTTAACGCGGCATCCACCAAGGCGCGGCCGCAGTTACAGCGCAGATTACCGCTGATGTGGATGCTACGCGCTTTACCTTTTTCCTGGAAGCGCCAGTGCTCAAGCGAACCCTGCAAACAATTATGATGCTTTAAATCTGATGGTTTAAGAGGCTCCCCGAATGTAGCAAGGTATGCGTGTGTTGCACACACATAGAAAGTCCGCGAGCTCAGGCGCTTAGCCATCAGAATGGTGGAATCCTCCAGTTGACCCTGGCGAATGCCGAGGTCAAAGCCCTCGTCAATTAGATCCATTTTCTGGTTGCTCAACTGCAGCTGTACATTCAGCTCAGGATAGCGGACGATGAAATTGTTAATCAGCGGTGCAATGGTAAGCTCACCATAGGTGACCGGTGCAGTGATCTTGAGCCTGCCAGTGGGTTTGCTTTGCAGGTCGCTAATTGCATGCTCTGCATCTTCCAAGCCGTCCAGTACCTGTCGGCAGCGCTGGTAGTAGATTGTCCCGGCCTCGGTTACGGAGACTTTACGTGTGGTGCGGTGTAACAGCTTGGTCGCCAGACGCGATTCCAGCGCACTGACTTGTCGGCTTACATGAGCTGTTGAAATATCTAATTTTTTTGCTGCGATCGTAAAGCTTTCCGTCTCAACAACGGTAACGAACTCTGCGATACCTTCCCAGTTATACAAGATGCTCACTCCTGAAAATTACATTAATCAATAACGACCCTTGCCGGTTTGGTAATCTGCATAGTAACAATGGCGGTGGAGATGTTGTCAGGCCTCTTATTAACTTGTCAGTGATACAGCAGCATTTAACTACTACGCTTCTCAATGATTTGAATCAGCGCATTTCAACGCGGTTATATTATTACCTGTCAACAAAAGTAATTTGCATGATAGCCTGATTATCTTCTCATGGTTAACTATTATAATAGCTCTGTCGTTCTAAAAGATATCGCAAAAATTATCAATCAATATCGAAGGAGATCCGCAATGACACCGATCAACTAGATTAAACTGGAGGCGTACATTTCTGTCTAAAAGTAGATTAAACCCGGATAATCCATTAGGCAATTTAACCAGTCTCCCCCTTTGAAAAAAGGGGATTAAGGGGGATTTTTGTGTCCCTGCGATGCTCAACCCCCCTAGCCCCCTTTTTCAAAGGGGGAATGCGAAGTCATTGCACGAATCAGGTCTAATGGATTATCTTCTGGGTTAAAGTAAGCAGCGTGTCGCAAATCTGCCACAAATAGCTGTTAACAGGCAGCAACTCTTGTGAAAAATTGACGTAAGTAGCGGTACAACGCTAATAGTTGATTTATTGATCCAACAATTTATTGCCGGATTGATAATGCACTAAATGATGCTTGTTCTTTGACCAACCCAAGAAAGGCAAGTAAAAGAGATCATCGAAATCTACAAGTAAAGTTATAAGCATCTTTAAAAATGACCTATTTCACAAAGAAATAATCTGCAACTTTTTGATTAATTGAAGTCGTTATTGCTGGAAGTTGAATTTTTAGAGGTGCCCTTATGAATATGATGGATTTTATCAGCGTGGCACCAGTAGAGTCATTCAGTGAGAATTAAGGTTTCGCAGGTAGCGACTCTAAAATTTTGCAGTTAAACTCAGGAAAAACAGGAGCGAATTATGGCCGGTGGCTGGTCTCGAGATGGTGCGGTACAAGATCAGATTGACGCCAGCTTGGAAGATGCTGTAGCGGCGGCTCGTAGCCAGCTACCCATCGGCGCAAGCTTAACGCATTGTGAAGAATGTGGAACCGCAATCCCGGAGGCGCGTCGCAAAGCGGTTGCCGGCGTACGGCGCTGTATTATTTGCCAGACCGAACTGGATAAACAGAAGGCAGGACTCAGCAGTTACAACCGCCGCGGCAGTAAGGACAGTCAATTGAGGTAAGTTGGCATCCCAGCAAAACTTTGAAAAGCGCACCAATACGGCGTCATCGCTGCCTAAACTCGTCAACACTACAGGAGCAATTCTTTATGGCACAAATGATCAAATCCAAAGCCGCAGTAGCGTGGGGGCCTGGCCAGCCTCTGTCGATTGAAGAAGTCGACGTGATGCCGCCAAAAGCTGGTGAAGTGTTGTTGCGTGTGATTGCCAGTGGCGTTTGTCATACCGACGCATTCACCTTGTCCGGCGACGATCCGGAAGGTATTTTTCCAGTTATTCTGGGCCACGAAGGCGGCGCTATTGTCGAACAGCTGGGTGAAGGCGTGACCAGCGTCGCCGTAGGCGACCATGTGATTCCGCTGTATACGCCTGAGTGTGGCGAGTGTAAGTTTTGCAAATCCGGCAAAACCAACCTCTGTCAGAAAATTCGTGCAACCCAGGGTAAGGGCCTGATGCCCGACGGCACCACCCGTTTTTATAAGGACGGCAAGCCCATTTATCATTACATGGGCTGCTCCACCTTTTCCGAGTACACCGTAGTGCCGGAAATTGCGCTGGCAAAGGTTAACAAGCAAGCCTCGTTGAAAGAAGTGTGCCTGCTGGGTTGCGGTGTAACCACCGGCATGGGCGCGGTAATGAACACAGCCAAGGTGGAAGAGGGTGCGACGGTTGCTATCTTCGGCCTGGGCGGTATCGGCCTGTCGGCCATTATCGGTGCCACGATGGCGAAAGCCAGCCGCATTATCGGCATCGACATCAACGAGAGCAAGTTTGAACTGGCGCGTAAGCTGGGCGCGACCGACTGTATCAACCCGAAGGACTATGGCGACAAGCCAATTCAGGATGTTATCGTCGAATTAACCGACGGTGGCGTTGACTATTCCTTCGAGTGTATCGGTAACGTCAATTTAATGCGCTCGGCGCTGGAATGCTGCCACAAAGGCTGGGGCGAGTCGGTGGTGATCGGTGTCGCCGGTGCCGGTCAAGAGATCTGCACCCGCCCGTTCCAGCTGGTGACCGGTCGGGTATGGCGTGGCTCAGCCTTCGGCGGCGTGAAAGGTCGCTCTGAGCTACCGGGTTACGTCGAGCGATATCTGAAGGGTGAATTCAAGCTGGATGACTTCATCACCCATACCATGGGGCTTGACGATATCAACAAAGCCTTTGATTTGATGCATGAGGGCAAAAGCATTCGCACCGTCATCCATTTCGACAAGTAACCGTCGTTACTGCCCCGCAGCTGAGGATAAAGCGCGAGGCGGAGTTACCTATTTTAGGAGAGACTTTGCATGAATATTGAAAATCTGAGCAGCAATAAGAGTTTTGCGGGCTGGCACAAGCAATACAGTCACCACTCGCAGGTGCTGAACTGCGCCATGCGTTTTGCCATTTACCTGCCTCCCCAGGCAGCCAACGGACAGAAGGTGCCGGTGCTGTACTGGTTGTCTGGCCTGACGTGCACGGACGAAAACTTTATGCAGAAAGCCGGTGCCCATCGCGTTGCCGCCGAGCTGGGTATCGCCATAGTGGCACCGGATACCAGTCCGCGCGGAGAAGATGTGGCGGATGATGAGAGCTACGATCTTGGTCAAGGTGCCGGCTTCTTTGTCAACGCTACCCAGGCACCCTGGAGCCGTCACTATCAAATGTACGACTACGTGGTGAACGAACTGCCGCAGTTAGTCGAGTCGACGTTTCCGGTAAGCGAGCAACGCGCTATTGCTGGGCACTCCATGGGTGGGCACGGCGCCTTGGTTGTTGCCCTGCGCAATCCGCAGCGCTACAGTTCGGTGTCAGCTTTTAGTCCCATCAGCAACCCGCTGAATAGCCCATGGGGCAAAAAAGCCTTCGCCGCCTACCTGGGTAATGATACTCAAAGCTGGCGCGACTACGATGCCAGCATACTGATGCGCGAAGCCACGCAGCAGGTACCTGCGTTAGTGGATCAAGGCGAGGCCGACGGATTTATGATCGAGCAGTTGCAACCAGAGCACCTGGAAGCAGCCGCAACAGCCAACGCTTACCCGCTGCAGCTTCGTCGCCACGAAGATTATGACCACAGCTACTATTTTATCGCTAGTTTTATCGAAGAGCATCTGCGTTTTCACGCGGACTACTTTAAAAAGTGAGCCCTTCGCGCAGCGATATGCGTTCGTTGCCCGTGCGTTTGATTCTAAACAGCCGAGTTAACGCTGAATGGACGGGGTGCTAGCCGAATGGCACTAAGTTAAGCTTTTTTAGCAAGGTTAGACTATTGTGAAATCCGCGCTAATGCTGGCTTAACTTATTGTTTTAAATATGCAGAAGCCCATTAACTTAGTGGCATTCGAGGAATTCTGGGGGCACATTACTTAATTGCGCAAGGAATTAAGTAATGTGCCCCCAGAATTTTCAGGCTTTGAAGGCAGTCGCGGCGGTGCAAGATCCGACTGCTATAGTATCGGCAATGAGTCTGGGGGCTATTGAAGCTTATATTGATGTTATCAACGCGGTTGTAGAGGCCGCCAAGTCTTCATCAACGGCGTCATCGAGCCTGGCGTTCTCTATGAACCGCTTGTCTCCCGGCCTGCCCACTTACCGCGAATGTTAAGCCCACAACGTGAACGGAGGGGATCGTGGAGTCTTTCAACTAGCAGTACAAACTGAATATAAACCTAAATTAAAAATGGAGATTAACAATGAGCACGAAAGAAGCTTACCAAAAAAAATACAGGCGCAATTGAGACGAGTGGAGCGCAGAGATCAACAAGCTCAAAGCAAAAGCTGATAAAGCGGAAGCAGATGCACAACTTGAATACTACAAGGTAATCGAGGAGCTGCAATCTAGGCAAGAAGCGGCCAACAGTAAACTTGCCGAGCTTAAGGAAGCCAGCGGCGATGCATGGGAGGATCTAAAGGCAGGCATGGATAGTGCTTGGGACTCTCTCAGTAATTCATTGAAGTCAGCTGCTTCGAGATTCAAGTAAACATCATATTTGATCGCAGCCAACAATTAGGGAGGTTAGAAATGAAATCACATATTTGTGCATTGATGTTGATCGGCATACTTGGTGTTGCTCCACTCTCCTATGCCCAAACGGAAAACGCCAACACTTCAATAGAAGCGGTTAAGAAAGAAACTCAGGATTTGCTCCAAATCATCGGTTCATACACTGCCGATAAAAGAGATGTAGTAGTTCAAAAAGCAAAAGAAAACCTGGATACACTGGATATACATATTGATGAGCTGGAAGCGAGGATTGATAAAAACTGGGGAAAAATGAGCAAGGACGCACGTAAGAAAGCGCGTGAGAATCTTAAGGCTCTTCGCAAACAACGGAATCAAGTTGCCGAATGGTACGGCAGCATGAAATCCAGTTCAGCCGATGCGTGGGATCATATGAAGCAAGGGTTTTCTAATGCATACAAGGCCCTTGAGGATGCTTGGAAAAAATCTGAAAAAGAATTTAGGCCCAAAGAATAACCTGGCTTAACAACGAAACGCACGGAGTCAGCTCTAACATTCCAACAAACCCTATTACACTTCTCAGATAGCCAGACCTCTCAGATTGGAATTTTCGGGTGCCCTTTATCATGTCACCTCGTGCGGGGGTCGCCGGGAAGATGTTTTCATGAACGACGATGATCGCAATAATTGGCTGGCGGTGTTGGGTATTATTTGCGTGCGGTTTAACTGGGGGGTCATGCTTTTTTCCAGATGACTAATCACGATCACTTGCTGGTGGAGACGGTGGACGGTCATTTATCCGGTGGGATGCGGCAATTGAACGGACTTTATACCCAGCACTTCAACCGCCGCCATGGCCTGGCGGGGCATTTTTCAGGGGCGTTCCGGTGCTTATACGATGGCGGAGATCGGGTGCCATTTCGGGGTACACTACATGGTGGTAAGTCGTGCAGTGCGGAAGTATAAAGAGGACCGAAAAAAAGTTGTAATGTTTGAACTGACTCCGCTCTTGTGCTGACGAGCCGGCTTATTGAGACGTTGGGCCGCATGGTTTTACTGTCGAATTGAGAGAGTGTTACAGAAGATAGATATGAAAGCGAGGATGGAAATGAAAGTAAGGCCAGAAATAATAATCTCAACTGTAGATTCCGAGAGACTAGAAAAACTCTTGGATTCATTACCAAACAATGAGTTTATAGGTAAGGTTGAGTTGGAGTCCGAGTTGGCAAGGGCTAAAATAGTAAAGCCAAAAGAGGTTCCACCTACTGTTGTCACTATGAACTCAACCGTGCGATTTAAGGTTGAGTCATCGAATGATGAATTCGAATTGACGCTTGTCTATCCGAAAGACAGTGATTTGAGTGGTAAGACATTGTCAATTTTGGCACCCATTGGAAGCGCATTGCTTGGCCTTTCACAAGGAGATGAAATTGAGTGGCCGAAACCGGGAGGTGGTGTTCTGCGTGTTCAAATCCACGAGGTTGCATATCAGCCAGAAAGATCTGGTGATTTCCATCTCTAGAAAGTCCGGAAGGTTGGGCTGAATGAAATGAAGCCCAACATCACAGGAGATGGATAAACAGATGCGTTATAGACGTGCCGGTGCGGTGGGAGGTGCATACTTCTTCACTGTTAATTTGTCTGGACGGCGCTGATTGCTCATCAAAGCTAGGTTTTCCCTGCGGCTGGTAAAAGTCGAGTATTTTCGTGCCAGCCGTCAGGCCAAGCGTGAGCGCAGCATTTGGAAGTGGCGTTATTGAGAATATCAAATTCGGGATGAGATTGAACATGCGCGACATGTTGACTACATTCATTTGAAACACGTAAACATGGTTAGGTCACACGTTCGTTGATTGGCCGCATTTAACATTGCATGACACCATTGAGCAAAAATGGCAGCTCCGTATTGGAGTGGGGTGGGAAAATAGGTGATGACGAAGATGGTTGCAGTGAGCGGTTAATTTTTGAGGTTAGGAAAAATAAAATGATACTCCCAAAAGTAGATGACATAATTAATAACGAACGAGCAAAAGCGTTATGTGAGCATTTTGGCTACACAAACTTAGTTGAGCGAATAAATGCAAAACCAGATAGTTATAAAGAATGGACGTTCGACGGCGCATCTATGATTCCAGATGATGCTTTTGCTAAAGCGTTTAATATACCTAACTTGGTTGAGATTGCTTTAAAACACGATTTAAAATATGCCTATGGCGAAAGTGGTAATACAGCCGAAAAGTTACAAGCAGACCAAGACTTTGAACGTGACCTTATTAATGATGGTGCGTCACCTGTTCTTGTTAAATTTATGTTTAAGAGCGTCGATAAATTTGGTAAAGAAGAGTTTTAAACTCCATTTAGCTGGGCTTTTGCTAAGAAATAAAGAGTTGATAGAAGATGTGGTTTATCTCCGCAAAGAATAATGGGTCAAGTTGCTTGATTAATTAAGTAACTTGGCCCATTATTCTTTTTTAACCAATCATTTCAGGGCGGGACATGAAAGTTCGATAGCATTTTAATGTTGTATTGATCAAGTGACTTGACCCGTTAAATGGTTCTTGATCTTCTTTTAATATTCGACAGAGGCACTTGTTACTTCAGTATCTCCTGAGTAAAATTTTTTATATCAATCAAATTGAAATACATAAAACACATCAACCGCACTATCTAATCCGGCTTGAGTGACAACGTTAATTTTTGGCGTGAGATTGTAAGTGAGTTTTGTTATGCCAATGTTTGCGGTGGTGAGGCTACGTTCATAGCTAAGGTAAGCGCGTGAAGAAATGCGCTTGCCGACGGTGCCAATTTGGCTGGTGAGTGGGTTATTATCACTACTGCTACTGTCTTGTCTGAAGGATATTTCATCAACGCCTAATGTTCGGCTTAACTGTTGCGTGATTCCTTCGCCCGATGATTGTCCGCCGAGAATCGATTCAGCAGCCGTGAGTAGCAGTGATGCGTCTACATTATCTGAATTGAGTGCGCGTCCAAATACTATCCAGGATAGTTTTTCTGCATCCGATACATTGGGTGTGGAGACCAAGTGAATGGTGGGACGACGTACTGAGCCTGAAATCTCAACTCCTGCTTCAATAGCGAGCCCTTTACGCACCGCGCGGACATTTAATCCGGGATCATCCAAAGGACCATTAAAATTCACGATACCGCGCTCAACGGTTAATTGCTGCCCGTAAGCCAAGTATTTTGCATTGTCAGTCGCTATGGTGCCTGTCGATGTTAGCTTGTTTTTGTCGTTTGTTTTTAGATGTAATGCACCTTTTAGTTGTCCCTCAAGTCCTGCCGCACGTAGATAAAATTGATTACCAAGATCAATGGTCGAATCTAATTTGATTTTGAACTTCTGTGTGGCTTGTGATGATTGCCCGCTTATAACAATGTCATCAGCTAACTGTGGTCGGTTGTTTGGTGGTTGTATCAGAAAACCAGCGTCTGCAGTAATGTTGCTGTCTACTGTCAGTGTATTGTCACTGAATTTGGCTTCACCATTCCCGGAAGCAATAATCCAATGTTGTGATTTTAGCGCTAAGGGGAGATGGTCGAGTTTAATTTTTAAATGACTATCATTGCCAACTAAACCAATCGTGCCGGATATGTCGAGGTTGCCAGGTTTCTTTGGGATCTTTATTTTCGCCAGTAAGCTATCACGAGGATTGGGTACGAAAGGTGAGGTGAAGTTAAATGTATTTATGTGTAGTAAGTTGTGGTCAAAATTGGCGTCCAGTTGGCCTTGCTGTAGATGCATTCCTTGGTCTAATAATGCAAAGGTTAAATCTGTTCCTTGAGCATTGCCTGAGAACAGAGGTTTCTCTAACGTGCCGCTTAGTTTTGCTTGTAAATCGAGCTGACCGCCACTTTTTATATTGCCACCGAGCAATGCTCCAATGCGGGAAATATCATCCATTTCGATGGCAATCTGACCTTCAAGTGCGGCGTCAGGTAAGATGGTCCAGCCCGAGTCTGATAACGTGAGGGGCAATGCGATGCTGGCACGGCTTGTGCCAATGTACTTGCCTTTGGCGACTAATTCACCCGTCAGGATGCCATTATTTGCATGGCTGGTGACTTGTAATTGTTCCAAGCCCAATGGAAATGGGAGTTCTCCGGGTAGAATCCAGTCGCCTTTTTCACGTGTAATTTGTAAGCTGCCGGTCAATTGCTTGGCCGCTTTCACATCCCATTCGCCGCCAAGTTCTAGCGTTCCTTGAGTTTCTTCGGTATTGCTTCCATGGCGTAAAGAAATCCCGGTGAATCGACCCTGGGTATGCCATTTTTCAGGTGTCCATTCGGTGGTATTCAATCGTATTTCACCTTTGCCAATTGATAACTGGGCGGTGTCTAGTGATGCGTGATTTGTACTGACCTCGAGTTGTGTGGCAGCTTGTAAATTTAGGGGTAGGGCACCGCTTGACGACAGTTCAGTTAACTTTCCAGCCCAATAATATGTGGGTTTAATTTTATCAGTTTGTAATAATCCCCCGGCTGCTTGTAAAGTTATTTTATTTTCGTCATTAAGTTGTAGCATGGTTTTAATCTGATGATCAGATTGCTGACCAGCAATGGTGATGTTTAACTGTTGCGCAAGTGTTTTATCGGACTTGCGGTAGTTATTCGCCTGTAGATTAAGTTTAACGGCAGTATTTTGCAGGCTCCCTTGCGCAGTTATATGGTTGAGATAATGTTCGCCAGGTAGAGAAAGCTTATCGCCCGTGAGATCAAACTGTATGGCAGGCAATGTTAAAGAAGTACCAAAATCAGCTTGTAAATTGAGTGCGCCACCGATTCCAAAGCCTATTTGATCAAGCACGGGCGCCGTTATTTCTAATTGCATGCGGTCATCTGGAGCACCGATTTTGCCATGCGCACGAAGATGATTGGAACCAATGGAAAACTCAACAGCCGCTTTGGCTCGGCTCGTGTTGACGAAATCAATATCGCCATGGCCTGCCACTGGATGCTTTGCGAAATGGCTTTTTTCGAATTTAAAACTTAATGAACCGGCTGGCTGTGGACTGAGATTGCCAGACAGGGTTAGCTGCGCATTGAGATCAGATTCAGGTGTTTGAATAAATTCAGCGAGATTGAAATGCGCTAGCTGGCCGTTAAAATTAAACCGTTGTTGATCGCCAAGGCCAAATTTACCATCTCCGATCAGTATAGATTGGTTGCGACGTAGCCTGAGTTTTTTTAAATGGATGGTTGCTGCGGCATGTGTTAATTGTGCGTTCAGATTGAGTGTTTTGTCTTCAAGGACAATGATGCCATGTTGTTTTTCCGTATTGCCACTCAACTTGAGATGACCATTAAGCCGTGCGGCTTGCAAACGCGTATCCAACGCAAGTGGGTTAAGTTGTTTAATGTCTAAATTGGCTGAGCCAGAAGATAGACTAGTGTTCCATGCAAAATTACCTGAGATTATTCCTTTGTCTATCAAATGTAGCAAAAGATCGTCAAATTGTAGTGAATCCTGGGTTATTTTAAGACGCGTTTTAATATCATGTACCGGCAAGCCTCCTTGATCTAAAGCCTTTGCTAATTTATTTTTAATCAGTAAATCGCCAGCTAATTGCGACTGCTGGTTTTTTTGTAGGTTAATAGATAGTAATAAATCAGCTTTGGGTGTTTCGGGTGAAAATTGTTGAGGATCAAATCCATCAACAGATAAACGCAATGCGCCAATCGGAAATGGCGCAAAGGGCTGTATTAATATATCACCGTCACCATTAAGTACATCGCCCGCTGCCGTAATGGATAAATTGAGTTGAGATAAATTGCCATTAATAGTTGCGTTGATACGGGTCTCTGATAATGATGTTGCTGCAATTTCAGTTAAGCCGACGAGCTTAGCCTGAGCGGTTAGATTAAAGGGTTTATTTCCTTCTAAATTAGCTGAAGCATGGAGTGATCCAAATTCTGAAATGAGACTTAAATGGGGCAGGTGATGTTGCTGTCCATCACTTTCTAGCGCTGCTTTTATCTTTGATATGGTGAAATCAGCTTTCTTTGTAACATTGGAGAACATACTTAAAGAATCTATTTCGATATTTTGTATTGAAATAGAAATTGGTAAATTAATGTGTTCCGGTAATGATGATGGGTCTGAAGAAGGTGGCGTGAATATTTCGACTTCACGCGCAGATAATTGCTTGACAATAAGTTTCTTTGAGAAAAATGCGTCCGGTTGCCAGTCAAATGCAAACTCGGTAAGTTTGAATTGCTTATCTTCGCTGGTGATATGAATTGATTGAATCTTCATAGTGCTGAACGTGCCACTTACACCTGAAAATTTGTAATCCCCTAAGCTGATGGATGAGGCCGTTGCAAGTAGCCATTGCAAGCCAGGCGTGGTGGTTAATACCCAGGTGCCAAAGGCTGCGCAACATAATGTAGTAATAAGCGAAGTAGTAACGATCCAGCGCAGTATCCTGCGTTTCTTTTTTATAGTGGCTGGACTTGTGGTTATTTGTTTAACCAAAATCAAAATGCCACGGCTATAGAAAAATGAAGTCGTAACGCGCCTGTTTCATGCCCTCGAGCTAAATCCAGTGCCAATGGGCCAGCCGGGCTACCCCAGCGCACACCCGCGCCATATCCAACTGAAGGGTTGAATTTTTGCCAACTATCCGCAGCACTACCAATATCGGTAAATACCGCACCACCCCATTTGTTAGATAGCCAGTGAGTGTATTCTATGGTGCCGGTTGCCATTGTGCGGCCACCCACTATGGCATTGCCTTCACGGACGCCTAAACTCATGAAATCATAGCCACGCACCGAATGAATTCCACCTGCCCGAAATAAATATTCCTGTGGGATACCAAAACGTGAGTTAGCCACGGTAAAACCTGCTTCGCCGCGTATGAACAGAACATCACGTTTCGCAACAGGCCACCAGAATTGTTGGCGCGCATATGTGCGTAAAAAATTTTGGTCAGACAAAACCTGTTGACTGGCACCACCAATACGTATCTCTGAGATATTACCTTTCCGAACATTGAGTGGACTGTCGACTTTATTTTTGCGCCACTGCCAATCTATGACGAGTGCTTCGTTGTTTTCCCTGATACCACCAGAAGGGAGTCTTTTTTCTCGTTGCCAGCTTAAACCTAGTTGACGTAGAGTGGTTTTGGTTACATAGCCTCTTGTAACGTTGATACTTTGGTTGATGGTTTCCAGATCCTCAATGTCTGTTCGTTGTAGGTGTGAGCCAACAGAATATTGGATGTTGTCTTGGTTAGGTAAGGTATCGACACCCACAAAAAGGGTTTGCCGTTTTTGTTCTAAACGTAATGTAGAGTTGAGTTTTAATGTGCGATCAAGAAAATTATAATTTTGAAAGCTGATCTCGCCTCGTCCACCATTGTTTGAGCTGTAACCCGCACCTAGTGATATTTTTTTTGATTTTTTTTCACTCAGTTGGACGAGAATAGGGGCGGCTTTGTGCAATGATCTGTCAGGCTTAATACTCACGGAGACAGAACTAAAATTGGGCAATTTTTGTAGTGAATCTTGAAAATCAAAAAGTAATTCTCTGCGATAAGGGTCGCCAGGTTTAATGGATGTAAAATTCTCAACTTTAGTATCCTGATAACGCTTCAGGCCTGTAACAACTAATTCCCCAAAGTAAAAGGCAGGTCCCGAATCAACAACGACGATAAGTTGTGCACTTTTATTGACGGGGTCTACAATAGCCTGGCTATCTATAATCTCTGCTGCAGCATAATCTTTATGCTTAATGTCTGACAATAATTTGGCTTTAGCTTCTTCCCAATCGTGAGAACGAAAAGGTTTGCCTGTTTTTAATGACCATGCCTTACGTAGCTCTGTTATTCGTTTTTGTTGTGCTGTTGTATTGGCCGTGAGTTCGCCCTTGAACTCAATGGTTACTTCGCTGACGTGCGTGCGTGGCCCAGGTTTAACAATAAGTTCTAAGTTTTCAGATAATTTACGGCTTAGTGCTACTGTAGGCGAAAAATAGCCCTCTGTAGCTAATAATTCATTGATCTCACGTTTAGCTCGCCGTAAAAAAACATGTCGTGACGTTTCATCAACGAGTGGTGCATCGGGTAGTTCAAAATGTTCGGTGAGCAAAGCATTAATTGAACTTGGTGCTGACAGTGTGACTTTGGATGGATTGTTTTTTTTAAGTAACGGTTGTGTTAATTGTTTCAGGAATGATTGTGCTGATACCGGCTGATTAGTAAACGTAATAATAGACAAGAATAGGAATATAGACCAGCGACCTAAAAGAAAATGATTAGGAAAATATGCCACAGATATCCCTATACGATTTAATCTTGAGTTGTTGAAGTTAAAAACGGTTTGTTCGCTAAATTTTAGTTATCAGAAGTGTGAAAAGCATCTGTTTGTTATTCTACTCCTAATCGAGTGCGTTTCATGTCGGCCATGTTAGTCGTCAATGTGATTGATTAGCATCATTCCTGGCAGCCTGTCGGACTTAAAGAATCGTAGCGAAAATTTAGCTGAGCGCGTGTAGATTTTGCGAGCTTTCACCTTGCGGCGAAATGCCTGCTTGCCCACTTGACGATTTTGTAGGGAAAAAGATGGTTCTATTGCCCAAAAAAGTGGCGATATAGTCACCGCTCAGCTTAATTTGCAGCCGATTTCCTTTAAGTCAGACAGGCTGCTAGAGCTGTTACTCAATAAATTTATAAGAGAATACTTTAGAATATTCCTTAGGTTTATTTACACCCATTTCTACCTCTAACATGTAGTAGCCATCATCTTTTTTGAATTCTACTTGTAAGATTGAGCTTTGATGACCACTTAGAGGAAATTTTGTTTCTTCATGAATAGCAGCTCCTTTGCTTGTAAATTTTCTAAGAGTAAGGCGTATTTTTGGAGCTGGGTCTGTTCTAAAAGTATTTACTTCTACTTGGACAACATTTTTACTTTCAAAACGACCACTACTATCTGCAATACTATCTCTTACTATCGGGCATATTAAAATGCCACTTCCTTTATCATCTACTCTAGTAATTCCGTACATACTTCGATTAAAGGCGCCCGTTTCAACACCACTTTCTAAGCACATAAATGCTGGGTAAACCTTGGCATCATTACCGAATACTGACGCTGAAAAAAACATAGCTAACAAACCTGTTATTCGTAGATATTGATTAAATGTGCTTTTAAAATATGACAATGCATACAACATAATGCTCTCCTTTATTATTTACTTTCTCGTTTAATTTTCAATAATTACCGAAGAAAAGAATTCAGGTACTAACGCTCTTCGGGAACGGTGCAGCTTTGCTGTATAGGGCAACCGTAGAGAGCGTATTTCTCGAACTGGTTATATGACTTTAGAGACTTCATAAGGACAAATCTCTTCCTGTTGATTGAAATAGACCATGTAATAATAACTGATCGACCGCCAAACAGTTCAGCATGCAGCGGTTGAAAATCAGCTCCACATGAACGGCACCGTCCGGAAGAAACCATCCTGTATCGGTTGGTACAAGAGCATGTCAAGGCTTTCATTGCACAAGTTGAGACTTAAACTGGATCAGGGTTCCCCAGTTTTGTTAAAGATAAATTTGAGGCATTTCTTAAGTGCGGCATTCTGTCTCATGGATTCTTACGCCTGCGTTGGCCAACTGCGCCCATGAAAAACTTGTAGTCTTTTCCTGCAAGCGGCGTGGATTCTGTCCCTTGTGCGGTCGGCGGCGCATGGCGCTGACGGCAGCTCACCTGATTGATCACATTATTCCCCAAGTGCCGATACGTCAATGGGTGCTCTCATTTCCGATCCCATTGCGTTACCTGTTAGCTGCTAGTCCGTGCTTGTTCACATCGAAATTACAAGTCATTCAACGTGCCATTTCAACTTTTCTAATCAAGCAAGCGGGATTGAATCGCTCCGAAGCACAAACTGGTGCGATTACACGCATCCAATTTTTTGGTTCGGCCACTAATCTTGATATTCATCTGCTTTGCCTGATGCTTGACGGTGTTTACCGCATTCAAAATGGTGTGGAGGAAATTTGTAGCGTTCGGCGATGATGTTTGCCACAACAGCATCGCATCAGCTCATAGTCGCAGTGCCGTGAGCTATTTCTGTCAGAATGGAGCTTTGTTGCGCAGCACCTGCGGAGTTGTTGGTTTTGGCCAGAGATCTAACACAAGGAAACGTATCGACCCATTTGCGTCAGCAGGCGACGCCAATGGCTTTTGGTTTGGTCGCTATAATTTCATTCGATGCCGTCGATCTGTTTTTCATTTCGCAGCTAGGCGACGTGCCGCTCGCCGCACTTGCCTTTTGTTTTCCGGTGCTGTGGTTATTAATCAGTGTCATTATTGGTTTCGAAGCCGGTGCGGTCTCCATAATTTCACGCGCGATGGGGCGGTGTAACGAACAACTGGCGCGCCGCCAAACCACTGATACATTGATGCTGGCCGGGTTGGTAATGGTCGCTATCATGATTGTTGGTTTGTTCACTATCGATCCGGTGTTTCGTGGGCTGGGCGCGACCGATGAAATTATGCCGCTGGTGCATGATTACATGAGCATCTGGTATTGGTCGGTACCGGTGAATGCGGTGTGCTGGATCTGCCTGGCCTCGATGCGTGCTCGTGGCAACTCCATGCTCGAAGGCAAAATTATTACGCTGGCGGCTGTGGTGAATGTCGTTCTCGATCCGATCATGATCTTCGGCTTGTGCGGTTTTCCACGCTTAGAGATGGCCGGTGCGGCACTCGCAACGCTCACCTCCAACCTTATTGTAATGGTCGGCACGCTATCGTATTTGCACTTTAAGTTGCGGGTGTTCGCTACTCCGTTTGCGAAACTGAGCGTGGTGCTGCAATCCTGGCGTGAAATGCTGCGTATCGGTGGCCCCGCAATGCTGACCAATACCGTCGTGCCGATAGCTAACGGCATTGTCGTGGCGATTATCGCCGGCTTTGGTGTTACCGCGGTCGCCGGCTTCGGTGTGGGTATTCGTATTGAGCCTTTGGTGCTTATTCCGTTCTACGCAATATCGGCGGTGACGAGCCCATTTATGGGGCAGAATTTTGCTGCGGGCAAACTCAACCGCATGCTTCATGCACGGCGGGTTATTGCCAAATTCTGTCTCGGCTATGGTTTGTTGTTAACGGTGGTGTTGTATGTAATAGCGCCGCATCTGGCGAGCTTGTTCAGTGATACTGCCGAGATTCAAGAAGTGGCGGTAACATACTTGCGGATTATGGCCGTAAGTTACGCTGGCTACGGCATGGTGATGGCAGCCTGTGCCGGCTTTAACGGCATGGGCTTCCCGTTGCCGGGCGTGGCCATTTCTGTGTGCCGCGCATTGATAGTGTTTTTGCCGTTAGCGCTGTTTCTAAAGTGGTGGCTTGACTTGAACGGCCTGTTTATTGCCAGTGCAACAGCCAATATTCTTATCGGGCTGGGCGCGTACGTTTGGCTGGGTAGTTACATACGCAGCCATCGCCGTGAAGAGGCACGCCAGCAGTTGTATTAGGCGGCAATCGCCCATGTAGTTGTGTTTTGCTCGACCGTAGCCGCGATCTCTTGGTTGGCTAAGCAATCTGTGGCGTGTTACGAAAGCGTTATGCAATCCAGTATTCATCTGCAATACTTGGCGTTTGACGGCGTTTATCGCATCCAATGTTCGATATCGTCATCGAGCAGTGTCCGCACTGTGGCGGAGATATGAAAATCATCGCCACGATCTTGGAATCCAGCGCAATTACTAAACTCTTGATCTCCTCGGTTTACCTGTCCGGGCACTGCCTAGAGCGCCTGCACAAATCCACGATTTTTTCGAGTCTAGCTATCCCGTGATCGCACCGTTCAATCTTCTTCATTACTGGGTTGACCTTTGCCCTTGGGCATTTTTCGCCTGAAGCGCCAAAACGCGGCAAAACCTTTGAATTTTAGTGCTAATTGATCTGTATACAGTCATGTTTCGATCGATTATCACCGTGTTTAACAGCCAAGCCAGCTTTCAGCACCTTAAAAAACTCATGGAAAACGTGGTTTGTTTTTCCTATACCCATTAGCATTCTCATTCGACAGATCAAGCAGGGTCAAATATAACCCAGTTGTGGGTCAATCCTGTGCATTTCGTTTGCTACTGGCATTTCCAACGCTAATATTCCCCTCAAATACGAGTTTTAGTGGGTCAAATATGCCCCACAACTTGTTACACAGAAAAATATAAAACGCAATATAGTCAATATCTTGATAAATTACTCGGTCTTGGCACGTTATATGCTCACTACAATTGTACACAGCACAGAAATGATAGTTCGATGTACTGTGTTGTTGGGAAAGTGTCCGTAATTATGATTCAATTTTTTTAAATGATTCATATCCCTTTGACTCACGAGGTGTTTATTTTTCCAGCACCTCAACAAGATAAGGAGATGACAATGGAAAAAATGAATATTGCTATATTTAGACCCGAAAGGCGAATATTAAGATTTCAGTTAATACGCAGAAATTAAAGGAGACGGGGCACGGATCATTGTGATCACAATACTAGACCGGAATACAGTCATTTTTCGATCGAAACACACCGTGTTTGTCAACCGAGCCAGCTTTCAGTACATTCAAAACTCATGGAAAAAGTGGTTTATTTTTCCTATACCATTGGGGATCGTTATGCGAGTTATTTGCTGCCTTTTCTTTATTCTTCCACTTTTAATCGCTCCGGTTGTCGAAGCTAAACCGCCGACCTCCGTCTTTGGCCTCAAGAAAATTGTCCGTGTTATACGAGATGTTGATGGCATTCCTCATATTATTGCCAAGAATGAGCACGATATGGTTCTGATGCAGGGATGGGTGCATGCCCAGGACCGTCTGTTCCAGATGGATTTCACTCGGCGCCAAGCAAGCGGCACCCTGGCGGAGTTACTTGGAAAGTCAGTGTTGGCAAGTGACGTGGAGTTTCGCACGGTCGGGCTCAGACGTGCAGCTGAGCGTTCTTTAGATTCGGCTTCAGCCGAAATGAAGGCAGCCCTTGAAGCCTATGCAGCCGGCGTTAACGCCTACGTGGCTTCGCATCCACTGCCTTCAGAGTATGAGCTTCTGAATCTCTCGACCTTCGAGCCCTGGACTGCAGTGGACAGTCTGGTTATTGGTAAATTATTAGCGCTTAGCAACTTGTTTGGCCTTGACCTTGAGCTAACTGAAGCGCTCTTTACTTACCAGGCAGCGGGTAATGTACTGGGGTTTGACGGTTCAGACCTGTTTTTCGAAGATCTCTTCCGTAGCCGCCCCTTTCGATCCCGCCTCCACAGTACCGGACGCCACTGCCGCACTTCCCTTGGGCGCTCTTACAGCGGCGGATAAGGCTCAGAAAGGAAAGACCGCCAAAAAGACAGCACTCCAGCCTGAGACATTTAAATTAATCAAAAATTATCTAGACCGTGTGCGTCAATTGCCTGTATCGCAAAGGGCCATCAAGCTGGGCGAGCAGTCCCATGGAAGCAATGAATTTGCGGTCAGTGGCCGCCATACAGCAAGCGGAAAGCCGATTTTGGCGAACGACCCTCACCTTGATCTCAATGTGCCGTCAGTTTTGTATCAGATTCATCTTAAGGCCAAGCAAGCGGGATTCGACGTCATCGGCAGCGGTTTTGCCGGCGTACCGTTCATTACCATAGGTCAGAATGAACACATCGCCTGGGGGGTGACCAGTAACCCGATTGACGATACTGATTTCTTTCAGGAGCAGATCGTTCCCGACGCTTCTTCGTTGAGCGGATTGAGTACCATCTACCTGAATAGCAAGGAGCCAGTCATCCCTGTTCCGCAAGTCTTCCACTACAATGAGATCGCTGCAGGTGTGTTTGATAATCTCATGATCGCGAAGGGAGTGGTGGGTGGTGTGCCTATCCCTCCCGCTGTGCTGATCGTCCCACGGCGCAATCAGGGACCGATCATCGAATTGAACCTGGCGGGGGGCACAGCGTTGAGCGTTCAATCCACCGGCTTTAGTGGAACACAAGAGCTGGAAGCTTTTCGCAGCTTTAACTTGGCCCGCAACCTCGATGACTTTACCCGTGCGCTGCAGTCCTTCGACTTTGGTCCGGGGAACTTTGCCTATGTCGATGTTAAGGGAAATATCGCCTATATAATGAACGGCGAAATACCCATTAGAGAAGATCTGCAAGCTGGCTTTGTGAACGGATTACCACCGTTTTTTGTTCGTAATGGGACTGGTGGAAACGAGTGGCTGTCGGTTGAAAACCCCCAGCCCGGACAAGCCACGCCCTTTGAGATCCTTCCATTTAACGAGTTGCCGCAGGTGATCAATCCATCGGCCGGTTACTTCGTTAACGCCAACAACGATCCCGTCGGTCATTCGCTTGATAATAATGCATTGAACCAGCTTCGTCCGGGGGGAGGCATCTACTATCTGAATCCCAGTTTCGATTTTGGCATGCGCGCCGGGCGCATTACCAAAACACTTGAGGAGCTGATCGCTGCTGGATCCATAACACCGGATGACATGAAAGACATCCAGGCCGACACCAAAATGCTTGATGCTCAGGTGTTTACATCTTTCATCTTAGAGGCATTCGCCAACGCTATGGCGTCAGCCGATCCACTACTGGCCGCACTTGCTGCCGATCCAAGGGTGGCGGAAGTGGCGGAAAAGAACGGACGGCTGGATTCGTGGGACTATTCTACGCCTACCGGGGTTGAGGAAGGTTATGATGCAAGTGATATCGATGGTCGATTGCTGCCGCCTACTGAAGGGGAAATCCAGGCCAGTGTCGCCGCTACGATTTACTCTATATGGCGCGGCCAGATGATCAAAAACACGATCGATGCAGTTCTCGACCCGCTGGGCCTTCCACGCCCAAGAAGCCGGGAAACGATGAAAGCGTTACGGAACTTGTTAGTCAACTTCGACACGAACCAGGGATTTGGCGCTTCGGGCATTAACTTCTTCAACGTTCCCGGCGTAACTGATGCGGCGACCCGGCGCGATATCGTGATTTTGAAAAGCCTTGTCGACGCGCTTGACCGCTTGGCCGGGCCCGAATTTGCCGGTGCCTTTAATGGCTCCAACAAGCAGAACGATTATCGATGGGGTCGCCTCCATCGACTAGTCTTGCATCATCCATTGGGCAGCCCGTTCAGCATCCCACCGGCTGGCGGCGCATTCCCACCGTCCTTCCCCGGTCTTCCCGGTATCTCTGTAGATGGCGGCTATGATGTCGTTGACGCTTCAAGTCACTCAGCACGAGCCGACAGCAGCAATGACTTCATGTTCGACGATGGCCCGGTGCGTCGTTATGTCGGCCAACCCAGTCGCGCACCCCGCGGATTCCAGGCTGAAACAAGTCTTCCAGGAGGCGCAAGTGGGGTTCTGGGTAAACCCCGTTTCGACAATCTCTTGGACAGTTGGCTAACTAATGATACTTACGAGGTTCGTCATCGAATACCTGATGTCCTAAGGGACATGGGTCAGAAGGAAGTTTTTAAACCGGGTTGACAGGCTGACGATACGCATCTTTTCTGTATTTATGGGTAATAAGTTTGTGGGGTCTACCATTGTATTTGCAGAATGACACGCGACTAAAGTAGAAAACTTAAGAGGTTAAGATAATTCTGTTATCACTAGTGTCAGGTTAAAAAATAATACAAAATCATTTGGTTACATGGATGCGGTGTAATGGTTCCGCTAGTATCCGGCTGCAAGGCGTATGAAATAAGGGTTTTCTCAAAAATTGAGACTGACAATATCTGTAACATTGTGTAGAGAGATGCATTAAGTTGAAGCTCTTTTTTAATGATGGCAATCAGTACGTAGGTGGACACTGCGTACCATATTTGCGTCTTCACCGCTTTCTCGCTCGTACCCAGAAGACGCTTGATATGCAGATGTTGCTTGGTCCACTTAAAGAACAATTCGACTTGCCAGCATTTCTAGTACAAAGCCGCGATGGTCAACGCGTCCAAGGTGGTGTTGTTGGTCAGAAACACCAGCGTTTTGCCAGTTTCCGGGTCTTTGAATCGGATACGACGCAAATGCTCGGGATATTCCTTGGACGCGTAAAAACCGTTGAGCCGAATAGACTGGTCGCAAATCACTCCCGCACTTCGATCGGTCTTGTTCGAGTACACCCGCCGTGCGTTCATTCCGCGCTTGGCTCAAGTCACAAAATACGCTCTCACTTGATGCAGCTTGAAGAGCCTTCCGAAATCCAGATAGCCCCGATCCATCACGTAAAATGCTCCCGCCTCGATGAGCAAGATGTCGAGTACTTTGACATCGCCCATCTTGCCATCGCTGATGTGAAT
>Ga0209344_10001883_pt1 | contig 25291 bp, 24 predicted proteins | sample Cruoilmetagenom6_FD_187293 | JGI IMG/M metagenome (GOLD analysis project Ga0209344, IMG submission 187293) | Oil polluted marine microbial communities from Coal Oil Point, Santa Barbara, California, USA - Santa Barbara Oil Seep Sample 6 (SPAdes)... | ecosystem: Environmental > Aquatic > Marine... | reverse complement strand
AGGATCGGCAGCACAAAGGCTGCGGTCTTACCTGTACCTGTTTGTGCAATACCAACCACATCGCGGCCGTCTAACATCACAGGGATCACTTGTTCTTGAATTGGGGTTGGCGTGTCGTAGCCTGTTGCGGCCACCGCTTTTAAGATGGGTCCACCTAACCCGAGGTCACTAAAATTAGTCACATGACTATCCTTCAATATCAATCCGCGCGCAGGCTGAGCCCACGCGGTAATGCGGATTTTGTTTTCATGAGGAGCCAGTGTAGAGCAGCACCCTTCGCTCTATGCCCAATTTAAGGGCGGGGCACTGCCTAATGACGTGCCGCCAGCGTATCTCCGTAGGCGAGCAATTAAGCGCTCGATATCTACACGCGGAGATAACTTGCGCGCTGTTTGTCACACTTGAAAGTAAATAGCAAATAAAAAAGGCCGCCGAGAACGGCGACCTTCTTCATAATTTCAGTGACTTTTAAATTAGTCAACCAATACTAAAGAACCTGCAGAGCTGCGACCGCGACGGTCTTCTTCAAGCTCATAAGTGATCTTTGCATTGTCAGCAAGACCTGAAAGGCCAGCTGCTTCAACTGCAGAAATGTGTACAAACACATCGTTGCCGCCTTCGTCAGGTTGAATGAAGCCGAAGCCTTTAGTTGCGTTGAACCATTTTACTGTTCCGTTAGCCATTTTGTTTAGTCCTTATTACGCGTATTAAAAAAAGCCAGAAAAGTTCGCGTAAAAAGTTCTAGTCAGGCATCTAATTTAGCGGTGATTTCCACTAATTAACAGCTGCATACGCCCAATAAACATAAGAGTCAAATTTATTCGACACACTAATTTTATAGTAGTCAGCTGAAAAACAAGGGAGTTTTTAACCACAATCGGACTGTTCCTATACAAAATCTCTTGCGAAAAATGGTCAGCCGCCTATCTTTGTAGATAAGTTTTGTTTTAACGGAGTGTATAGATGCCAGATCAGCTACTTAAGGGCTATGACCGCTTTAAAGATGGTTACTACGCCGACCACAAGGATGACTTTATCGCCCTTGCGGACGGTCAGTCACCCGAGACCTGTGTGATAGCATGCTGTGATAGCCGCGTGGACGTATCACTTATTTTTGATATGAAACCAGGCGATCTGTTCATCGTGCGCAACGTGGCTAACCTAGCACCGCCTTTTGATAACGACGGACGCCCCAAGGGCACCAGCTCAGCGCTAGAATTTGCAGTGACAGGCCTTAACGTTAAACAGATCGTTATTTTAGGCCACACCAGCTGCGGTGGCATCAAGGCACTGATGGACCGTGAAAGCGACGGCGGCGACACCTTTGTCGATCAGTGGATGACCATCGCCGATAAAACAAAAAAAGAAGTGATCGCGCGCGGCTTACCAAAAAATGAGCAGTATACAGCCTGTGAACAAGGCACGATCATCCAGTCACTACAAAATTTAATGACTTTCCCTTGGATTGCTGAGCGAGTAAACGAAGGCAGCTTAAGCCTACACGGTATGTATTATGATCTCTCAGACGGAGCGCTAATGTGCTACGAGCCTGACGCCGCAAAATTTGTGCCCGCCGGTGACCTGCTTAAATCATAGCTTAATGGTGGTGTAAGTTTACTGCGTTATGGGCTGCATCGCCCAAGCGCACTTCAATTTGTTCGTCTAGATACGCCATCACGCCGTCGCGGTCTTCTGCTGTGGTGGTCACCCTAAGCATAAAGAGTTCTTTAGCCTCTGCACCGTCACTAGTATCTACTTCTTTTGACCGCTCACCAACAATAGAGTGGACGCGACCGTCCTCTTTTAAAATATCAGTTATGCTCGGCAAATAGCTGCCCTCGCCGCGTTGCACGATAGTAAAATAGACCCACCGCGTGACCTTGTTGATCTCGTTTTCGTAGCTTTCCTCATCTTCCTCTTCGATAAGTGCTACCCAAATAGCCAACACCAAGCCTAGCAATGCAAGCATGGTGAGCGGGAGCGGATAATCAAATTGAATTTGATCTGAAATATGGATCGCATAAAGGCCAAGCGCGGAGGCAACGGCAAGCAAAGCTGCAATTAAGTATTTTATTGGCATTCTTTTAAGTCCCACCGTCTGCTTTTGTTTATTAGGGCAATATTAAAAGCTATTCATCGTCATCGTCAAGCAAGATACGGTGTGCTGCGCCGTCGAGGTCATCATATTGACCACTCTTTAAGCTCCACAAAAAGGCCGCAAGCCCCACCAAACCAAGAACTAGTGCAAGTGGAATGAGAATCAATAAAATATCCACGGTTTATGTCCCTTTTTTGGTTAGGTTGATGCGAAATGCGTTTGCTATCACTACCAGTGAACTAGAGGACATGGCAATAGCGGCGATCAGCGGTGTTACAAACCCCATCACAGCAAATGGCACCGCGATAAGATTATATAGCACGGCAAGTCCAAAGTTTTGGCGCACCAAAAGATGGGCTTTCACAGCAATACGATAAGCAAACAACACAGATGCCAGCGACGAACCCTGAAAAACGATGTCTGCGGTGTTCTGGGTGATGTCCACCGCACTAGCGGGAGACATGGAGACGGAAGCACTGGCAAGCATAGGAGCATCATTAAGCCCGTCACCGACCACTAGCACGCTGCGACCCGCTGTTATCAGCTCTTTAATGAAGTTTGTTTTATCGATTGGGCTAGCTTCAGATTGATACTGTATGATGCCAACCGACGCAGCGAGGGCTGCAACCGCAGCGTCTCTATCGCCAGACAGGATATGAAGGTCTAGGCCACATGACGCGAGAGCTTTTAAGGTCTCTTGAGTATCCGCGCGTGGGGCGTCGCTAAAGGCAAAGCGTGTTGCATGGCTGCCGTCCACTTGAAGCCAAAACTCAGGGGCGTGATCATCGCTTTCAGTGGCACCTTCAACCCAGCTGGCACGGCCTAGCTTAATTTCATTACCATCACGGTGAGCAGAGAGGCCTTTACCTGGGGTCTCACTAACACTGAGGTCCATCAGCGGACCGTCCCAAGCATCCGTTATGGCCTTTGACAGGGGATGGCGCGAATGCATCGCCATCGATGCCGCCATTTGCATGTCTGGATCGCTGATGTCACTGCGCCCTTGCAGCTCCAACACGCCTTCAGTGAGGGTGCCGGTTTTATCAAAGACCACCGTGTCAATTTTCGCGAGTTTTTCCAGCGCATCGCCCGATTTTAGCAAAATCCCAGCGCGCATCAACGCGCCTGTCGCCAGCATTTGCACAACAGGTACTGCAAGCCCCAGCGCACAGGGGCAAGTAATGATCAACACGGTCACAGCGTGCAAAAGCGCCACCTGCCACACTGCCCCAGCTATAAACAACCAGCCTAAAATGGTCGCAAGCGCTAAAAAATGCACCGTGGGCGTATAAAGGCGTGCTGCACGGTCCGCAAGGCGCACATAACGGGCGGCACCCTGCTCGGCTGTTTCCATCATGCGAACAATCTCAGACAGCAGACTTTGATCGCTGGCTGCACTCACCGTCATTCTGAAAGGCGCCATGATATTAGTAGTGCCTGCAAAAACCCTTTCGTCCTTGCTGACCATCACAGGCATAGTTTCGCCTGTAATTAAGCTATTATCCACTTCGCTCACACCCGCATGCACTGTACCGTCCGCAGGGATGTTTTCACCCACCGCGACCTGACAGATCATCCCTGCTTTAAGTTCAATAATCGGCACTTCACGTGTTTTATCACCCTCTATCACCCGCGCAACACCCGCGAGCTTGGCTAGCAAGCCAGCCGCCGACGCTCTTGCCTTACCTTTAGCCCGCGCATCCAAGTAGCGCCCTGTGAGCAAAAAGAACAGCAGCATCACCGCGCTATCAAAATAGACATGTGCGCCGTGATTGATCGCTTCATAGAGACTCATGATAGTGGCGAGCAACACGGCAAGCGATATTGGCACATCCATATTGGTGTGGCCTTGTTTGAGCACCGCGAGCGCAGATTTGAAAAAAGGACGCCCAGAAAATAACACTGTAGGCACCGCAATAAGCGCCGATAGCCAATGAAATAGGTCACGAGTGGCAGCCCCCATCTGATCTCCGCCCAGCGGATCATCACTTGAGTAGGACCATAGCACGATGGAGATGAGCATCATGTTACCAGCTGCAAAACCAGCTATGGCTATTGCCTTCAACAGGCTTTTCTCTTCTGCTGAGCTTACTTTGTCAGCAGCATCCGAAAGTGGCTTCAAGCCGTAGCCTAATTGAGTTACCTTTTCAGCTAAGCTTGTGGAGCGCTCCGCGTCCCCCATCCAAGTGAAATGCAAACGCTCGCTGGTCATATTCACCCGTGCGGCAGTGACATCCACTTCTTCGATTAGGGCATTTTCAATAAGCCGAATACAGCCCGCGCAGTGAATACCTGTCACAGAAAGCGTGAGGCTCTTGCTGCCATCATCGTCTCCATGAACAAAGGGGGCAAATTGCTGGGCTTTAAGCGGCGTACTATGAAGTTTGTAAGCCGCCTCGCAGCCAGCACAGCAAAACTGCTGACCCTCAAGCGATGGTTCACCACAGTGAAGGCAGGCTTTTATGGGCGCACCATCAAGCGCGTGCTTTTTTGATATTGTTGCTGGTTCCATGACACAAAAATTCTGACATCCCATTGACCGTCGAGAGGAAACTCTACTGACGACTTATATACACCGCTACCATCACCGTGCAAGAGAGCTGAAAAATCATAACCTTCCATCGTAGGGCGGGTGAAGGAAACTTTGAGAGTTGCGCCTGTGATCGCCGCGTCGTCGCTGTCAGTTAGGGTCACGATCACATCGCTACCATCCAGCTTAATTTTAGAGGACCAGCCAAGCGCTAGCTGTGCGTCTGATGCAGCAACCGTGTCATTATACGCAAGACCCTTCTCATAGGGTTGCTCGGTCACGAGGCCTGTATGGCTGTCACTTGCCAAATACCAAAAGAAAGCATCAACGATAATAAACACCGAGAAGAACCCAACGATCCAGCGCATAAATATTCGACGAGCAGCGATGTTTTTTGCCGCAGCATCCTCAGCGTCTATCTCAGGTTTTTTAGTGGTCATGGTCATCGCTAACAAATACACTTTCAAAGCTATCTTGAAGGGCTGAACTATTTTCCTCTATCACAAACACCACTGGTGTTCGCGCACTGTCCTTGCCCTCACTCATAACATACAAGCGGTAGTGCCCAACGCTATCAGCGTAGACAGGCAGAGCATCCACACTAACACCCCGAGCGCCTTGCACCTTAACAGCATATTTCCCCATGCCCTCAATACGTAACTTATAGGTTACATCTTGATGGGTTTTATTGAGTATCTTGATATCATAACCATTGCGGAGCGTACCATCCGATAGTGTTACATAAAGTGGATTACGGTCATGCAACACATGGAGTTCCAAGGATTTACGGTCCATCAGACCATATGTCATTAAGCCACCCACTATTATTAAGATCGTGCTGTACCAAATGGTCCGGGCACGTAGAAATCTTGGTTTTTGAGTTGCCGCTTCGCCAGCCAAACCAGACTCAGTGTCATAACGAATGAGCCCTTCTGGCAGGTCGATCTTTTCCATGATGCCATTACAGGCATCCACACATAGGCCACATGCAATACATTCCATTTGCAGACCGTCGCGAATATCTATCCCCATCGGGCAAACCTGCACACAGGCCTTACAGTCAACACAGTGACCGCGCCCTTCAAAGGTTGTGCCTTTTTTGAGCCTACCGCGCGTTTCACCGCGGGCTTCATCATAACCAATGACCAAGCTATCTTTATCAAACATCGCGCTTTGAAAGCGTGAGTAAGGACAAACATATGTACAGACCTGCTCGCGGGCGAAACCAGCAAACAAATATGTGGATAGCGTGAGCGCAATCATCCACCCAAGCACGGCATTAGACACCTCAAGGTGCAACAGGCCATCAAGAAGGGTTGGGGCATCATTGAAATAGAAAACCCATGCCCCGCCTGTCAGCAACCCTATTACCAACCAGATACTGTGCGTGGCCAAGAGCTTCCATATTTTATTTATGCTGAGAGGTGCATCGCGTAGGCGCATACGCTGGACACGGTCGCCTTGCACAATACGCTCCACCCAAACAAACAGGTCAGTCCAGACCGTTTGCGGACACATATAGCCGCACCAAACACGCCCAAATAAGCTGGTAACAAAGAACAACGCAACCGCGAGGAAAATTAATATCCCCGTTAGATAATAAACCTCTTGCGGCCAAATCTCGATAAAGAAGAAATAGGCACGCGAGTTGGTCATATCAATAAGAATAGCTTGGTCGGGCATATTAGGGCCACGATCAAACCGCAAGAAGGGCGTTAGGTAATAGATACCTAGCGTCAAGATCATCACGATCCATTTCATCTTGCGGTAACGTCCCCAAACACGCTTAGGGAACACTTTTTCACGCTTTTCAAACAGAGCTATATCGTCGACGTTACCGGACATACTCAAATGTACTTTCTATTCACCACCACCAAGGGAGTGTACATAAACCGTTAGCTGACGAATAGTGCTATCATCCAAACGGTCCGCCCAAGCAGGCATCACGCCGTGCTTTGGCTTGCGTATCTGAGCGGCTATTTCGCCCTTTTCTCCGCCGTAAAACCAAATGGCGTCGACAAGGTTAGGAGCACCAAGTTCACGCATACCTTCGCCACTCTCCGCGTGACAAACTGCACAGTTATCATCAAACAATTGCTTGCCTGCATGATCACTAGCACCACCTTTCATTGAAAGTACATAGCTGGCGATATTTTGCACTTCATCAGATGCTAGCATGTCGGCAAAAGCAGGCATTTCAGAGTAGCGTGTCTCATCATGAGGGCTACGGATACCATACTTTATGGTCTCATATAGGGCCTCTTTATCACCACCCCAAAGCCAGTCATCGTCATTGAGGTTAGGGTATCCAGCTGCACCCGCACCGCCTGTACCATGACAGGTTGCGCAGTTATCTTTAAAGGCTGACTTACCACCAGCAACCGCAAAAGCATAAAGCTCGTCGTCGGTCATAATTTCGTCAAAGCTCGCCGCGTCAAAACGGCCAAGATAGGCAGCTTTACGTGCACGAATTTCGCCTTGGCTTTCACTCAGCTCTTTATACTGGGTCCACTCTAGCGAGCCCACCGTACCACCACGCTCACCATCACCTGAAAGCGTTGGCCAAGCTGGGTAAAAGAACATATAACCAAAGCCCCAAATACAAGTAATAAGCCATGTCATCAGCCACCAGCGCGGTGCTGGAGTATTAAGTTCTTTAATGCCATCCCACTCGTGACCGGTGGTTTCAACACCAGTGCGTGGATCAATTTCTGGAGCGCCATTACTCATGAGCTTTTCTCCTGATTATCGTTGTCTAAAGGAATAAATTTGTGTGCTTCCAGCTTATCCTTGTTGGATGGCAACATCGCCCAAACGACGACGATGCCAAACACAACAAAGAAAAATAGTAAGCCGGCTGTGCCGGAATTATCGGCTATCCAGTCTATCATTTACCACCTCCCGTGCGGGGTGCTGGTGCCTGATAGTCTCTCAGTTCAGCCATAGTCCCTAGCACTTGTAGGTAAGCAATAAGCGCATCCATCTCCGTGGTGCTAGCGCTACCATCAAAGTCACGCATGTTAACACGGTCACCGTAACGCTCGATCAGACCGTCTTGGTTCTCGTGCTCAGCCATTGCTTGCGCAAAACCATCAAGCTTAGCATTTGCGATCATATCGTCAGTGTAAGGTACACCGACCATACGCAGCGCAATCAAATGCTCATCCATGTCATCCAACGAGATCACACGGTTAGCAAGATGGGCATACCCCGGCATGATGCTACCAGGCACCAAGCCACGCGGGTTGATCATATGATCAACGTGCCATGCGTCAGAGTATTTGCCTCCAACGCGCGCCAAGTCAGGCCCAGTACGCTTTGAGCCCCACTGGAACGGATGGTCATACATGCTTTCCGCTGCAAGACTATAGTGGCCGTAGCGCTCAACTTCATCACGTAGTGGGCGAATTTGTTGGCTATGACAGTTATAGCAACCCTCACGGATATAGATGTTTTGACCGACCAGTTCGAGCGGGGTGTATGGGCGTACGCCCTTCACCGGCTCAATGGTTGTCTCAAGGCGAAAGAGCGGCACAATTTCAATGATACCACCAACCGAGATCATAATGATGATCCCGAGTAGCATGAAGATTGAATTTTTCTCAAATATTGCGTGTTTGCTTAACATGAGATTGCCTCCTTATCACCGTCCACGGATGGAACATCTTTGATAGTTTTGTATATGTTATAAACCATGATGAGTGCACCAATGACGAACAGCAAACCGCCGAACGCACGGATGACATAAAATGGATGCATCGCGAGAACAGTTTCAACGAAACTAAACTCCAAGAAGCCCATATCATCATAAGCACGCCACATCAGACCTTGCATGATACCAGACACCCACATCGCAGAGATATAGACCACAATACCGATTGTTGATATCCAAAGGTGTGTGTTTACAAGCTTGAGACTATATAGCTCTTTCTTTTTCCATAGGACTGGCACGAGGTGATAAACGGCACCGAAGGTGACGAAAGCAACCCAACCAAGCGCACCTGAGTGCACGTGACCAATGGTCCAGTCTGTATAGTGAGAAAGCGCATTCACGGTTTTAATCGCCATTAGCGGGCCTTCAAATGTAGACATGCCGTAGAAGGCAAGTGAGATAATCATAAAGCGCAGCACAGGATCCGTGCGTAGCTTATCCCAAGCGCCAGATAGCGTCATCATACCGTTGATCATGCCACCCCATGACGGCATCCACAGCATAATAGAGAAAGTGGCGCCGAGCGTTTGAGCCCAGTCGGGCAACGCTGTGTACTGAAGGTGGTGAGGACCAGCCCAGATATAGATAAAGATCAACGACCAGAAGTGAATGATCGACAATCGGTAACTATAAACAGGACGGTTCGCCCGCTTTGGAATGAAGTAATACATAATACCCAAGAAACCAGACGTGAGGAAGAAGCCAACTGCATTATGGCCGTACCACCACTGGATCATCGCAGCCTGAACACCAGCCCATAGTGGGTAGCTTTTCGTTGTATCAAGACCAACAGGGATCGAGATATTATTGGCAAGGTGCAAGACTGCCACCGTGATAATAAAGGAAAGGAAGAACCAGTTAGCAACGTAGATATGCGGCTCTTTACGGTTTTTCAGCGTCATTAAAAAGACGATCAAATAGGTCACCCAAACAACGGTAAGCCAAAGGTCAGCATACCACTCAGGTTCAGCATATTCTTTACCTTGGGTAACCCCTGTTACATAGCCAACAGCTGCTATAACAATAAAGAGCTGATAGCCCCAGAAGGTAAAGAACGACGCTCGGTCGCCCCAAAGGCGCGTGCGGCAGGTGCGCTGCACGGCGTGGTATGAACTTGCAAACAAGGCATTACCGCCGAATGCGAAAATCACTGCTGATGTGTGCAGAGGACGCAGGCGACCAAAGGTGAGATATTCACCAATGTTCAGGCCAGGAAAAGCCAACTGGAGGGCAATAAACAGCCCAACAATAAAACCAACAACACCCCAAAAAACAGTCGCAAGCGTAAAGAGCTTAACGATTTCGTCGTTATACTGGGGTTTATCTACTGTATTACTCATATATCTGATCCTTGGATAATTGAGACTAAATTGCGAGCTTCGATGCCATCACCGCTAGGATGACCGCATTAAAACCCATTGCGAAACGAGACGTCAGACGCAGAGCACTAGGCCAGCGTCCAAAGACATATTGATGGCCGAAAGCCACCAAAACGAGTGCGGGCATAGTGCCCACAGAGAAAGCCAACATAGCAAAGCCAGCAAGAGCAGGATTGCCCGTACTTGCAGATGCCATCAAGGCAGCATAGAGCATTCCGCACGGCAAAAAGCCGAGAAGAACACCCATCATATATTGTTGAAAACCACCTTGTTGGCGGCGAAACGGCGCAGAGAGAGCACCAATTGCCGCACCCGCCGCGTTAGCAACAGGGCCGCGCGGTAGCTTAACGACACTACGCAACGTTGTGGGAAGCGCCATCCAAACAAAGATGATCGCCGCAAGGCTTAAAAGTATAACCGGCAGAGGGTGACCGCTTTTCGGTGCAAATAATACATCCATGAAGTAAGCGGCGACAATGCCCAGCGCCACATAGGTAGTGCTGCGCCCAGCGTGATAATAAAGGCGTCCGCGACCAGCCAAGCGTTGCAGGCGACCTGCTGAAGGGTGAGGCGTGGATGCATCCTCTCCAGCAGACCGCTGCACAGTGCCAGCCGCTTGTCCTACAACAAACGGTCCGCACATTCCTGCACAATGCGTGAAGCTGCCAAGCAGCCCACCTACAAAGAGAACCAGCACTAGAGCCATGCCCTCTGCTGTTCCCGCATTTGTCATTATGAATTCCACGCCATAAATCCTAAACTGGGGGTAGTGATACAACGTAAGCAATATCAGATGCACGTCAAATAAAATTGATTACGGTCAAGAAAAGTTGTTTTTTTGAAAATAAATTATCATGACAGACTTGCCTAGGACCTACACACGCGACATGATGAGCGCAATTGGGAATTAGGGGAGAGATATTATGAGAGCTTGGTTTATTGATCAGATGGCGATGTACGCGGCCTATCACCGTGACAGGCGCAACAAGATAACCCATTTCGTCGGCGTACCGATGATCGTTTTTTCAGTAATGATTATCGCGTGGGGCGTTGATCTGTTTAGCCTTGGCGGCGAGACTATAAACCTCGCCATACTCCTAAGCGCAGTACTACTGCTACTTTATATTACTATCTCCCCGATGGTTGGTCTTTTGTTGACCATCGACTTCGCCATCTTACTTTGGCTTTCAATGCTGGTATCTGCCAAAGGCGGCGACGTGCCGCTATATAGCTTCCTTGGCTTGTTCATCGTTGGCTGGATAATCCAATTTTGGGGCCATGTATTTGAGGGCCGCAAGCCTGCACTGTTTGATAACTTAGTGCAGATATTTATGGCACCCTTTTTCCTCGCTTGTGAAGTGGTGTGGGCTGCGGGCTTGCAAAAAAGCTTAAAGGACGAAATCGAAGCTGAAACTCATAAGTTTGAAACTTAAAGATAAGGGCTCGCGAGCCAGAAGAACTTATCACGTAGCCGTTTGAGCCATGGGCGCGCCTTAATGTCGTCCATGGTTATCTCGCGAGCGTTGCGGCTGTTCTCGGTGATGCGCTCACCAATGGTTTGGGCAAAATCATGGTCATAAATTTCCACATTAAATTCAAAGTTCAACAACAATGACCGCGCATCCCAGTTGCTGCTGCCAACCATGACGTAAAGGTTATCCACCATAAAAAGCTTACTGTGATCAAAAGGTGCTACGCCGTGCAACACCTTAACGCCGGCTTTGATCAGTCCTGCAAAAGCCACCCAGGAAGCCCAGTCGACGAAGGGCAAGTTAGAGTGGGCAGGTAGAACAATGGTCACATCCACACCGCGCATAGACGCTTGTCGCAGTGCGTTAATAAGGGTCTCCCCCGGTACAAAATAAGGCGACTGGATCATGACCTTCTTTTGTGCTGTGGCGAGTGCGCTACACCAAATCTCCGCAGTTTTATCTACATCTTCATCGGGGCCATCAGCGATTGCTCGTGCTATCACACCTGTATCGGCAACCACCTCACCAAGGCTCATGCGCGCGCCGAACCATGGGTCGCCGTTCAGCACCTCACCTGTGGAGTATGCCCAGTCATCAGCAAAGCTATACATCAGCTGGTCAACAGCGGGGCCTGTCACGGAAAAATGCGTGTCTCGTACTTTGGGATTGCCGCTTTTGTCAGCAAGATGGTTTTTGCGGATATTCATACCGCCTGTGAACCCATAGGTACCATCGATGATCAGCATCTTGCGGTGGGTCCTCAGGTTAAAAAAGGCGAGCCGCCACGACAAACGCGCAGGATTAAAAAAAGCGATATCCATATCATGGCGTCGCAGGATATTAGCAACAGGACGCAGACCGTACCAATTGCCCACCGCATCCACTAGCACCTTAACCTTAACCCCGCGCTCGTGTGCTCTAATGAGGGCTTTAACCACGCGGCGACCAGCTTGGTCTGCTTGAAAAATATAAGTTGAGAGCGCAACGCTTGTCTGCGCAGCATCAATGGCGGCGACCATGGCATCATATGCTTCGCGGCCCGTTGGTAGAAGAGTAAATTCATTGCCAGTAGACAGTGTGAAGCGCGATACTTTTTCTGAGAGAACACTGTGCATTTGCCACTGCTGTGGCACTCGGGGCATTAAATCCTTGAGAGTGATGCCTTGCGGCCCTGTTGTAAGTAAACCAGGGCGAGGCTCAAGCCCACTGCGCATACGGTCTAACCGCGCACGGCGCTCAATTCGCTTCATACCAAACAACAGATAAAAGGCGACACCGACGATAGGTACAAACCAAACAAAGCCAAACCACGCCATTGCTGCGCGCGGCTCATCACGTGTCACCAAAACATGGAGCGTTGCGAGTACTGGCATAACAACCGCAAGACCAGCGATCATCACTGCCCCGACCGAGCCGATATACTCAATGATTGCTGTTAAAAGCTCCATCGCTCTCTAGTCCCACCCTAGTTTTGTTCCGTGATACGCACTTGCGTTATTTGGTTTCTGCGACGCCCCGTTACTTCCCAGTCAAAGCCGTGGAAGTTATATTTTTGACCAACGATAGGGATGGTTTCAGCTTCATAAATTACTAGACCAACCACCGTGGTTGCCTCGTCATCAGGCAAATGCCAGCCAAACATGCGGTTAAGATCGCGAATAGTGACCGAGCCTTCCACCAAGTAGCTACCATCATCAAGGCGGCGCACGCCCGTTAGCTCACTATCATACTCATCAGTGATATCGCCTACAATTTCTTCCAAGATATCTTCCAGTGTCACGATGCCTTGGATGTCGCCGTATTCATCCACCACGAGGGCTAAATGCGCATGGCGGGCCAAAAAGGCATTGAGTTGCTCGCGCAGCGTGGTTGCCTCAGGCACAAACCACGGCTTTTTCATGACCCGCTTGAGTTTGAAGCGCGCATAGTTGCCTTTGAGTAAGCGCACAGAGCGCAGCACATCTTTGGCATGCAACATACCGATGATATTGTCACTATCGCCTTCAAAAACAGGCAGGCGCGTATACTTGGAGCGCACCACATCAGCGATAATTTCTTCAGAAGGTTTATCAGCGTCTAACATCTCTATTTGACGGCGGTGGGTCATCACATCCTCAACCGTCACTGCATCGAGGTCTAGAATAGAGCCGAGCATGTCGCGGTCTTCTTTTTCCAGCGCGCCCTCTTTTTGTTTGAGGTCAAGCGTGCCTCGAATTTCTTCATGGGCCGTAAGGAACGTCGCGTCCTTACTAATATCCGCACCAAATAGCTTAAATGTGCCCCGTACAATCATGCTCACCAAGCTGACGATAGGCGAAAAGAGTGCTATCACTAACCGCATGAGAGGAACAGCTAACAGGGATGCACGATCAGGGTTGGTTATGGCATATGTTTTTGGTAAAACCTCTGCAAAAATAACCACTAGAGCCGTCATCGTGATGGTGGCATAAATAACACCTGTTTCACCGAATAACTTCAAAAACAAGCTTGTCGCCAACGCTGACGCCAAGATATTAACTAGGTTGTTCCCCAGCAAAATAGCCCCGAGCAATTTTTCTTTTTTAGAGATCAAATTAAGAGCGTTTTTAGCCCGCTTATTGCCCCGCTTGGACATATGATGGAGCCGTGCTTTTGAGACAGCAGTAAGCGCGGTTTCGGACCCAGAGAAAATGCCAGAGATAAGCAACAGAATAAAAATAATTATTCCATTTATTACAATATCACTGTCCCACATCGATGGGTCAAATTCCACGTCTCGCTCCTACTAGCTCGCTGATGCTCGCATGACCTTTTCTAAAAGCTCACTTGAAATATCACGGGTGATGAAAGCTTCACCCAAGCCTCGGATCAGGATAAAGGCCACAGCCCCATCCGTAACCTTTTTATCCTTACTCATATGGGTAATGAGGGTATCAATGTCAAAGGCACGGTCAAGATCAGCAATACTCGCGGGCAAACCAACCGCCCTCAAATGCTTTGCAACCCGCGTAGCAACCGCGACGTCTATCAGCCCCATTTCAGCTGACAGGTCGTGCGCTAACGCCAATCCAATTGCCACCGCTTCACCGTGCAAAAGCGACCCGTCGTAGCCACATTCGGCTTCTAAAGCATGGCCGAAGGTGTGCCCTAAGTTAAGAAGTGCGCGTTTGCCACCCTCAAATTCATCCACAGCAACAATATTCGCCTTTGATGTGCAGCACTGGGCAATGGTCTCAGACTGTATAAAGCTATCACCACCCAACAAGGCCTCACCCATCACCTCGAGCCACTCGAAAAAGTCAGGCTTATCAATAAGGCCGTATTTCACCACTTCCGCATACCCCGCGAGCAGCTCTCTCTTTGGTAGGGTTTTTAAAGTATCAATATCAATGATCACTGCGCGTGGCTGATGGAAGGCTCCCACGAGGTTTTTACCCGCTTTGGTGTTGATCCCAGTTTTGCCGCCAACTGAGCTATCTACCTGTGAGAGCAGAGTTGTAGGCACTTGGATAAAGTCCATTCCACGCCGTAAGCTCGCTGCCGCGAAACCTGTAAGATCACCAATGACACCGCCGCCAAGGGCTATGAGTGTATCACTACGCTCACCGTCCATTGAGAGTAGCTCTTCTTGCAACGCTTGATACTGAGCGAAAGACTTGGTTGCCTCACCTGCGGGTAACGTAATGCTTTTTGCTGTGATGCCAGCAGCCTCTAGCGCGGCCATAGCTGGCTCTAAGTATATAGCACCGACATTCTCGTCAGTGATAACCACCACATGATCACGCTTCAGCTGCGACTTAATAGCGCTGCCTAGGTTCGCAATCAGGTTTGTGCCTACGGTGATGTCGTAGCTGCGGTCTCCCAAAGCTACTGAAACCGTTTCTAATATTTTTGCATCAGCGGTCATGCCTATTTCTCTTCTTCACTTTGCTTCATATGTTCATTTAGCACATCTATGATGTCCGATACTACTTCTGTGTGCATTCCCTTTGAGCTTTCCACAGCTATATCTGCCTTCGCGTAGATGGGATAGCGCTCTTCAGCCAGCTTTGTTAAAATCTCTCTCGGATCACCACCTCTGAGTAAAGGACGGGTGTCGCGCTTACTGGTACGCTCTACGAGAAGCTCCACATCGACATTAAGCCACACGCTTAGGGCTTTGTCTTTGATCAGTGCACGGGTCTCCCCGTTCAAAAAGGCACCGCCGCCCGTCGCCATCACCTTAGGAGCACCGTCTTCTAACAAACGCTTGATTACGCGGCGCTCACCGCTTCTAAATTCGTCTTCGCCATAGCTTTCAAAAATTTCACTCACCGTCATGTTCGCAGCTGCTTCAATCTCATGGTCACTATCGACAAAAGGCAAGCCCAGAACCTTGGCAAGACGGCGACCAACGGTGGTTTTTCCGGCGCCCATCAGACCAAGCAACACTATCGTCTGGTCAAATTTTTGCAGCCTTGCGGGTAAGCGTTTTGGCTTACCAGCGCTTCCTAAACGGCCCCTAGGGTCTTTTTTTCGAGCATTTTGTTGTAATTTCTTTTTCATCCTTTTGGTTTACAACAGCTTTTTCTATCACAAAAGGGAAAACGACACGGTTTCGTCACAAACTGAAGTTATCGTCACGATAAATGCCGTAAGGTTGCTGGACTTGTTGCATGAAAACGGCTTATAAGAATGGATATGCCTTAAGGGTTTTAAGGCCAACCTATGAACAACATTGAGTTATTTGCCATGAGTAGTCGTTTTAAATTTATATCACTCCTTATTATTATCGTCGCAGCTGCGGGGACCATTTATCTTTGGACTGCAGACATCCCTGCCCCAAGCGAAAAAGTTAGCAAAACGCTGAGCAATGACCGATTTGAATAAAACACCCTTAGCGACAACACTCGCACTTAGCCTTGCACTGTCTTTTTGTGTGGGCACGTCTGTCTTTGCTATGCAGGACAATAGTACTAAACCACAAGACATTAAGCCTGCGCCTTACATGCCCAAGGGCGCAATAAAATTACCAAACAAACCTGAAGCCACAAAACAAAAACTAAAGATAGGCGAAACGTCGCTAGATGGTGGCGCGGTGACGCTTGATCCAATTGGCGCAATCATTGAAGGCCAAGACCTTGATCTTTTAGTAAATTCTTTGGGCGAGCCTGATCCATCAGGTGTTGCAGCGACCGAAACTGATCCTCAGTTCGCGGCACGCCTATGGGGCGACAACAGTCGCGGTGATATCATCGCGCTGCTTTCAAGGTTTGAAACGGCCTTGGGGTCTTATGCTGTGAACAAACGTGCACAAGCTGTGCTGCGTGCACCCGTTAGCCTAGAGCGGCCAGAAAATGATGAAGGTGTCTCTGATTTGATGCAAGCGCGCCTCGCCGCTATGAAACGCATGAATGATAACGAGGGCTATATCGCATTGCTGAGTAACTTGGCCGCGGACGTAAACTGGCAAGGGCTTGCTCTGCACCAAACGACAGCGGCGCTCGCGGCTGGTCGCACAGCGGATGCCTGCATGACCGCTAGCAACTATGACGCCATGAGTGATGTAGATTTTTGGTTGAAGCTGAAGGCCTTTTGCAGCGCGGTGGACGGTAACCGCACGGCAGTAGACTTTAACTTAGCGGTGCTTGAAGAAACCACTGAGATATCCGCGACCTACTATCAGCTTATTGACGCTATTTTAATTGAAGCAGAACAGAGCCCTAATCGCGCACCTGATAATTTTGACAACGCTCCCATTGTCTACGACCTACCCCTTTCGCTGCTTGAAGTGACAATGGCGCGGGTCACCGGCAGCAAAATTGAGAGCATTTTGTTTAACAATGCTGACCCGCTCGCTGTACCCGCGCTTCTTAGTCAAGCCGGGCTATCTGAACGCGCGACAACCTTGCTTGTTGAAAGTGCGCTCACAAATGGTTGGGGTGATGCAAAAAACCTGCAACAATATTTGCCAAAACCTGAGCCTGAAATGGATATGGAAGAGGTAGCTGTTGACCCTGGTGACGTAGACGGTACTGAAATTGACACTGCCAATGTGGATAATATCGTTGATACTGCACTGAGCCAAACAGTAGACGACAGCCCAGTTCCTGCGAGCGGAGAAGATTTTGGTGAAGCTTTGGTAGCCGACGGTGCGCTTACTGACATCACCGTGGAACAACCCGCGGTGATCATTGAAGAAGGCCCTGCGCCGCTTAATGTCATTCGAGAGGCTATGCGCCGCGGTGATAACGAAGTGGCGCTTGCTACTTTCCGTTCTGCTCGTGCAATGCCAGTGGGGCAAAAACCATCAGCAGACTTAGCTCTCATTGAGACATGGCCGTTGATGCAAGTTTTTGAAAGCCCAACGAACTCCAATACCCTCTCGCTAACCGCCCTCACTTTATGGTGGCAGACGAAAGTAGATGATGAAGCACGTTTTGATAAAGCACTCACTTTGTTCAGCACACTTGAAGGACTTGGTTATATTGTGCCCGATGATGCCTGGATTTGGTTAGAAGATGGCCCAGTGACAACAGGTCGCCGCGCTATATCTGGTGCGCACTGGCGGCGGTTCCTAATCGCAGCTCGGTCTGAAGCGAAAGCAGAACTTTACGCAGCCCTTATGCCGCTTTTTGCCTCAAGTGACCCATTGGACCCAACACTGGCTGGCTCTGTGCTTGCAACGCTAGTAGCGAACGATGAAACTGAACTCGCGAAAGATATCGGTCTAGAAATCTTAGTGCAAGCGGGCCTATAGGATAGGATGGACCATGTCACATGATGGTCATTTAATTGAACAGTTTTTAGAAATGATGGTGGCCGAAAAGGGACGAGCCCTTAACAGCTTACTCGCCTATCGCAGTGACCTCACAGACTTTATGGAATTTTGCCCGAAGCCTTTGATGGATGCCACACCAGAACATATAAGAGATTGGCTCGCTAATTTATCTGCCCGCGGGATGGCCGCCTCCACCACTGCGCGGCGAATATCAGCTGTTCGACAGTTTTATCTGTTTCTATTTCGTGATGGTTTGCGTAGTGACAACCCTTCTGCCAACCTTGAAAGCCCAAGACGCGGTCGCCCACTGCCTAAGGTGCTAAGCGAAGCAGACGTTGATGCGTTATTGTACAGAGCAACTGAGCTAGCAGGAAACCATAAGCTTCGCACACTTCGACAACTGACATTGCTTGAAATGCTCTATGCAACTGGCATGCGGATCAGTGAACTTGTAACCTTGCCGCGCCGCTCAATCCATAAGGACACAACCATGCTACTTATTAAAGGCAAGGGCGGACGCGAGCGGATGGTACCGCTTGGTGGCAAGGCTAAGGAAGCCCTCACACGTTACCTTACTGTTTTGGACGATAGCGCAAACAATGATGCAGGTAGTAACAAGCATCCGTCGCCTTATATATTCCCCTCTAGCGGCAAAGAAGGGCATTTAACCCGCCGCCGCGTTGGCCAAATGCTCAAAGACCTCGCCATTGAAGCTGGTATTATGCCAAGCCAGATATCCCCCCATAAACTGCGCCATGCCTTTGCAACCCATTTGCTCGCCCATGGGGCTGACCTGCGGGCCGTTCAACAGCTACTGGGGCATGTGGACATCTCAACCACGCAAATTTACACCCATGTTTTAGAAGAACGTATGAAGGCGCTCGTACAGTCTTCTCACCCTCTTAGCGACAAATAATCACTTGACTTAACGCTCACAAAACTGGACTTTGCGAGCATAAACTTGATAGTATTTCGTTTCGTGCTTAATTAAAGGACCACGCCCCATGATGACCTTCCTTGAATTCGAAAAACCCATCGCTGAACTTGAGGGGAAAATTCGTGAACTGCAAGGCATGCACGACAGCACAGGTGTCGACATCCAGTCTGAGGTGACACAGCTGCAAAGCAAGCTCGATAAGCTTTTAAAGAACACATATGAGGACCTCACACCTTGGCAAAAAACCCAAGTTGCGCGGCACCCCGAGCGGCCGCACTTTACAGATATTATCGAAGAGCTATTTGACGACTATACACCGCTTGCGGGCGACCGTAACTTTGGCAACGACCACGCGATCATGGGTGGACTGGCTAAATTTCGAGGTATGGCCTGCGTTGTAATGGGTCATGAAAAAGGCTCTGACGTGGAAAGCCGCCTCAAACATAACTTCGGCATGGCGAAACCCGAGGGGTACCGCAAGGCTATACGCTTGATGGAACTGGCTGAAAAATTTGGCCTGCCTGTTGTGACACTGGTGGATACGTCCGGTGCATACGCTGGTGTTTCCGCTGAAGAACGCGGCCAAGCAGAGGCGATTGCACGCTCGACTGAAAAATGCCTTGAACTTAAAGTTCCCATGATCAGCATTGTAATCGGTGAAGGTGGGTCAGGCGGCGCTGTCGCGATCGCAGCGGGCAACAAAGTATTGATGCTCGAGCATTCCATCTATTCTGTTATCTCGCCAGAGGGCTGCGCGTCTATATTGTGGCGCACCGCTGATAAAGCCAAAGATGCCGCAGAAGCCCTTAAGGTGACAGCGCAAGATTTGAAAAAATTAAAGGTCATAGATGAGGTGATCAAAGAACCTCTTGGCGGCGCTCACCGCGACCCCAAAAAAGCAATTACTCTGTTAGGTGATTCTTTAGAGAGAAACCTCAAGGAAATGAAAGGCTTATCCGCTACAAAAATAAAAGCCCTCCGCCGTGAAAAATTCTTGAACATCGGGCGGCACGGTTTAGCCTAAATCGCCCTAAAAGTTTCCCATATTTTATCCCCAAGGTTACCCCCAAAGCTTCACATCCGCGACTCGTTGATTTCACTCACTTTTCTGTTTTTGTGAAATAATATTTCTTGGAAATTTTGCCACCACAGACACATCATGTAGTTTTTTTCGATTCGCTTAAAACTACATCTTGACGAAACCGACAAGTTGCCACTATCATGATCTTGGTTATGGGGGCCAATATGATTTCGCAGTAAGGGGCGCAATCGATTGTCTGTAACCACCTAAAATAACACAATAAATTAATACCTGTTCGACTTTTGTTCTCATGTCGATCATACTAGCGAGAGTCCGCCCACAAATTAGGGTGCAATCAGGACCGCTAAGTTGAACAGGCCAGAAGGCAAAGGTAAGGGAGCTATGAACATGTTTGAGGTAACCCATTTTGAACATGGCGGAGCCGTTGAGATTGAGCGCGATCGTGACAATTTATTGTCGGAAGCGGGCAAGCATATGTTGACAGATCGTTACCTGATGCCAGATGAAGATTTTCAAGATCTCTTCGCGCGCGTCGCTAGTTATTACGGGGATGATAAAGCGCATTCGCAGCGCCTATATGATTACATGTCAAACTTGTGGTTTATGCCGTCTACACCTGTGCTTTCGAACGGTGGTACAAAGCGCGGCCTGCCTATCTCATGCTTTTTGAACGAAACCAGCGATAGCCTTGATAGCATCGTGGGCCTGTGGACTGAGAACGTCTGGCTCGCATCACGCGGCGGCGGTATCGGCAGCTACTGGGGCAACATTCGCTCTATTGGCGAGAAGGTTGGCGGCAACGGCAAGACCAGCGGCATCATCCCATTTGTGCGGGTGATGGACAGCTTGACGCTAGCTATTAGCCAAGGCTCACTGCGCCGCGGATCTGCGGCTGTGTACCTGCCTATTTCACACCCTGAAATTGACGAATTTATTGAGCTACGTCGCCCAACTGGCGGGGACCCGAACCGTAAGGCGCTAAACTTGCACCACGGTGTTTTGATCTCTGACGCCTTTATGCGCGCGGTGGAGGCCAACGAAGATTGGGCGCTCACTAGCCCGCATGACCATCAAGTTATTCGCACCTGTAATGCGCGTGAGCTTTGGATCCGCGTGCTGACCAGCCGCGTTGAAACCGGCGAGCCTTACATCATCTATAGCGACACGGTGAACAACCAAATTCCTGAGCATCACAAGCTTGCGGGCCTCACGGTAAAAACCTCAAACCTATGCGCTGAGATCACCCTACCAACGGGCACTGACCATTTGGGCAATGACCGCACGGCTGTTTGCTGCTTGAGCTCGCTGAACTTGGAAAAATATAAAGAGTGGAAGTCGAACGCGGCCTTCATCCCTGACATCATGCGTTTCTTGGATAATGTGTTGCAAGATTTCATCGACAACGCCCCCGACGAAATGGCGAAAGCCCGTTACGCGGCCATGCGTGAGCGCTCCGTTGGCCTCGGCGTGATGGGTTTCCACACCTTCTTGCAAGACAACATGATCCCGTTTGAAAGCGCGATGGCAAAAGCATGGAACAACCGTATCTTTAAGCATATCGATGCGGAGGTGGACCGCGCGTCCTTCGAGCTGGCTAAAGAACGCGGCGCATGCCCAGACGCGGCTGACTACGGCATTATGGAGCGTTTCTCCAACAAAACAGCCGTTGCGCCAACCGCGTCTATCTCCACCATTTGTGGCGGCGCTAGCCCTGGCATTGAGCCAATTGCGGGCAATGGCTATAACCACAAAACCCTTGGTGGTTCTATGATGATTAAAAACCGTTCACTGATGAAATTGCTTGAAGAAAAAGGCAAAAATACAGATGCGATCTGGACCAGTATCATCACCAAAGAAGGCACCGTGCAGCATCTTGACTTTTTGAGCCAAGAAGAAAAAGACGTGTTTAAAACCGCCTTTGAGCTGGACCAGCGCTGGGTAGTAGAGCTTGCCGCCGACCGTGCAAAATACATCAGCCAAGCGCAAAGCGTGAACATCTTCTTACCGTCAGACGTACACAAGCGCGACCTGCACCAGCTGCATTATCAAGCTTGGAAAAAAGGATTGAAGAGCCTGTATTATTGCCGCTCCAAATCCATCCAACGTGCTGAAGTTGTTAGCAGTGATGCGGTTGTTAGCCAAGCAGGCAGCATCCCTAACCCTGATGAAATTCAATTGAGTTTCAACACTAAGGACCAAGCACCGGCAGAGGTTGACTACGACGAATGCCTGTCTTGCCAGTAGCCATTAACTAATCTGAGGGTGGCACCTGCCGCCCTCGCTCACTTTCACAATTTAATATTAGGTGCCACGACCATGTCCCTTCTTGAAGAACGCCACGTTTATAAACCTTTCCGCTATCCTTGGGCCTATGATGCTTGGCTTATTCAGCAGCAAGTCCACTGGTTGCCTGAAGAGGTGCCGCTGGCCGAAGACGTGAAAGACTGGGCGCATAACTTGTCTGACGGTGAAAAAAACTTGCTGACGCAAATTTTCCGTTTCTTCACCCAGTCAGACATTGAGGTAAACAACTGTTATATGAAGCATTACACCAAGGTGTTTAAACCCACCGAAGTGCAAATGATGCTCTCCGCCTTCTCGAACATCGAGACCATCCACATCGCGGCCTATAGCCACTTGCTTGACACCATCGGCATGCCCGAGAGCGAATATTCTGCCTTCCTCGAATATAAAGAGATGAAGGATAAGTTTGACTATATGCAGCAGTTTAATTCTGACGACCTGCAAAACACGGCGCTAACGCTCGCGGTGTTTGGCGCTTTCACCGAAGGCCTGCAACTGTTTGCCAGCTTTGCCATGCTGCTTAACTTCCCACGCCTTAACAAAATGAAGGGCATGGGCCAAATCGTAACATGGTCCGTGCGCGACGAAAGCCTCCACTGCGAAAGCATCATCAAACTGTTCCGCACACTCGTGCATGAAAACCCAGAGCTGTGGAACGAAAAGCTTATCACGGATATGTACAATGCCTGTGAAACCATCATCGAACATGAGGACGCTTTTATTGATCTATCATTTGAGATGGGCGACATCGAAGGCCTAACAGCGCAGGAAGTGAAAGACTATATCCGCTTCATCGCTAATCGCCGCCTCACCCAGCTTGGCCTAGAGCCACGCTATGAAATTGAGGAAAATCCACTACCGTGGCTCGACCTGATGCTGAACTCACTTGAGCATGCTAACTTCTTTGAGAACCGCTCAACAGAATACTCCAAAGCCGCCACGCAAGGCACGTGGGATGAGGCTTTTGGATAAGGGTTACAAGCCCTAACATTTAATAAATCGCCACGTAGAGATAATAAGAAACCCAGCCCAACGGCTGGGTTCTTCTTTTCGTCATTCGCTAATATTTTATACAATCGTCACCCTGAACTTGTTTCAGGGCCTATTCTTCATCAAACTCTAGTATCGCTGATTGGAGTTAAGCGTTTCCATCGCGCTTAAACATACTTATCAAATTGCATGCAACCGTAATCCTGAAAGATGGATCCTGAAACAAGTTCAGGATGACGGTGGGACGGATAGCGCTGCCCAGACTACGGCGAACGACTGAGGCCATAAATAAAAAAAGAAACTAGCTCAGCCTGACAACTAAAGCCCGTCACCCCCGCGAAGGCGGGGGTCCATACTTCACCGTTCCCATCAATAATAACCCTATGTTGTGTTGGAATATCCTATGGATTGACGTAAACGTCTGCTTCGCAACCCCGCCTTCGCGGGAATGACGGTGGGGCGGATAGCGCTGCCCAGACTACGGAGAACGACTGAGGCTATAAATAAAAGAACGCACAGCTTTTAGACCTTTTAAAAACTGTGCGTTCTAAATTACACTTTGTGCTTTCTCTCATGCAATAAACTGTGCTAACTGGCAAAACAATGCACAGTTTCTGGTGTTTAAAATATTAACATGTTGTTTTATATATTGTTTTACTTGTGCGAACTGTGCTTTTTGATTATAAAAAACCCAACTCAACGGCTGGGTTTTTTATCAGATGGTTATGTTAACGCTCTTTACGTGCGAAATTCGAACGCACCTGCCTGTTGATGTAAGAATTAAGGCCTTGGCCCATTGTCGCTAATTCTTTCATTCGGTTAACATGAAGTGCACCTGGACGACTAAAATCATACAAATATATCGCACCATCACTAAATTGTACTCTTATATAGTTATCGCCAGACTCATACTTACTAACGCCAGACTTTCCGCCTAAATTTGAATAGTTCTCCATTGCTCGTCCCCTTTGATTAAAAGCAAATAGTAATATAATAATCTTAAATTGTAATTATAATTATTAAATCATCTTAAAAGATTAATATTTTGCAACATCTTTACAGCACTCAATAGCCATGCAAACCTTCTTAAGTAGAGATAAAGGAAGAATAGATGAGCGAGAAAAATACCAGCGAAACACCTACTGGAATTAAACTTAAAAGCACAATTCACGGTCAAGAACTTGAGTTAGAAGTAAGTGAAGGCATCATCTCAAAAGCCTGTAAACCCATAACAGACGGTTATGGGTTCGTATCAGATTGGGTAGAAGACAGGCGCGCTTTAAATCAATTTGAGCGCCAAAATCGTTACAAAGTCAGAGCGGCTGGAGTATTAATTAAAACCCAAGAAGAATTAAAACGCCTAGGAGTGACTGACCCTACAGAACCCACAGATAAATTTTTAGAAATTGCAACTCCTGTAATCACGGTAGAAGATAACAAGTTACTCCAAAATATGTGGGCTACCTTGTTCGCAAAAGCGATGGTTTTAGAAGATGTTGAGAACTATGAAGGGTTAGCACTAATCTTAAAAGAATTACCATCTGAGGCGGTGCGGGTACTCCATTACTTTGCTACAATTTCAATTTATGCGTTGCAGAGAGATAGTGGAATGCCGCCCACTATCTATGAGAAATATTCACAAGAAGAACTTGTAGATTGGAGTTTTGAGCACACACTAGATACCTTTGATTCTCATTTAAAGTTGATTGGCCCAGATGGCTACCTTGGTTATGCACATTTAAAACGCCTCTACATTCTCTCAGAAACTAGAGATATAGGCCTTGAAGCTGCATTTAAAGATAATCCTACAGTTAACCCACTTCTAGGGAGAAGAATTTCTGATGATGATACATTTGGGCATATGGCTAGGAGTATATCTGGTTTAACAATTGAGCAGGATTATTTCACCCCTATCGGGCTTGAGTTAATAGAACTCATACGAAGCATGGAACCCCCTAAAGATAATCTCTCAGCATAGCCACCAAGGGTACATCAGCGGGGGGCATGGGATAGTTTTTCATGTCGCGAGGGCGGACCCATTTTAGGGTTTGGCCCTCACGAGGTTTTGGCATGCCGCGCCAATTGCGG
>Ga0209344_10001881_pt1 | contig 25299 bp, 21 predicted proteins | sample Cruoilmetagenom6_FD_187293 | JGI IMG/M metagenome (GOLD analysis project Ga0209344, IMG submission 187293) | Oil polluted marine microbial communities from Coal Oil Point, Santa Barbara, California, USA - Santa Barbara Oil Seep Sample 6 (SPAdes)... | ecosystem: Environmental > Aquatic > Marine... | reverse complement strand
CGCCCAGAACCGCTTCTTCTGACCCTTCTTGCCCGCCATGGAGTGCCTCATAATGTCCACTTCGATGGTGGACACTAGCAGCCCCAGATTCCGCCGGTCAGAGCAGCGTCAGCGGACGGATACGTTCGAGCGGGCGATGGTTGGTTTTCACAGTGCGATAGGCCTTGCGTAACATGGGAACACCGAATCTTGAATGACCGTTAGGGTAAGTGTTTTGAGCAATTACTCGATATTAACTAGATACGCCTTGTTCGGCGCCTTTCCGTGCATGACGCCTTTCGGCCCCTGTTGCCATTCACTGATCAAGTGATGCGCGGGTCAAGAGGCTTGCGCTGACCGTCGCCATTCTCACTGGATCACACTTTCATTCGCCTCGCGGTCTCCGCAAAACGCAGAAAGAACACAACGCAATGATGACCCCACAGAGCCTCAAAATCCTGCTTTTGGCCGGGTTGTTCGGTGAAATTTCATTCGAGATTTACGCATGGCTGATCTCGCCCCTGTTGTTCGGCGTTGTTCTTGCTCCGGCTAATCTGGTTGTTGCCCTCATCAAGTTGACCTCTGGGATCACGGTGCCGTATTGGGCCGGTTTCCTCGTTCACTTCACGATCGGTGCTGTCGGGTTTGCAGCGTTCGTATGGCTGACGCATCTGGTGTCTCGGACCAATCTTATCCTGTCAGGCGCGATTGCCGGGTTTGTTCTCTGGTTCGTGGCCCAGGGCATCTTGGCCCCGATCGTCGGGCGCACGTTCATGATGGGTTTTGGCGGTTATACGCAGTCTTCCTTAATCGGGCATGTCGGCATGGCAGCGCTGATGGGATATGTGATGTTGACGTTGCGAGACAGGCAAGCGCGCACCGCGGCTTGAGCTATGCCGAGACTTGTTCCTGCCAAAGCAGAGGGCAAACTTTGCTTTGGCCGCACTGGCGTCACATGATCGCCCAGTGGGGGCGAATTCGCATTAGAATATTTAAGCGATAGTGTGTTGTTGCGGCCTATATTTCGTGAACCACTGGCGGCGTGTCGCAGACCTTTTTTGCGATGTCGACGACGTGGCGGTGGTGGGTCAGGTAGATGGCTTGCCCACGGCGTCCGATGGTTTCCATGACGCGGCAGGCGGCGCTGGTGCGGTCTTCGTCGAAGGTTTCGAAAATATCGTCGCAAAAGAAAGGCAGGCAGGTGCCTTGGGCCACGAGCTGTTCATGGGCGGCGGCGCGCAGGGCCAGATAAAGCTGAAACCTCGTGCCCTTAGACATCTCGCTGGCGCGTTTGCTGGTGCCATTGGTATCCACAGCCATGAGCACTTCGGCGTCGCGGTCGGGCTGGGTGCTGAGCGTCGGATAGGTACCGTGGGTCAAATCAGAGAAGCAACGCTCCGTTGCAGCCATCATGCCGCTGCGGTGGCTGTCGCGATAGCGGCGGATGGCGTCCGAGGCTAGGTAATGTCCCAAAGAGAGTTCGAGATGGGCGCGGGCGGCCTCTTCGAGTTCCAGTTCCAGCGTGGCTTTCTTTTCCTCCAGGGTGGCGATGTCGGCGTCTCCCGTGACCTGTTTGAGCGCCTCTGCGGCGGTGCTGCGGCGCTCGATGGCTTGTGTCAGCGCGTCTTCGGCGCGGGCCAGATCGGCTTGGTTGCTCTGCGTTTCGGCGTCCAGTTCTGCGAGAGACAGGTTGGCGAGACGCGTGCGGGCGGCGTCCATGTCCTCCACATCCAACTCGGTCGTGACCGTCTGGCGCAGTCGCGCCAGTTCCGCGCGCTCACTGATGACCTGCGCGGCCTGTTGCGTTCGCAGGCGCAGCGCGTCGATATCGGTCAGGGCGCCGGGATCAGGAAAGGCGGCGGCGATGGTGGCGACCTCTTGGTCGATCTCGCGCAGCCGGTTGGTGTTGGCTGACAGTTGTGCCTGTGCGCGTGTGATGACGTCAAAGAGGTCTTCGGCCTTCTCATGGGCTGTGCGGGCCTGTTCGCAGAGGTCTTTCAGCGCGGCGTAGGTCTCTGCGGCGCTGTCGCGGAACTCCAGCCCGTGCGTCTGGGCCAGATGTGTGACCTCTCGCGCAAAGCGGGCCTGGTCGGCTTCCATGGCCTCCACCCGCTGCTGAGCCGTAGCACGGGCCTTTTCCTGTTCGCGCAAGTCCCGCAGTGGGGCGAGCGAGGCCATCACAGTGTCGGGGCAGACCCGATCGCCCAGGAACGCCTCAATCAATGCGTGCCAGTTTTTCAGCGCCTCGGATTCAGCTGCTTGCGCGGCTTGGTGCTTCGCTTCGCGCTTGTCGAGATCGCGCTGCACTTGTGCGAGGTGGTCTCCGGCCTTGGCGATGGTTTCGGCCTGATGCCGCTCGGCCTCTGCGATTTGCCGTGCGGCCAGCATTGCCTCGTCCAGATCGATGGGGTCAAAGGGCAGCAAGGGGGCCAAGGCGGCGCAGAGGCGCTCGGTGCGCTCTAGCGTGTTGCGGTGCGCTTCTTGTGTGGCGGAGACGGCCTCTGCGTCCTCCTCGGCGGTGGCATGGCGGTCTACCCAATCCAGCCATTCAGCGGGCGTCAGCGGTGTGGGCAGTTCCACTTGCTCTGCCGCTGAGGCCACGGTCGCCTCAAGCGCTGTGCAGTCGGCCTCTGCCTCTTTCAAACGTGTTTCGGCATGTTCGACACGGGTCTGTGCTTCCGCCTTGTCCTGTTCGATCTGGCGCAGTTGGCCAAGCTCGCTGGCATGGGCCACGCGGGTTTTCATCGCGGTGTCATGTTGGAGCAGGGCCTCGCGGAAGGTGCGCGCGCTGTCCGCATCCAATGTGCTCAGATGCTCCGCCCAACGCGCTTCGCGTGCGGCAAAGAGGGTCTCTTCCTCGCTGTCGGAGGCGAGGGCTCCGCCTGCGGTCAGGGCCTCGGCACGGGCGGTCAAGGCCGCCAGCGTTTCGCGATGTTCGGCGCGTTTCTCGCGGGCGTCCTGCACGGCGCGGGTGAGTTCGACGTGGCGGTCGGCCCAAAGCTGCGCCTGTGCGTGCGTGCCGGGGCAGGGTGGCAGGGTCCCGAATGTGACCGCGCCCATCCGCAGCGCAGAGAGGGATTTCCGCGCTTTGGCCTCTGCCGCGCGAATGGCTTGCAAGGCGGTGGCATGAGCGGGCGCTAGGCGATCTACGTCGAAACGGGCGAGGATGTCGGTGACGCGCGGCGCATCAATCGGGGCGTCAGCGGTCTTGGACGCCGTCTCGGTGGTGGCCACCGCCTCTTTCGCCGCGTCGCGTTTCTCCGCGAGATCGGCCAGTTCGCGTGCCTCATTGAGGACCGAATTGCGGGCATCGTGGAGGGCGTCGCGCGCTTGTTCCAGTTGCGCGATTTCGGCCTGTGACAGGGCGAGACTCTGCGGGTCCACGCCATGTTTCGCGCCCAAGTCCTGCGCAGCACGGATCATCGCCGCTTCTGCGGCGTGGAGTTCGTCTTTCCGGCGGGTGAGGTCCAGCTGTGCGCCCCTGTCGCGGATGCTGAGATCATGGAGCGCGTCGAGATGTTCGGCCAGTTCGAGGTGTTTGGGATCAACCGTGATCTCGGCAACTTGCTTTTCAAGCGCGGCGATCTCTTTACTCAGGCGTTCGATATTGGCGGTGGCCGTGCCATGATCGGTGCGCAACGCAATCAGCCGTTCGGGGTCGAAATCAAGCTGTTCTGGCACGTCCGGATGGGCTTCGATACGGGCTTCGAGCGTGTTGATCTCGGCCATGAGTGGAAGCGCCCGCCGTTGGCTCTCGATTCGTGCCTTGGTGGCAAAGAGCGCGTCACGGATGGCGCGCGCCTCTTCCTCGGAGTGTTGCGCCTGAGATAGCGCGTGTTTCAAGCCCTTCCACGCGCTTGCGGTGACATCTCTGTCCCGTATCTCGCTTTCGATCTCAGCCAGTTCGCGCTTCAATTCGGCAATGCGCGTGGTCCGTCCCCGTTTCTTCCAGAGCGTGTCGGCCTGCTCGCGCACGCCATCAAGAACCCCGCTGAGATCGGCCACGCCGGCCGCGGCCGAAAACAGTAACCGGCCAATGTCGCCTTGAGCATTAGCGATCTCTTCGCCGCCGCGCTCGATGGTCACGTCGTCAAGGCATAGCAGTTGACGATAGTCCTCTTCGGAAAGGCCCGCCAGATGGGCTGAAAGTGCTGCCTCCGGCAAGGCTGTACCGGACTCGTCGATCAACGAGCCGCTGCGCTTTGGCAAGCGGGCGAAGCGCCGCACTTTTCCGTCAATCTCCAGCGTGGCCGAGACCTGAAGGTTGTTGCGCGGATGTTTGAACGCATAGCTCTCGCGCATCGGGAAGCCGTAGAACAGCCGGAGCGCGGCCTCCATCGTGGTGGTTTTTCCGGCCTCGTTCGGCCCGTAGATGATGTGGAAATCAGGGCGATCCCCGCCCGTGCCGAAGTCGAAACTGCGGTCGGTGAAATGGCCGAAACGGTCAAGGTCGAGGCGCTGGAGTCTCATGAGTTTTCCGCTCCTTTCATCAAGGCCAGAACACGGTTGACGCCGCCTTGCGCCAGTTCTTGCGTCAGGGCATCCCGCGCGGCTTCATCCGGCATGAGCCGTGCGCGCAGGGCGGGGGGCAGGTCTTGCAAGACGGCGGTGACCTCCTCTTGGGCGATGGAGGCAAAGCCGGGTTCTGCGCTGATGGCCTGCATCGTGGCGGAAAGCTCGCCCACTGCGCCTGTGGTGTCGGTGGCGCTGTTGGCGTCGATCTCATGGGGCGCAATGTCGAGGACCAGCTTGTCGAGCCAGAGATCCCCTGCCGCGCGCATCATGTCGCAGAGATGTTCGGTCCAGACATCGCGATCGCGCAGGATTTGCCAGTAGCGTTTGGAATGCCCCTTCAGCGTCAGACGCACCACGCCGGTTGGGGTAGATATGCGCAGGCGTAGTTCGGACAGATGCTCCCGCAGCATCCGGCGCAGCGCGTCGTCATCCTCTGCGCCTGTGATGTCCAGCGTGCTGTGCAGGAATTCGACCACGGAGGTTGGCACTTCCGTCACAGTAATCTTGTCACTTTCGATGGTCAAAAGACTTGCGGATTTCGGGCCCGCCTCGCCAATGTCACGTCCCTGCGGAATGCCGGGCATGACGACCCAAGGGGTCTCGTTATGCACCTGGCGTTTGTGGATATGCCCGAGCGCCCAGTAGTCGAAGCCCATTGCGGTCAGATCGGCCACGCGACAGGGGGCGTAAACGTCATGGCCCTCGGCACCTGCCAGAGAACTGTGCAACATGGCAACATTCACCGCCCCCGCCACGGGGGGCTGGAACCGTGGCAGCAGGCTGTCAGGGGCGTGTTTCTGGGCAAAGCTGACACCGTGGACCCAGACCTCGTCTGTCAGTTGAACCTTGCCGCCGCGGGCATCGAAGACATGCACGTTGTCGGGCAGGTCGAGCGATCCGGTGATCGGGTTTTCGGCATCGTGGTTGCCCTTGATGTAAAACACCTTGACCCCCGCCGCACGGAGACGATCCAATTCGCTGGTCAGATAGGCACCGGTCCGCGCGCTTCGCTCCTTGCCATCAAAGAGATCCCCCGCAATCAGCAGCGCACTCACCTGTTCGGACAGGGCGACATCTACAAGGCGGCTGAAGGCCTTGCGCGACGCCGCCATCACCGTTTCCCGCAGCTCCGCATCGCGCAGGGCCAGAGAGCGCAAGGGTGAATCGAGGTGGATATCGGCGGTGTGGAGAATTTTGATCACTGGAAATACCTGCGGTAATGTCTTGGCTATATCTATCGAGTCTTCGTCATAGGACCGCTCGCGCCTGTTTTGCGTGTGTATCAGTTGGGATTGAATTAATCACGCTCCCGTCATTGTTTGTCCGCTAACAGTTGCCATGCTCACTAACGCCGATCTGGCGTGCCGCGTCCGCGACCGTCATCCCTTGTCCCTGCAGAACTTCAACCTGACGAAGCTTCGATACGATTTCTCGGGGCTTTTGCCGTTTTCCAGTCATTCTCTGATCCTCCAAATTACGGGGCAAAACTATCCCTCGTGGCGGACCAATTTCATGGGGTTGCTCCACTCGTTTTGGGCTAAAGTTTTCCGCTAGATTTTCCTTGGCTGGGAGAGGAGCCGAGACGCGTGAAGGCATCGAAGTTCGCGGGCGCGCAAAAGGCGTTCATCATCGAACAGAGTGCGGAAGGCACGTCGGTCGCCGAGATCTGCCGCAAGGCTGGGATCAGATCGGCGACCGACTTCAATTGGAAGAAGAAATATGCGGGCCTTCTACCAACGGATATGAAGCGGCTGCATTAGTTGGAGGATGAGAATTCCCGGTTGAAAAAGTGCCCGTATAATCACCCGTGCAGAACAACGGACGTCAGTAGCCGAAACAATCACTGCAACAGCCCCCTCTGAAAAAATTCAAGAGAGGGCTGTCTTGCCTTGGTCGTGATGAATCGCGTCATGGTTCGGGCGCAAAAGGATTGATGGCGCGAGCCGCTTGCTCTTGCTCCGTCAACCAAACGCCGCGAGGTTAAGCCCGGTCCTTGCGCCTGCCACGCAGCCGCAGGACGGCCAGGCCGCTCCCCAGCAGCAATAGCGACGCAGGCAGGGGAACCGGCGTGATCGGATCGCCTTCTACTGCAAAGCCATTGAGAAAGGAACTTGGACTGCCGTTGAACAGATACCCATCGAAAGAGCTGATGCTTGCACCGGCGGGCGTTCCAAACCGGCCGCTCCAAAGCCATTGGCTCGAACTGCCATCGACGGCAACCCGCAGCCAATAGCTGGTCGCAGCGTTCAGCGTCAGTGCCGACGAAGGCGTGAAGGAATACAGGCCGTCACCGCCGAAGGTCGGATTGACCAGTGTCATCAACGAACTGGTCGGTGCTCCGGCTCCGCTCCAGATTGACACCAGCGGCGCCATGCCCGCGTCCGTTTCAAGATCGAGGATCACCGCGCTCAGGGCAAAGCTGTCGCTTCCCATGGTCCATCCGGCGTCCTTGGTGACCGTCGTGCTGATGCCGCCAAATGCTGTCCCGGCTGTGCCAGATCCTCCGAGGTTCGACAGCAATGTAGCCGCACCAGCGGTACTGGCGGTTGTCAGCGCGACAGCGACAGCTGCGGCACGTAATAGGTTGGTTGGAAAAGGTATCATTCTATGTGCAATTCTTTCATAATTTCTTGGCTGGTTAAGCGCCCGCTCTCGTCATTCATGACACCACCAAAAATATTCCTCAACGTTAATTCCCCAAGAGGGACCTTTTGATCGGTATCAAAATCACCTGACGCAGTCGCACTGCAACAGTAGCAAGATTGGGCGAGTACCATCAAACTTTTTCTGACTGGCCTTGCGCGCTTTCGAGGCTGCTGAAAAAGTCGCCCATCGACGCGGTTCACGGAGCAAAATTCACCCTTTGCAAAGTCGCGTCGGGGGCGGCGGTGGTGCGCCTGGCCGGTCTCGCGGCTGTCATGCGGTCACGTCTGATGCATGAATATGTACGTGTTCCAACGAGTTAATGGTCCTAGAATATCATCAACACCGCACCATGAATTGGCCGAAAGGTTCTTTGTCAACGACTTGCCCGGTGCGTCGCGCCCTGGCGCGCGGCTAGGGCGGCCCGGACACCCCGGCTAACTACTGCGTGGAGCTTTGCCTGTAGGGCAAGATTTTTATGGACCATGAAAATTAATTGACAGATTAATAAATTTCCTGTCCGATGCGGTTCATCAAAAGAAACTAAGAGGCCGGATAACCGGTCAACCCTTCTGGCATCACTGTCAGGGGCGAAAGTGGGACGATAGGGAGACGTGAATAATGGGCATAGAAAATTCGGGGAATCCGACCTCAACCGGTGAACCACAATCGGCAGGGGGCGAGAGTCTCAGGCGTGATATTGACTGGAGGCATGCCTTTTGGTTTGCCGCAGGCACACCGGCGCTGGTTCTGTTCACCGTGGGTGCCATTGCTGCGACTGTGGGTAACATATCACCGATGGTCTGGATCATATCGGCCTGCATGGGCTTGATCCAGTGTTTCACCTACGCCGAAATCGCCGGGATTTTTCCGCATAAATCGGGGGGAGCGTCGGTTTACGGTGCCATCGCATGGGTGCGTTACGGAAAACTGCTTGGCCCGATTTCTGTATGGTCGAACTGGTTTTCATGGACGCCAGTGCTGGCCATCGGTACCGGCTTGGCTGGCGGCTACATCCTGAACCTGTTGTTTGAGCCGGACGCTGCGATCAACACTTGGGAAATCACGCTGGTTAACCTTGGCTTTATCAAGGACGGCCTGACGTTGCGTATCAACTCTACCTTCGTAATGGGGCTTATCCTTGTGCTGATCGTTTTCTCGATCCAGCACCGCGGGGTGCTGCGAGCAGCACGGCTTCAGATGATTGTGGCGGTTATCGCGCTGTTCCCCCTGATCCTGATCGGGCTGGTTCCGCTTCTGACGGGCGATCTGCCCAAGGACAATTTCACTCCCTTCGTACCTCTGGCCTATGACGCAGATGGCAATGCTATCAACGGATCCTGGAATATGGCGGGTGTGACAGTGTTCATGGGGGGGCTTTTCATTGCCGGCTGGTCGACCTACGCATTTGAGACAGCTGTCTGCTACACGCGTGAATTCCGCAATCCGGCGCGCGACACCGTGCGCGCCATCGGCTATGCTGGCGTGCTGTGTCTCGTAGTGTTCTCGTTGGTGCCGATCGCCTTTCAGGGCTTTTTGGGCCTGGATGGAATGTTGGATCCGGGCATCGCAGCAGGTGACGGTGTGGGTGCCGTTATGGCGCAAATGGTTGGCGGCGGGGTGGTGATTGGCAATATCATCATCGTGATGCTGATCCTCGCGCTGCTGCTGGTTGTGATGTCAGCGATGGCGGGGTCGTCGCGCACGCTTTACCAAGGTTCTATTGACGGCTGGCTGCCGCGATACCTGAGCCATGTGAACCACAATGGCGCTCCTACAAGGGCGATGTGGACCGATCTGGCGTTCAACCTGCTGCTGCTTATGATGTCGGACTACGTGTTCCTGCTTGCTCTTGCCAACGTGAACTACATGGTCTTCATCTTCCTCAACCTGCAATCAGGCTGGATGCACCGCATCGACAGCCCGCAGGCCAAGCGTCCTTATCGTGCGCCAAACTGGCTGTTGGGGCTGGGTGCCATTCTCGGTTTTGTGAACCTCGCGTTTTTGGGCATGGGTGCGAACATCTGGGGTGCGGGCACGTTGGTTGTGGGCCTGTTGGTGGCTGCTGCGATCATTCCAGTCTTTTGCTACCGTCACTACATTCAGGACAAGGGCGTGTTCCCTGAACAGATGTACAAGGACATGATGCTGGCTCATGGTGAAGAGGGTTCGGTCAAGATCGAGAAGCGCGCAGGGATACTTCCCTATCTGACGCTGGTCGCTGCGGTCGTGGTCGTGGTCTTCTTCAACTGGCTCGCCGTATACTAGAGTTAACTGCCTACTCAGTTTTCTTCCTGTCACGCCCTTTGAGGAATTTCCCCGAGGGGCGTGAGTATCTTTCAGGCGGCTCCAAGTGAGTTAAGGAAAACTTTTTGGTGAGGTTCATTTATGAAACTACTCGTCTTTCAACATTTGGAATGCGAACACCCCGGTTCATTGCGCCATTTTCTGAAACGGGATGGTATCGATTGGCATACTGTCGAACTCGACCGCGGTGACGAAATTCCTGACCTGAATGCTTTTGATGCCCTGTGGGTGATGGGCGGCCCGATGGACGTGTGGGATACGGAAGAGCATCCGTGGCTGGTTGCAGAAAAAGCAGCGATTCACACATGGGTACGCGAGATCGGAAAGCCGTTTTTGGGTCTGTGTCTCGGCCATCAGCTTCTGGCTGATGCGCTGGGCGGTGAGTGTGGTCCTCAAAAGCCCGGGGAGATCGGAGTATTCGATATCGAACTAACCCCAGCGGGTCAGGCTGACCCACTTCTGAAGGGGCTTCCGCGTCACCAGAAATGTCTTCAATGGCATTCGGTTCAGGTCGTGCGAGCGCCAGAAGGTGCTGAAGTCTTGGCGAAATCATCACACTGCCCAATCCAGGCGATGCGCATCGGTAAGAATGCCTGGTCAATGCAGTATCACATCGAAGTAGAGCCAGATACCGTCGACAACTGGGCCGAGATACCAGCGTACCGAGAAGCGTTGATTGCCAGTTTGGGGGAAAATGGTCTCGAAGCTGTGCGTGCGGAAGCGGCGGTCGTCATGCCCGATTTTCTCAAATCATCTGAACATATCTATAGGAGCTTCATGTCGATTGCGCAGGGCAATCGGTAGTCACCTGCACAATAGCATCGGTTGTCCGTGGGGGCGGGCTTGCTTCGGAATAAACAAGCGTCGCGCGGGTCGTTCTGATCCAGATCAAATCGATGCGCTCCATGCCGGCAAAACGCGGTCCTTGAGAAACAACAGGTGACGGAAAGGGCCTTGACATCGATAATTAATTGACAAATTAATTAATAAATAAAGACGAAATCATGTAACCTAAAGGGAGAGCGCAGATGAACAAGATGGCATCGCAAACAAACCATCAAGCCTTGAAGAATGAGCTTGAAAAGAAGGGCGTAAAGTTCCTGTTGCCCACCTATGTGGATATGCACGGGATGTCCAAGACCAAGGCCGTCCCGATTGCGCATTTCGAGAGGATGATGGGCGGCTCAGAGTTGTGCACAGGGGCCGCGGTGGATGGCGTTCCTCAGAACATGATTGATGAAGAAGTTGCTGCGCATCCTGATCCTGCCTCCTGCATCATTCAGTCATGGGACCCGGAAATCGCGTGGTTCGCATCTGATCTGTGGTGCGAGGGCAAGCCGTTCGAGTCCTGCAGCCGTAACATTCTGAAGCGTGTCCTCGCTGAAGCCAAGAGCATGGGTTACACGATTAACCTCGGGTTGGAGCCTGAATTCTTTGTTTTCCGCGAGGACGAACAGGGCAATACCTTGCCCGTCAGTCAGCGGCACAATCTGACCAAGCCCGCCTACGATGTCGCCCGCCTGCTGGAAAACAAGGATTGGTGGTCTGAGGTCGTCAATGCGATGAACGATATGGGCTGGGACGTCTATTCGTTTGATCATGAAGACGGGATAGGCCAGTTCGAAATCGACTTTGATTTTGCCGACGCGTTGACCATGGCAGATCGCTTCATTTTCTTCCGTCGCATGGTCGATGCCATCGCGCGCAAGCATGGAGCCTACGCGACCTTCATGCCCAAGCCCTTTGCAAATTATGCCGGGAGCGGAGCGCATTACAATATGTCGATCGCTGATGCGAAGACCGGCAAAAACCTTTGTATGCTTGAGGGTCAAGACACGCATGGATGCAACTTGTCAGAGGTCAGCTATAATTTCATCGGGGGGATGATGCGCCATCTGCCGTCCATCTGTGCGGTGGTTGCTCCGACCGTCAATAGTTACAAGCGGTTGGTCATGCGGGGCAGCAATTCTGGCTACACTTGGGCGCCAGTGTTCCAGTCCTGGGGCGGCAACAATCGCACAAATACCGTGCGCGTTCCCAGCGGCGGTGGCAGGTTCGAGCTAAGGGTGGCAGATCCGATGTGTAACCCGTATCTGGGGGCGGCCCTTACGATCGCCGCCGGTCTTGAGGGCATTCGGGAAAAGCTTGATCCGGGCCAGCCCAACTCGAAAAACCTGTACGAAGAATTTGAAAAGGCCGAGGCCGCGCAGAAACCACAGCAGGTTGAGCTACTGCCCAATACACTGAAGGACGCGCTGGACGCTTTCGAGGCCAATCCGCTTGCGAAAAAGGTCTTCGGCGAAAAGATGTTCGATGCCTGGTTGGATTTCAAACGGCAGGAATGGTCGAGCTATACAACTCATGTCTCGGAGTGGGAACAGAGCCGTTACATGCAGTTCTATTGAGGCGATACAAAACGTGTGACCGGAGGGCCGGTCACACGGATATTCAATCAAACTGGCCGGAAAATCCGAGCGTCCGCCACAACATCCGTTCGAAGACTGCCACCGAGACGCGGATCTCGTAGTCCTCAATGATACTCTTTCGCATCACGGCACCGTCAAGAAAAACCGAAATCAAGTTACTCAACGCGGCTGGATCGTCACCGTTGTCCGAGAAAATCCCCATCTCCCGCCCGCGAAGAATACTGCCTGTAATAATTGTCTTTTCGGTCCCATAGAAACGATCAACCACCTCATCTATGCGATCCGTCTGAACATCGGAATGACGGTAGTCATGAATCAGTTTCAAGACCTTTCCGATCTCTGGCTGGAGTTCGACATGCATATTAAGCCACGCGTGGATCACAGCGCCGGGATGCTCGACATTCTCGCTGATGTCATGAAAATGAGTCAGTGCGATTTCGATCGCATATTCGATCGTGGCGCGCAGCAATTCATCCTTGTTGCGGAAATGGTAGTAGATCATTGCCGTGGTCACACCGGCGTCGCGGCCGATGTCCTTGATCGTCACATTCCGATAGCCACTATCCGACAGCAAGTCGAGCGCACTTTTCTTGAGCGCCTCCGCGGTATCGCGCGTCTCGCCATGGCGCCGAGGTCGACCCACCTTCGTCTTCAAAACTCAACTCCTTGTTTAGCGGCAGGAGACCATCGCAACTTTCACGGCGTTTGCCAAGATGCGCCAGGGTCGCACCAATTGGGTTTTGCTCGCAAAATGTGCACTGGCCGCAGTGCAGAATTCAACGTGAATTGACTGTTCAATTAACTCATAAAAAGCACTCAAAAAAGGGGGTAAATTCATTGCCACATCATATTATCCGGAATTTCACCCTGCAGTCCGGTGTCACGGTTCCTGAGTTTGTCATCAGCTATGAAATCCATGGCAGCCTGAACGCAGCACGCGACAACCTAGTGGTGTTTCCAACCTATTTCACGGGTCGACAGGGCAGTAACCGGCCCTATTTTGGGAAGAACCGCGCGCTTGATCCGGCGCGGTATTGCATACTCGTCCCCAGTCTTGCCGGAAATTCTGATTCCTCTTCGCCGAGCACGATGACTGGTGCCTTTCACGGTGCCGGTTTTCCACATGTCACGGTCCACGACAATGTGCGTATGCAAAAGTCGTTGGTCGATGCGGTGTGCCCAGTTGAGCGATTGGCACTTGTCATCGGCTGGTCGATGGGCGGGCTTCAGGCCTATGAGTGGGCAACGCAATTTCCCGACTTTGTCGAACGCCTGCTGCCCTTTTGCGCTACGGCGCAATGCAGCCCGCATAACTATGTATTCCTTGAAGGGGTTCGGGCTGCACTGACGACCGATAGCTCTTGGGACAACGGTCATTACACTTCGCCCCCCGAACAAGGCCTGCGTGCGTTTGGTCGAGGCTATGCGGGGTGGGCTTATAGCAGTTCCTTCTTCAACGATGGCGAATACCGCGCGCGCGGCTTTGCGGACGTCGAAGAATTACTGGTGGATTGGGAGCGCGATCATCTGGAGTGGGACGCGAACGATCTTCTATGTAAGCTCTGGACATGGCAGAATGCAGATGTCAGCGCCAATGATAAATACAAGGGTGATCTTTGCGCCGCACTCGGCGCAATTTCCGCACGCACGATCGTGATGCCATCGAGTTCCGATATGTACTTCACGGCCGAACATGCAAAGCGCGATGCGTCGCTCATTCCAGATGCGGAGTTCCGTCCGTTCGAATCCACTTGGGGGCACTGTGCCTGCACGCCCGGTGCACCAGCGCCGGGGTTTGAGACCTTCCTTGATGCCGCGATTTTTGACCTGCTGAAAGTCTAGATCAATTCAGTGTCTGGAACCGCGTGACCTTCTGAGATCAATGTATTTTGAGCCAACAAGTGAAATTCCATTTTTGGGTGATGAGGGGGATTTTGTGGCTTCTGGCAAATCTTTGATGACTTGCATGCATTGTGTAGTGATGTCTTTTTTGAACGCCCTCTGATGCCAAAAAAGCCTAGCTAGGTATCCCATCGCACCCATGTGCATTCAGAAATGAACAAGCGCATGTACTCAGACGGCCTTTGTCTCCCCGAGGATGCGATAGACACTTGCCCCGCGAATATTCAACCGCTTGGAAATCCCCGTGGCTGCCACGCCCTCTGCATGCATCGCTAACACCTCGATAGCCGTCGCCTTCGCCGTGGGCTTAAGGCCCTTTTACTCTCCTTTTTCCCTGGCCGAAGAAGATTCGAACACTGACCAGTGTGAGATGAAAAAATGCCATAATCTCGCCAATAAGTTGAAGCACTGATCTACAAGCCCTCGCCCTTGTGCCCGTCAAGCGGCAGAATCGATTCGTACCGAGGATGGACCCACGAAACCCGTGGTTCGCCATTTGGGGGGGGGCTTGGGTGTTGAAGACGTAGGAGATGCTTGAATGATCGTCGCATATATCATGATCGGTTCCATAGCGGGTGTGCTCGCATTCGCTGTTGCCCTTTTCCTTGGGGCATCGTTCTGGCTAGCCTTCGGTCTTTACGCTTTGGTTGGCACCGTTGCCATGATCTTGGTGCCGACGGCCGGCATGCTCACGGGCGTCTTGATGGGGCGCAACAAGGCCCCGACATCCGAAGATGGCCCGATCGACGCAGACAATCCGGGTTCGGCTGAACCCTTGGCCATCCAGCAAGATACGGCCGAAGCATCCATGAGGATACTTGCCGTAGATGACGACCCGTTCATTCTTGAACTCGTTCCCATGTTATCTGAAAAGGCAGGATTTTCTGAAGTGACGCCGGCGTCGTCTGGCGAACAGGCGCTGGAAATACTGAGAAAATCCGACGTGACATTCGACTGCCTGTTGCTCGATATCAGTATGCCTGGCATGGATGGTGTCGAGCTCTGCCGACGTATTCGCCAGAATTCCAAATATCGCGAGACACCAATCATCATGCTGACCGCGATGCGGGACATGGCGAGTATGGGGGACGCCTATCGGACAGGTGCGACCGATTACATCACAAAACCGTTTGATATTGATGCGTTGGCCGCACGCCTGCGGTTGGCCCAGGAAGCGATCAGCGCGAAGCGAGTTTCAGAGTCTGCTACGGAGGAAGGCACGGAGTCCAATTCGACTGCGGTTTCAAATCACGAGTTTGAACGGCTTGACGGGCTACGGCTCGGGGAGGTGGAATCCCTCGTCGATCATACGGTGTTCTCCAACTACTTGACCCAATTGCCGCGGAAAGAGGTGGATGGGGTGCATGTTTTTGCGGCCACCCTGGATGGGATCGAAGCCGTTCATACGCACTCTTCGCCCCGCCAATTTGCCGCTCTGCTGAATGGCGTCGCGGCGGCAGCGGCCAATTGTTTGGGCACCGATCAAACAGTGATGGCCTACACTGACAACGCCACCCTTCTGATTGCAACCAATTCCGAGAACCCAACACCTGCAATTGATATTGAGAAGCAGCTCCAGGTCAAGATTTCGGAAACCGATGCAGGCGAAGGCACAGAGGTAAAGGTATTGGTCGGGGGGCCGGTACAGCTGCAACGCTCAACGGCAGGGCGCGCCAGAATGGCAACGGACAACGTGATCGCTCTTGCGAAACGCAGGTCACGCAACAAATACGGCAATCAAGCTGTGGGCATGTCGAGGCGCTAACGCGGCGGGTCTCTTCACCCGTGAGGCGGGGGCGCGCTGCCGTACCCTTGTAACGCCACATGCCCAATCCCGTGGATTTTCCGCCCTGCTTATGCCCGAATAACTGATTAATCGTTTCGGTGTGCATGACCGCATCAAGCGCATATGACCTCGCTATCTGCCGTTATTGTAGCGAGTGGGTGCGCGCGTCGGGATTACCTCTTGAATTTGGTTTCTTGCGCGGCTTTTTGGTTGCTGGCTCGTTGATCTTGGCCGCTGGGATCGCCTCTCTTTCGAGACGTGCCTTACGAAGGCGCTCTGTCTTGTATTGTCGGTCTTTCTTCTCTTCGTCTAGGATCTCCTGCGCAGCACGTGTTGTCTTGTCCATCGGCGTTTCCGATCTGGGTATCGTTTTGAATAAACTCGTTTTTGTCAGTTTCGCCATGAATTAACTCCTAAGTGAAAATTTCGCGGGACATGATGGGCCTGCAAGCAGGCCGCAGAGGGGGAACACCGTCCCCCTCACGTTTCGCGGTAATTGGTTGCGATCAAACAGGCCGTCGATCTTTGCCGCGTCGTACTCCGTATCATCCCTCAACCTGCTATCAGATCCACGCGACATGGAGCGGATGAAGGTCGGCGTGCGGTTTGCCATCCAACTGCTGCAGTCAGAGCAGCTGCGGGAGGTGGGCTATAGCGCCTTCGCTGGGGGATATACCGAATGGATCAGGCGCCTGGGCCGCAAAGATCGGTTGACTGGCATGGTTAATGCTGTGGGTGCCCTTGCCTTGGATTCAAACGACTTCATACGGCGCAGCCTGATGGCCGTCGCCATGTCTGGCTACAACATTGAGCGGATGTTGGTTGACGACAGCGAACTGGAACGTTTTATCCGCGACACGGTATTGGGCAATTGGCATGCCTGCGGCAGTTTGGCTATGGGCCGTGCAGACGACCCCATGGCATGTGTCGATGCGGGTGGACGCGTCATCGGTGTCGACGGGCTTCGAGTGGCAGATGCTTCGGTGATGCCGCGCATACCCTGTGCGAACATTAACCTGACCACCATCATGAATGCTGAAAAGCTATCAGATGCAATCATCTCAGACCGCCGCTAACCATTTCATGGTGCAATAAGTGGCTGTTTTTGCCCTCTGCGCTATTGTTCTTTACGGGAAAACAGAAGCGCCATCCGGTTCCCAGTTATCAAAATGGTTTGCGGGAACGGAGCGAACCTCGCCCGCTCCGGCTCGGTTCCGTTATGCCGCGACCTTTCAATGCCCTGATGCGGACCTCCGTCAAAACCCAAGCGCACGTTCCGAAAACCTATCCGATCTCGTGATTTGCCATGCGTTCCAGTGCCTTGACCATGCCGGAATGGTCGTCATTGCCGCCGTCATTTGCAGCGCAGGAGTTGAACAGTTCCTGGCAGGTGGCGGTGTTCGGCAATGAGACGCCCAGTTCGCGCGCGCTTTGCAGCGCGAGGTTGAGGTCTTTCTGGTGCAGGCAGATGCGGAATCCGGGGGCGAATGTGCGGTTGATCATCCGCTCGCCATGCACTTCGAGGATTTTTGACGAGGCGAAGCCGCCCATTAGTGCCTTGCGCACGGTGGCCGGATCGCAGCCTGCTCGCGAGGCAAATAGCAGCGCCTCGCTGACCGCCTCAATGTTGAGCGCGACGATGATCTGATTGGCGATCTTGCAGGTCTGTCCGGCGCCGTTATGGGTGCCGATCAGGGTGATGTTGCCACCCATCAGCTCGAACAGGGGGCGGGCGCGCTCGAACGCCGCTTCGGGGCCGCCGACCATGATCGTCAGCGTGCCGGCCTTGGCGCCCACCTCGCCGCCGGACACCGGCGCGTCAAGGTAGAGTGCGCCCTTGTCGTTGACGGCTTTGGCCAGATCGGCGGTGACAATCGGGCTGATCGAGCTCATGTCGATCACCAGCGCGTCCTTGCGCAAACCTTCAAGTGCGCCATTTTCGCCGCGCAGGACGCGTTCCACATCGGGGCTGTCGGGCACCATGATGATAAGCGTGTCGCAGGCGGCGGCCACCTCGGCGGGTGTGCCGACGACCTTGACCTGTTTACCGTTCAGCGCGGCGGGCAGGGGCGAGGTATTGAGGCAGGTCACGATGCCATGCCCGCCCTCGAGCAGTTTTTCCGCCATCGGCGTGCCCATCACGCCAAGGCCGATGAATCCGATATCCATTAGGGTCTCCTTTCTTGGGCCGGACCTTTTGGGTCAGCCCGCGTCAGTCAGTAGCCGAGATCCGGCTGAATGGGGTTGAGCAACGGCTTGCCCGCCAGGAACAGTTCCATGTTGCGGAAGAACAGACCCAGCGTCAGCGGGATGTAGGCGTCACCATCATCGGCCGAGACATGCGGCGTCAGGATCAGGTTGGGCGTATCCCAAAGGCGCGAGTCTTCCGCCACCGGTTCGGGATCGAACACGTCGAGGATCGCCCCCCCCAGCGTGCCTTCCTGCAGCTTGTCGCAAAGTGCGTCGTAATCCATCACCGCCTCGCGCCCGATGTTGATGATGCCTGCGGAGGGCTTCATCAGGTCCAGCCTGCTCCGGTCCATCAGTCCGCGCGTCTGCGGTGTGTCGGGGGTGGCGATCAGCAGGTAGTCCGCGCGCGGCAGCACCTCGTCCAGCCGGTCGGTGGTGACCACCTCGTTACAGCCGTCCACTGGATTGCCGCTGCGATTGACGCCGATCACATGCATACCGAGGGCCTGCGCCTTTTTCGCACCCGACCCGCCCAGACTACCCGTGCCCAGCACCACCAGTGTCTTGCCGGCTATCGGCGAGGCGTAGAGTGAATCGTAGACCTTGCGGCGCTGGTTGGTGACGATGGCCGGAATGTGCGAATGCAGCATCAGGACCGCCATCAAGCCGAATTCGCCGGCCTTGGCAGCATGCACGCCCTTGTTGTTGGTCAGCGTCACGCCTTCGGGCAGCCAGTCCATCGGCAACAGGTGTTCGACACCCGCGCCGATGCAATGGATCCATTTCAGGTTGGGCGCGATGGTGGCCAGGTTTTCGGTGGGCAGATCCCACGTCAGCAGGACATCCGCGTCCTTCATCGAGGTTTCGAAATTATCGGTATCCCAGTCGAAGACTGCTTCGATCTGCGCGCCGATGCCGTCAAACTCGGCAAGGGCGGTCTGAAACCGCTCTTGCGTGATGGTAAAGACCTCCTCGCCCTCGGGGGTGTTGGGGAAGGACCCCGGTGCCCAACGGTTGTTTTTCACATGTACTTTCACGGTCATGGCAGTAGTCCTTCCGTCTTTCTTGTGCTCTTGAGCAGACTGGATCAGCCGAGGCCGTTGGCCTCGAACTCCTTGAGTTTGTCGATGATGGCGCGGTCGCGGGCCTCATCGTCCAGATCCTCGAAGGTGAACTGCATCTCCAACACCTCAGCGCCAATGCGGGCAAGGTATTTGCGATCATCCTGCCCTTCGATCGGCGGCATGCGCAGCACCGTGTCCTGCCCGTATGTGCGGATCGACAGACCCTCGGGGTGGACGGGCTGCGGCGGCTCGATACCGTCACTGGCAAGGTCGCGGATCTGCTTGCGGGCGCGCCGCCGGTAGAGCGAGATGCCGCGATCTGTAGGCATCAGATGTTCGCCCTTGTGGGTCGAGATCGGGCCCATCCCTTCGACCGCCTCGGAATCCGCCGGGTAGCGCTGCTTTTCCTCGAGCGGACGGTCCAGGATCTCGCCCTGTTCAATCAGTTCGCAGCCTTCCTTGGTGTTGTACTGCATCGGGTCGCCGCGCGGGCCGAAATTGGCCCAGGCGTAGACGATGGAATTTTCGTCATCCACCGGCACCACCCAGCGGGTAAAGCACGAGCGCCCGAAATAGCGCTGCTCGGTGCCGTCAGCGGCAAAGGCCGAACCGGCCTGGGTGAAGTTGGGCAGGATCAGTTCGTTCACCCGCACCCAGACGTTGTCGTCGATGCGCCGGGTCGAGGAGCCAAGGAAGTGGTTCTCGTTGCGCTCGAAGAATTTCAGCTCGCCGAGGGCGGCCATGCCTTCGGAGAATTGCGGATGGCTGTTCTGGCTGTGCAGGAACGTCGTATGCACCGGGTCGAGGATGGCGTCGAGTACCTGAATCCAGTTGCAGGTATAGGGCGCTTTGTAGGTCGTGGTGACCATCTCGGGGATGGTGAATGCGTCGTAGAAGGGGAATTCCGGGCGTTTGTCCGGCGGGCCCATATAGGCAAAGACCAGCCCGTTGTATTCGATCACAGGATAGGCGCCCAGCCGGGTCTTTTCGCGCACCATGTCGGCGGCGGCGGAGTTTTCCGCAGGGGTTTCCAGGATCTCGCCATCAGGCGCGAAGAGCCAGCCGTGATAGCAGCAGCGGATGCCGTTATCCTCGCATTTGCCGTATTCCAGCGACGCACGGCGGTGCGGACAGTATTTGTGGACCAGTCCGATTTTTTCGCCCCCGGCATAGCGGAACAGCACCAGTTCCTCGCCCAGAATCTTGATGAGCTTGGGCAGGTCGCCCAGTTCGCTGGCGATGAAGACCGGCTGCCAGAAGCGCCGCAGGTACTCGCCACCCGGCGTGCCCGGTGTAATGCGGGCCAGCTCCTCTTCGATGCCGACGGTTTCGGTCTGCGTGTAGCCACGGAAGTTTCCGGCGAACATATCCAGTATCGGTTTGGTTTCAGCGACTGTCATCGGTAGTATCCCTTCGCAATACCCATGGCTGGGTGGTAATTTGTGATTTCGAAATATGGACGGCTGAATTCGTAAGTCAATCGATATTTTGTGATGAATTCGTATTTAGAGCATCGTGTAGTTCGAATTCAGTATCGAGGCAGGGTGAGGCGAGGCACACCGGAAAGGGGACTGGACCAAAGATGGATCAAGCGCAGCAAGACGATTCGACACCGGGACAGGCAGGCAAGGCTCTGCTGGCTGACAAGCTGAACAGAAGCATCGTAAGGATGCTGCGCGAGGATGGGCGCAGGGCATATTCCGAGATTGCTCAGGCGCTGGATGTGTCCGAAGGCACGATTCGCAACCGCATCAACAGCATGAAGGCAGCAGGGGCGCTGCGCATTGCGGCCATCACCGACCCGCAGGCGTCGGAATACCGCTCCGAGGCAATGTTGGGCCTGAAGATAGGGGCTAATTGCAAACCTGCAGATGTGGCGGCGAAGCTGAGCAAACTTGACGAGATCGTCTATGTGGCCTGGATGAGTGGCCGCTACGATTTGCTGGTGGAGGTGGTCAGCGACGGGCAGGGCTCGCTCGTGCATCTGCTGGAGAAGCACATTTACGACAACCCCGATATCATTGATGTCGAAGTCATGACGCGCCTGCGCAATTACAAGAACCAGTTCCTGCTCAAGAAGAACTGGACCTGAGGCGTAGCCTCTCGATTTTCCTGAATGTTTCGACGCGGGCGGCACTGCCGCTCGTCGCCGCACCCCGCCAGCCCCGGCGGGGCGCTTTGCTTTGGTTGTCCGGCATTGTCCCGGCCCCGACCCCATGATCCGCGCCATTTGGGGGGGGGGTGCTGAAATCGTACGAAATTACGGTTAATTGTAATGAATTCGCAGAGTTGTGGAAAATTATTGTTTATTTGTAGAAAATATTCTGCATACTTCTGGGTAATTCGAAGCGAATCGAATGACGCAATTTGGGGCGGTTATGCAGATGGGGCGACCGAACGACAGCAATCAGACCGACGAACGGGATGGGCGACGCCGTGCCGGGGACGATCTGGATTATGCCATCGTCAAGCTTCTGGAGGTCGACGGGCGTAGGGCATACTCGGAGATCGCGAACGAGCTGGATGTCTCTGAGGGCACCGTCAGGAACCGTATCGGGCGCATGAAAGAGGCGGGTGTGCTGCGGATCGTTGCGATCGCCGACCCGGCGGCCACCAAATACAAGACCAGCGCGATGCTGGGGCTGAAGGTTGCGCAGGGACATACCCCCGAACAGGTGGCGGCACGGCTCGCGAGTGAATCAGCTGTTGTCTACATCCTGTGGGTCACCGGGCGCTTCGATTTGCTGGTCGAAGTGGTCTGCGAGCGCCAGGCGGATCTTCTGGAATTTTTGCAAGCAGAGCTTCACGCCGCCGAAGATCTGGCCTCGGTCGAGGTCATGCCCGGGCTGAAGAACTTCAAGAACCAGTTCTTGCTGAAACGAAATTGGACAGCGTCCGACGCGAAATGATGCCGCGTGGGCGCAGGGAAAAAATGCCGAGTGGCAGAAGGAGCAAGCAAATGAAGGACGAAACTAACATGAGCACGGATTTCGACAAAAAGGTCTACTACGAGAAGATCGAGGATGCGATCGAGCGCAACCGCCCGAAGATTGCCGAGGTGCGCAAGAGGCTGGAGGCGGCTGGCGTGAAATACGTCATGTCTGCCTGGATCGACCTGCACGGCATTCCCAAGACCAAGCCGGTTCCGATGAGCGATTTCGAGGATCTGTGCCTCGGCAAGGGGCCGCAATTCGCCGTGCATTCGGTCTCGTTCGTGCCCGAGCTGTCGCCTGCGGATTCCGATCAGGTCATGGTGCCCGATCTGGACGCGGTCTATGTCTGCCCCTGGGACAACACCATGGCCATCATTTTTGCCGATCTGTTCTGGGAGGGGGCGCCCTATAACGTCTGCCCACGCCAGGCGCTCAAGCGCGCGATTCACGAGGCGCAACAGCAGGGATATCTTGGATTTGCCGGGGTCGAGCCCGAATTCATCGTGATGAAATACGACGAGGACGGCCAGCCGGAGAAGGCGTTCGACGATGATCCGCGTGACGGCTTGCGTCCGCGCCGCCAGGCATTTGGCTATGACGTCGAATATTCGATCAACTCGATGCCGTTTCTCAAGGACATGATCGATATCGTTCAGGATCTGGGCTGGCAAATGCACGATGTGGTCGCCGAAGGCGCCTATTCGCAGTTCGAGCTGGATTTCCACTATACCGACCTCTTGCAGATGGCGGACCGGTTCGTGTTCCTTCGCATCGTGCTCAAGGAAGTGGCCAAGAGCCACGGCATGTTCGTCACTTTCATGCCCAAACCCACGGTGGGCGACTGGCGTTCGGGCGCACACATCAACCTGTCGTTGCAACACAGGGACGCGCCCGGCGAAAACGTCTTCAAGGCCAACGGCGACTGGTCCGAGGCATCGCGCTATGCAGTGGGCGGGCTGATGCAGCACGCCGAGGCGCTGACCGCGCTGACCTGTCCCATCGTCAACTCCTATAACGGTCTCGTGCCGCGCGTCGGCGGGTTCGAGGGCGGCACCGTTACCTGGGCACCGACCAACATCACCTATGGCTACAACAACCGCTCGGCCCAGTTCCGCCTGCCGCAGAGCCGCCATTGCATCGAGAACCGCGCCGCCGACATGACGATGAACATCTATCTCACGCTGGCGATGACCCTGACCTGCGCCGTCGATGGCATCGTCAACAAGATTGACCCCGGCGAGCCGACCGATCGCGACCTCTATGCGATGAGCGAAGAAGAGTTCAAGGAGGCTGGTATCCGCCGCCTGCCGCGCAACCTGCTGATCGCGATCAATGCGCTGCGCGAGGACGACATGGCCAAGCATGTGATGGGCCCGGTGATGCGCAATTCTTACCTTCAATACAAAAACGACGAGTGGGAACGCTATCACCAGTCGGTCACTGACTGGGAAGTACAGGAATACCTGCGCCTGTACTAAGCAACTGCACCTCAAAAGAGCATGGGATCCGTTTGATGCCTGAACCAAGACCCCATATGACTTCACCTTCCGGCGCCCCACGGCGCCGGAAACGGGTGTTCGAATTCAAATCCGACATTTCCGCGGGATGGCGCATCCTTTTGGGGGTGTCGGTCTGGGTTGTCTTCTTTGCGCTCTGGCAGTTCGTCACCTGGCTGGAACTGACCCCCGCGATCCTTTTCCCGGAGCCGGGCAAGGTCGTGCAGGCGCTTTATGTTCTGTTTACCGAGAACGGTTTCCACAAGGATGTGCTTATCAGCATCAAACGCGTGCTGATAAGCTTTGCACTGGCCAGTGCCGTCGCGGTGCCACTCGGCGTTCTCATGGGATCTTTCCGGACCGTCGAGGCGTTCTTCAGCCCGCTGGTGTCGGCCTGGCGGTATCTGCCAGCGCCATCTTTCATTCCTTTGCTGCTGATGTGGTTCGGGGCCGGAGAAGGCGAAAAGCTGGCCCTATTATTTATTGGGGTCATCTGGTTCCTCATTACCCTTATCGCGGACCACACAAAGGCCATATCGGCCGATCTCATCAACACTTCGGTGACGCTCGGCGGGTCACGCTGGCAGGTTCTGCGCACGGTCGTGGTTCCCGCAGCCCTGCCCAACATCATCGTCGCCATGCGCCAGATGCTCGCGGTCAGCTGGACCTATCTCGTCATCGCCGAAATCACCGCGGCCGATGCGGGGATCGGGGCCATGATGATGCGCGCCAAGCGCTTTTTACACGTGGATCAGATCATGGCCGGCATTCTGGTTATCGGAGTGCTGGGGCTGGCGTTCGACTACCTGTTGAGGCTGCTCCATCGTACGGCATTTCCCTATCTCGAAAAGGAAACCTAGCGCGGGTGCGCGAGCGCCTTTTACCGAAAAACAAAAAAGACTGGGAGGTCACAATGGAACAAAAAATCTTATTACGACCTGTTGCTAACTGGGCAACGCGCCTTTTGTGCGGCGCCGGCATGATGCTTGCGGCAACGACTGTGCAGGCAAAGGAAGAGGTCAGAGTCTCGGGCCTGACATGGCCGGGTTTCGGATTCTGGTACATCGCCATTGCCAAGGATCTGGCACCGGATCTGGACCTTGGGTACCAAAAGATCGAAGACCCTTACGAAAGCTTCAACATGGTCGCCGCGGACCAGATGGATGTGGTTTCGGGCACGCCCGAATTCACCCCTGTCGGCGTCGAGCGTGGCCTGCCGATCAAGGTCGTAGCGCTGGCCAATCTATCGAACGGGTCCGACAAGATCGTCGGCGCGCCTGGCATTGAAACGGCGGCCGATCTGAAGGGCAAGGAAGTGGCCGTCGTCGAAGGCGGGTTGGCGCAGATCTTTATGGCGATGTGGCTGGAGCGCAATGACGTTCCGTTTGATGCGGTCACCTATCGCAACATCATCGCCGACGATGCTTTTGCCGCGATGATCGGCGGCAGCATTGCAGCATCCGAGTTCTGGGAACCCTACGGTACCAACACGCTGAAGGCTTTGCCGGGCTCAAGCATCCTCGCTCAATCGGACGATCCTTATTGGCTGGAGCGTGCTGTCGTCGCTGACGGCCTTTACATGTCGGACACCTTTATTAACGAGCGCCGCGACGTCGCCGTTCAAACCATGAAGGCGTTTTATGATGCGATCCAGTGGTGGATCGACAACCCGACGGAAGGCAACGAGATCATCGCCGACGGTATGGGAATGAGCATCTCGGATGTCGAAATGGTTCTGGGCAAGGACGGCAGCCGTCTGGACGGGGGACTCTATGTCTATGACTTCCTAGAGGCAGCCCGGTTCTGCGGTGCCGCGCCAGGGGAGCCGCCTTTCGGGCAGACCAACGGCCAGGTGGAAGCCTATTGGGAACTGATCAGCTCCTGGTGGGTCAAGTTCAACCTTATCGAAGAAGTCAAACCGGCCGCCACCGGCGTCGAATGTAGTCTCCACAAGGAACTCTATGACGCGGGTTACAGGGGGTGAGTGCCATGCCACGGTTCAGCGAAAATGGAGGCTGGAGCCTTGCACGGTAACGTCAAACTCACGGTCGAAAATGT
>Ga0209344_10001880_pt1 | contig 25325 bp, 21 predicted proteins | sample Cruoilmetagenom6_FD_187293 | JGI IMG/M metagenome (GOLD analysis project Ga0209344, IMG submission 187293) | Oil polluted marine microbial communities from Coal Oil Point, Santa Barbara, California, USA - Santa Barbara Oil Seep Sample 6 (SPAdes)... | ecosystem: Environmental > Aquatic > Marine... | reverse complement strand
GAGATGGCATCATGGTGATGCCAAGGCTGAAGGCGGCGCATAAGGTTAGCCCTTTATAGCAGTGAATATAATTTTGAATAGACATGATTCCCCCTGTGTCTGGTCTTTAAGATTATTGAAGCATTGCACAAGTCAGCGAATATTAATAAAGCAAGAATAATGCCTTTATCCTGGTGATTCTGAGGCGAAAAAAGGCGCGGGCATTAAGGCGAAGATCAGGCGAAAACTTTATAGGTGCCTTAGTTGAGAATTTTTTGTATTTGTTCAGGGGTCGGCATGGAGGCTTGCGCACCGCGCCTGGCGACCGACCAGGCGCCAGCGGCCGCGCCATGTCGTATAGCTTCGGGCAAGGAAAGACCATGGATGAGCGCGGCGGCCACGGCGCCATTGAAGGCATCTCCCGCGCCCACCGTATCGGCGGCCTGAACGGCGAAGGCTGGAATATGACCTTTTTCTCCGTTTTTCGTTACGTAGCTGACGCCCTGCTCAGCCATGGTGATTATGGCAGCGCCCACGTTTCGCCGCACCAGCTCAGTTGCGGCGTGCAATGCATCTTCGATACTATTGATCTGAAACCCCGTCATCTGACTGGCTTCCAGCTGATTTGGCGTTATAACAGCAATTTGGGCATACAGTTCTTCGGGTAGTAGTTGTGCGGGCGCTGGATCGAGGATCACTTTGACCCCATGTTTTCGGGCAAGTTGCGCTGCAGCAAGATTCGCGATCATGGGTATCTCTAGCTGGAGAAGCAGCAAATCAGCTTCCGCCAGATAGGGATTCAACCGCATTGCATCACTGGCATCCATGTGCCCATTGGCGCCGGGCACGATAATGATATGGTTATCGCCCTGATCATCGATGGAGATTTGGGCAATGCCTGAAGAAATATCCGGTTCTTGCCGTATGGCTTCGATGTTCACGTCCGAGGATTGCAGGTGATGCACAAGTTCCGTTCCGAAGTTGTCGTCACCCACCCGACCGACCATATAGGTTTCAATGCCAAGCCGCGCTGCTGCTACTGCCTGATTGGCTCCCTTGCCGCCTGGGGCTGTGAAAAACTCATAACCGGTGACGGTTTCAGAGGGCGTTGGCAGGCGGGGGGTCCGCACTACAAGATCCATATTGATACTGCCAAAAACGATTAGAGGCATGCTTGATTCCATTATCAACGCTGAAAAAGCATCAGGAACAATACTGACGCAGGTGTTTCAAAAGTTTCTACGCTAAAAAGCGCTCTTCACTGAATTTGTACACACAAGCCGATGATATAATGATTATTGCATGAATTCATACACATGATTGCGCAGGATTAAAAATGAATGGCAGACCTGTTACCCCGTTGGTCGCTGCGGATATTATCATTCGGCTCAGTGATCGTTCGGACTCCCCTGTTGTGTTCATACGCAGAAAAAATCCTCCTTATGGCTGGGCGCTGCCCGGCGGATTCGTCGATGTTGGCGAAAGCCTTGAGCAAGCCGCCATGCGCGAGGCGAAAGAAGAAACCGGCTTGCTGGTAGTGCTCAACCGGTTGCTGGGTTGTTATTCCAATCCCAAACGGGATGCGCGGGGTCATACGGTCAGCGCGGTCTACATCGCTGAAGCGCGAGGTGAACCAAGGGCAGGAGATGATGCGGGAGAGATTCTTCTTGCAAGCATAGATAATATGCCTGATATTCTGGCATTCGATCATGATCTGATCATGATTGATTATCTCCGTTATCTTGGAACAGGGGAGACAGCGCCGTTACGACTTTAGGGAACCTCTGATTAAGGCATGAACCCGGTTCTTGCGTCCCTTATGCCCACTTCCTTGGGGGCGGGTTGCTACATGGCATTGCGAAAAAAGCCTGTTGTTCGTAGGTAGATGAGAATATGGCGAAAAGCAGGATCAGAGGATAAACCACCAAATTTACATTAAAAACGCCACTGAGCGCCCAGGTGGACCAGAAAGCCGCCAGCCCCAGACGCCATGGTGTCGGTGCCGCCATGGCGCTCCGCAGGATATAACCCCAGGCCTGCCACATCAGCCACAGCCATAGCAACAATCCGATCAATCCGATATGCACTCCAATCGCCAGGAAACTGTTATCGAGGTTTTGAGCCTTGAGATCGCTGCTGGCGATATTACCAAAACCTTTATATGGCATATAGCCCAGGCCAAAAAATGGACTTGCGCTGTTTTCAGACCACCAAACATCGAGAAATAGACGCCACTGATACAAACGTTCCTGCAGAGAGCTGACCGACAATAATCCTTCTGAGCGTCCGAGTACGCCACCAGCCACAAGAGCAGTGATGAATCCGAAAAATGCGGTGAATATGGGCCATAACTTCAGCCAGGTAGAGCGTTGGGGAGATGTTGTCCACCTCCAGAGCAGGCAGAAACCCAGAACACTGGCGGCTTGCAGATATACGGCGCGGGTCAAGGTGGTAAAAGCGGTCAACAGCATGATAAGGATCAACACGCCGACATAGAGGAGCGTTCGTCTATTTTTGGCAGTGATGGCATTCAAGAACCAGGCTGTGCTTAAAGCACACGCCAGAGCAATGATATTGCCGAAAGTGCCCGGAGATGGAAAAAGCGATACTGCGCGTACTTGACCAAAAAACCATAAGGATTGCACCATGAAACGATCATCGTTCGATTGTACCGGCACAATCGGATGATTAGTGATGTATTGCGCCAGCCCGAGCAATGCGAGGGGCAGGGATAATAGAAGAAACCATAAGAGCAGCCATTTTCCCGGCATGCAGTCTTTGAGTACAAAAAGCACGGGTAAAATAAGCAGAAAAAAGTAATAGGCATTGTACCCGAACAACGTGGTTGTGATGGGCAATCGAACAAAAGCACTCAGGTACAGTGCATGGATAACCAGGTAAAAGATAAACACCAACCATGGCAATGCAATTTTCCTCGGCATGACCCAGGTATGATTCAGAAAAAGCGCCCCTGCCGTAAAAGCGCTCAAGAGCAGGAATTTCAGGAGGATGGTGGGGTATTTGATCTGGCCATCAAACACATACATCTGCCAATGGAACCAGGCGCCTTCGATCAGAAGACCCGTTCCTGCGATCAAAACCAGGGCTCGAAGCCATTGGACGGGCCCGGAAGCCGCAGCGGTTTTTGCAGGCAATGGATGGATGAATTCGTTCAAAGCTCAGCCAGCGCCATGAGAGGATAGGAGCCCATGCTGGGCAAAGCTGAAAAAAGCGCCATCGGGAGCCAGAATGACATGGTCGACTACCCTGATCTCGATGGATTCAAGGGTTGTGACCAAGTGGTGGGTCAGGCGCAGATCGGCGTCGGATGGCTGAAGACTTCCTGCCGGGTGATTATGGGCAAGCAGAACATGGGCGGCTTTATGGCGCAATGCTTCCGTGACCACCTTGCGGGTGGAAACATGGGCATGGGTGACAGAACCGAAGCTGACAAGGGCGGGAAAGATAACTCTACAGCGATTGTCCAGGCAGATGGTATAAAAAACTTCCTCGCGTCGGCCAAGCAACAGTGCAGCCATGTATTCGGCTGCCGATGCTGCGGTATTAAGAATCGGCGCAGATCGATCGATTATGCTGCGCTGATAACGCCGACATAGCTGTGGTACGGTCGAAAGCAATAAAGCAGCCGATTTCCCAACACCCTCGAACTGCATCAGTTCTTCCGACTGGGCGTCGACAACCGATGAGAAACTACCAAAAGCTCGTAAAAGGCGGTGCGCGGTAGCTTTGGTGTCCTTGCGCGGAATCGCGAGCTGAAGCAACCATTCCAGAACTTCGTGCTCGGCAAGACTATCGAGCCCGGATTTTTTCAGGCGCTGATTTAGTCGTTGACGATGACAGGCGTGAAAGGCGGTATCGGATGTGTTGGCATCGCCAGGATGCTCCAGTTCCTGTTTGCGCACTGACATGAAAATTCGCATCACCTGAAGTTAAGTCTTGGCTATTACCCTGCAGCCAATATCATGATAACCCTTATCGCATGGAAATGGTCGGAAATATCAGTTCTGATAGCGAAGTGATACGAGCTGGACCCAGGATGATTATAGTTGAAAATCATGAGGAGATGGAAGCTATAGGCACTTCATGAACTCATATCTTGTGTCCCTTATCCCCACTTCGTTGTAAATCTTTGCATTACGTATGATAAGCGCTGCGAAATCCGAACATAAGGAACCACCATCGCTTTCGTTCCAGAATTGATCGGAGGTTCCATAGATATTAAAGCAGAAACCACGTTGAAATGAGAATGAGGCTCTGATCATCTATTCCGTTTCATCGCCTACTTCATATTCCTGTAATTTTCGGGTCAACGTATTTCTTCCCCAACCCAAAAGCCGAGCCGCTACCAGGCGTTTTCCGCCAGCATGTTGAAGGGCTGCCTCAATCATGATTTTTTCCATGCGGCTGGTGGCTCGAGTGGCAATGCTTTCTTCTCCATTGGCTATGGCTTGAAACGCCCATAAGCGTAAAGCCTGTTCCCAGTCGCCATCAGTGGTGATCGTTGGAGCGATGTGGGAATCCCCGGCATCCGGGGGCAGATCCACCATGTGAACTTCATGTCCGGAGGCCATGACGGTTAACCAGCGGCATAGGTTTTCCAGTTGGCGTACATTGCCCGGCCATGGCAGGCAACTCAGGTAAGTTTCTACTTCCGGTTGTAAAGTTTTTTGTTCCACTTCGAGTTCATGAGCCGCCCGATCCAGAAAATAATTCAGCAATAGAGGAATGTCCTCACATCGCTCTCTCAACGGAGGTATGCGAATACGAATGACATTCAGGCGATGAAATAGATCTTCCCGGAAATCATTTTCCTGGACTGATTTTTCCAGATTTTGGTGCGTGGCAGCGATTACACGCACATTAGCGCGTAAAGGAGTTTGTCCACCAACGCGGTAAAAATGTCCATCGGATAATACTCTGAGCAGTCGGGTTTGTAATTCAGCAGGCATATCCCCTATCTCATCCAGAAAAAGGGTTCCCCCATCGGCCTGCTCGAATCGTCCGCGTCTCAAAGCCTGAGCGCCGGTAAAAGAACCGCGTTCATGACCGAAGAGTTCGGATTCAAGCAGATCCCTGGGTATGGCGGCACAATTCAATGCGATAAAAGGTCTTTTCGAGCGCGGACTATGATGATGCAAGGCTCGGGCGACCAGTTCCTTGCCTGTTCCGGATTCTCCAGTGAGTAAAACGGTTATCGAAGAGCGGCTCAGACGACCAATAGCACGGAAGACTTCCTGCATGGCCGGTGCCGCTCCAATCAGCCCTGGGCTGGTCAATTGGGCGGAATGTCCGGATTCCGGCGTTGTTGTTTTGGGCTCTTTCTTGAATCGGTAAGCCCGTTCCACGAGATGGATTGCTTCATCGATATCAAATGGTTTGGGCAGATATTCAAATGCGCCGCCCTCGTAAGAGGCAACAGCACTGTCAAGATCCGAGTAAGCGGTTGTGACAATCACTGGGAATGATTCATCGATTTGATGGATTTTTTGCAGCAGCTCAATCCCGGAACATTTGGGCATGCGTATGTCTGTTATCAGGACATCGGGATGGCGATTTTCCAAGGCGCGGATGACCTGAATGCCATCTGAAAAAGTATGCACTCGCATGCCGGAACCGCCAAGAGTTCGTTCCAATACCCAGCGGATAGACTGGTCGTCATCCACGACCCATACTTCAGGTTTGGTGTTATTCATCATGCGAGAGCCTGGTCAATTCCTGATTCACAAATGGCAGCAACACGGTGAATTGCGTTCTGCCAGGTTTGCTGTCACATTCTATCAAACCCTGGTGACGCATAATGACGCTCTGCGCGATGGAAAGGCCCAGTCCCATGCCATCTGGTCGTGATGTCACCATAGGGTAGAAGATGCTATCCATAATTTCCGGTGGCACTCCAGGACCATTGTCGATGATGTCTATCCGAAGCGCGAGTTTATGGTGTTGCTGACCGATCGTAACCTGGCGTTGTACTCTTGTGCGCAAAATGAGCTGTGATTCCTGCCCCAGATCTGTTTGAGGCTGTAGCGCTACCAGGGCGTTATGCAGAAGATTGAAAAAAGCCTGGATCAGGCTTTGCGGATCCGCAATGATTTCAGGCGTGCTCGGATCATAGTCTCTAATGAGATTAATGCCTCCCAGGTCGGGCTCACACAACAGACTCACATGTTCGAGTACCATGTGGATATTGGTACTCACCATATCAAACGGACGCCGAGGACCTATGAGCGTATCGATAAGGTTGGTCAAACGATCAGCCTCACCGATGATGACGCGTGTATATTCTTTCAATGCAGGCTGGTCGAGTTCTCTGTCGAGAAGCTGCGCGGCTCCGCGCAATCCGCTGAGTGGATTTTTGATTTCATGCGCCAGTTGCCGAAGCAGTGTTTGCGAAGCGTGGTGCTGGGAGAATAGCGTTTCGTCACGACTAATCCGATGGTTACGAGCCAGGGTAAAAAACTCCAGCACAATCAATAGATTGTTGTTGCAACGGACAGGCGCCAGACTGCAATCCACGGACAGGCGACGTACTCCATTGTGGATATGAAGTGGAATATCCCAGGCCGTATAGGATGTCTGGGATTGCAGAACATCTTCAAGTTTGGATATCCAGCTGTTCTCATTGCCGACCAATTGCCTGAAGTTGGTTCCCAGTGCCTTGTGGCGGCTGGTATCCAGTAGATTTTCGGCTTCTGGATTCATATAGATGACCTGAAGATTTTGGTTTAGACATACCACAGCTTGAATCAGCGAGTCCAGTATATCGATGGCATTCTCGAATCGCGCTCCGTTATCCATGGAACCCCCTGATCCATTCATATCCATGCTTATTTTTGGTGTTACCGTGCCACGGCGACTCTCGATGAAACGAATCTGATTGTCATATGCTGTGGCACGGTTTTCAGGTCTCAGGACTTATAAACTGAAATACATATCGAATTCAACCGGATGGGTTGTCATGCGCAGACGCGTCACATCCTGGGTTTTGAGCCCGATATAGGCATCAATAACGTCATCGGTGAATACATTGCCAGCCGTCAGAAATTCGCGATCGGCATCCAGAGCATTCAGGGCGCTTTCGAGGGAAAAAGCCACCTTCTTGATGTCTTTTTCTTCTTCAGGTGGCAGATCATAAAGGTCTTTATCCATCGGATCACCTGGATGGATGCGCGATTTTATCCCATCAAGACCTGCCATCATCATGGCGGCAAAAGAGAAATACGGGTTGCCGGTAGAATCGGGGAAGCGCACTTCGATTCTTCTTCCTTTAGGACTCGCTGAATAAGGGATACGAATAGAAGCCGAGCGGTTGCGGGACGAGTAAGCAAGCATGACCGGGGCTTCGAAGCCCGGCACCAGTCTTTTGTAGCTGTTAGTGCTGGCGTTGGTGAAGGCATTGATTGCCTCGGCGTGGCGTAGAATACCGCCAATATAGAACAAAGCAGCTTCAGACAATCCGGCATAACCAGCTCCGGCAAACAGGTTTTCACCTGATTTGGACAGGGATTGATGCACATGCATCCCGCTGCCATTATCGCCGACCACGGGTTTGGGCATGAAAGTAGCAGTTTTTCCAAAGCCATGCGCTACATTCTGGATCACGTATTTCGTTAACAGACATTCATCAGCCTTACGCACCAGTGTATTGAAACGAGTTCCGATTTCGCATTGCCCACTGGTAGCCACTTCATGATGGTGAACTTCTGTCATAATGCCAAGTTCTTCGAGTACCAGACACATCGCCGATCGGATGTCCTGCAGCCCGTCTACGGGTGGCACAGGGAAATAACCACCTTTGAGGCGGGGTCGATGGCCGAGGTTCCCATCTGGATACACTCTTTCTGTATTCCATTCAGCTTCTTCAGAATCAATTTTGTAAAAGGATCCACTAATGCCTGAACCCCAACGCACATCATCGAAGAGAAAAAATTCGGGTTCGGGACCAAAGTAGGCGGTATCCGCAATGCCCGATGATCTGAGGTAGGCTTCTGCCCGTTTGGCGAGAGAGCGCGGGTCGCGTTCGTAGCCCTGCATGGTCAGTGGATCAAGGATATCACAGCGTAAAAGCATCGTGGGTTCTTCAAAGAAAGGATCGATGACGGCGGTAGAAGCTTCCGGCAATAAAACCATGTCCGACTCGTGGATTCCTTTCCAGCCGGCAATGGATGAACCGTCAAACATTTTGCCGCTTTCAAAGGTATCTTCTTCTACTGCATGGGACGGGATGGTAACATGCTGCTCTTTGCCGCGTGTATCAGTAAAGCGGAAATCAACAAATTTAATTTCCTCGTCCTTAATGGTTTTAAGCACATTTTCCGGGTTCTCTATCATCTCAATAATCCCCTTATGTTTCTTGAGAATAAAAAATCATTGCTGGAAATTCATTGTTTGAAGTACCAAGGCCAATGTGACCACTCCATTATAACGTTCCGTATACGATAATATATTGCATCCTGCATTGCTGCTTGCAATGAGCCCAAGCTCGATAGGGGTCGAATTCTTTCCCATTGGTCATCACGAAGAGACATTCTGGCCATTTTTATCCTTTGAAAATCACTACAAAGCCAGAATGCTAAATGAAAACCGCTTAAAATAATAAGCTAATTGAGAACGCACCCTAATGTAATATACTACTTAAATTTTTTCATTGTAACATATCACATATAATAGAATTGGAAGTTTTTAATATGACGCGCCTTTGTTATGCATTCCTTCAGCTTGAGCGCGGTGGGACTTTCTGGTCCGACTGTTTCCGCCATATCAAGGGGTAGAAACAAGGCTGCCTCGATACCATCTTCAAAATAGTGCAGTTCGAGGCGCAACATCCGGTCTATTCCCGGAATTCCGCGCCAGCATTTTTCGAGCTGAGGGAGCAATTCTTCCCTGAGAGGCAAAACCAGAGGTGGTTCCTTGGGTTCATTTTCCTTGCAGATATCCACGTGAACTGTGACGTCGCCAATCCAGTTCAAATTTTCCAGCAAGCGGATTCTGACCGTTTCACTGAGATTATGGCCTTCAGACATACTGATCATGGGATCCACTTCAATATGAACGTCCATAAAAACGCAAGGACCCATACGCCGGGTGCGCAATTGATGATAGTGACGAACACCCGGCACTTCTCTGATCATATCTTTAATTAATTCTCTCCGTTTCAGACTTGCACTCGTATCAATCAGCTCCATAATGCTGTTTTCGATTAGTTTTAACCCTATATTGATGACGAGCCCGGCTACGGCGAGCGCCGCAATAGCGTCGCCCACCGGCCAGCCGACCATGACGACGACAGCGCCGATGACAACAAGCAGCGAAGACAGTGCATCGGAACGGTGGTGCCACGCATTGGCATGGAGCAAAGGAGAATGGAGGTATAAAGCCATTCGGTTGGTGTATTGAAACAGCCATTCTTTTGAAAGCAGTGATGCCAGCGCTGTTGCAAAAATCCACGCACCGAACATTTTTTGGTCAAGCGGCTGCCACAATCTGGTTACAGCAGAAAGCGCCACACTCAAGCCCATGAGAAACAATATAATGCCGATCAACGCAGTGGCGGCGGTTTCAATGCGGCCATGTCCATATGGATGTTCGCTGTCTGGACCCTTTTGGCTTTTCCTGGCGGCCCATAGTACGACCGCATCGGTCACTAAATCCGACAGGGAATGGATACCGTCCGCCACCAGCGATTGAGAGTGGATCAGTACTCCGATGAGAATTTTCGCCAGTGCCAACAGAGAATTGATCAGGGCGCCGATCAGGGTCGCACGCTGCGTCAGTTTAAGACGATCGCGAGCAGATGGGGGATTTGAAATCGAATCATGATCAGCGGAAGACTTATGCATGACGGGGTCGGATCTTTCCATTCAAATATTTGCCATGAAACTTTGGGCAGTTATGCTAAAATCGTGACCAGCAGAGGTCTTTATCTATCTAAAAAAAACGCTTCAATTTTACCATTACTGGCATGTTGAGATATAACAGATTACAAGTTCTCTTGTCCATTGGCATTAACTTTGGGCTAGCGAATGCTGTTGCGAGTTTCAGATTGCTATCTGTTTCGATAAATCAGTCATCAATTAAGGGACGCCATGACCACCAATTTACCAGAATCCTCTACTCCTGATAGCCATGGCGCCGCTGTGAATCAGATTCCGGTTGCTGAGGCGAATGGATTCCAGTTGACCTTCAGGCACGAGGCGGGAATCAAAATACTTTCCACGCTTGTGCGCGCCAGTCATGATATAGAAGCCTGGTTGCGCCAGCACTGGCTTGCAACGCCTGCGCCTTTTTATGCTTCCGTGGATCTGCGCAATGCCGGATTCAAGCTTGCGCCCGTCGATACCAATCTTTTTCCCGCCGGGTTCAATAATCTGCATCGGTCTTCTCATCCTATGTGTATTCAGGCTATTGAGCATGCCATTGAACGCGTGTGTCCGGAAGCGGGCAAGGTTTTGCTGATAGTGGAAAGTCATAGCCGTAATACCTTTTATTTCGAAAATGTACGCGTGTTGCTTGACCTCATAGAGCGCGCCGGTTTTGAAGTCGCTATTGGTCTGTTGTCAGAAATCGACATCTCGGCGGATGTGTCCTCACCGTGGCAGGGATGGCGTCATGGTGTGATCCAGCGCCATGGGGATCGCGTCGGCCTGGATGATTTTGATCCATGCTGCATTATACTGAACAATGACCTTTCCTCCGGGATTCCCGATCAGTTGCTGGGCATAGAACAGCCTGTCATGCCTTCGCCTGCGCTTGGATGGCGCCAGCGTTTGAAATCACACCATTTCGGCTTTTATCGTGATATCGTTGATGAGTTCAGCCAGAAATTTGAGCTTGATCCATGGCTTCTGGACGCTCGGTTCCGCAATTGTGGCCAGATCGATTTTCAGAAACGCAAAGGGCTTGATTGTCTCCATCATAATGCAGAGCAGCTTTTTTTTGATATTCGGCGCAAATATGAACAATACGCTATTGAGCGTGAACCCTTCGTGGTTCTCAAAGCCGACGCAGGAACTTATGGCATGGCTGTCATGATGATACGCGATCCCGATGAAATCTACCATCTCAACCGGCGTCAACGCAGCCGTATGTCTTCGAGCAAAGGTGGTTTGTCGGTGAGCCAGATCATTCTTCAGGAAGGCGTTCCAACGGAGGAATTGTTCGGGCAGCAGAAGTACGCCAGCGAATCAGTGATCTATATGATTGATCATACCGTGGTTGGTGGTTTTTACCGTTGCCATTCGGACAAGAGTGCCGAAGAGAGTCTCAACGCGCCCGGGGCCCATTTTGTGCCGCTTCCTTTCTCCGAATCCTGCCTGAATGCCGACCCCGGGGCTGTCATAGAAAATGAATCCAACCGCCTCTATGTTTACGGCGTGGTGGCGCGTCTGGCATTGCTGGCCGCGGCGCATGAAAGCCGCTACCACGCGGGAGAAACAGCCTGATGGAAATCGGCGTAGTGATGGATCCGATCCAATCTATTAAGCCTGCCAAGGATACCACCCTGGCTCTATTGATTGCGGCTCAGGTGCGTGGACACACGCTCTGGTATATGGAAAGCAAGGATATGTGGATTTATGATGGGATCGCGTGGGCGCGGCGCAGATCCCTTTCGGTGCGGGACGATGCGAAGGACTACTTCTCGCTCGGTGCGTATGAAGATGTCCCGATGCGCATGATGGATGTAGTGCTGATGCGTAAAGATCCACCGTTCGATATGAATTATATTACCTGCACCTACATTCTGGAACGGGCGGTAGTCGAAGGGGTCAGGGTCGTGAACCATCCTCGGGGATTAAGAGATATCAATGAAAAAGCCCATATATCCTGGTTTGCGCATTGTTGTCCGCCGACTTTGATCGCTAAAAGCAAGGAGCGTCTGCGCGCATTCATTGATGAGCAGGGTAAAATCGTACTCAAGCCACTGGATAGCATGGGTGGAAAAAGCATATTTGTTATTGATCGGAGTGATCCAAATATTTCCGTTATAATCGAAACCATGACAGAAGAAGAAAGGTGTTTCATTATGGCGCAGCGCTATCTTCCGGAAATTCTCGATGGAGATAAACGCATCCTTCTGGTTAATGGTCAGCCAGTATCTTATCTGTTGGCGCGCGTGCCCGCTGTCGGTGAGAGCCGGGGCAACCTGGCTGCAGGCGGGCGCGGCGAGGTTCGTCCATTGAGTCCGAGAGACCGCTGGATTGCGGAGCAGGTAGGGCCTGCCATGAAGCACATGGGTATGCTATTCGTGGGAATTGATGTCATTGGTGATTATCTAACGGAAATCAATGTCACGAGTCCAACCTGCTTGCGTGAAATTGAGTCCCAAAGCGGGCTTGCTGTGGCAGGGCCGGTGATCGAAGCATTAGGGGACCTCTGATTAAGTCATGAACTCGGTTCTTGTGTCCATTATGTCCAGCTTCTTTGTTGACAATCTCCGCAATAGCCCTGCTAACCCGCGCGATTGTCGTCTCGAATCTGAACATAATGAACTACCCCTACCTTCGCCAAGACTTGATCAGAGGTTCCTTGGAATCATCTGGAATCCGTTCTGTTTGAGTGCGTGATGCCCCCTGAATCTGGTGATTATCCCTCTGACAAAAATGGAGCTGGCGGGCTGTGATAGTATTCCCGGAAGACTCCGGCACCTTATATCGGCGCGAGCGTTTCTTTCATGCGTTAATACTGGCGGGATTTCTCCATGGCGTATTCATTGGCGCCCTTGGTTTCGACTGGAATGAATCCCCCCGTTCTGCAGATTCAAGTGCTGCCCGCGAAGCGATTAGCATTGATTCCAAGTCTGCTGAGGAAGCTGACGATCAAGCCGAATACTGGGCACAGCACGCGCAAAAAGGGACTGGAAATACGAAGGATCGTTCAAGTCCGCGCAGCGATCTATCCAATGGAACGGATGCCAGGTCGGATGAAGGGGCCAATGCCCTGAAGAATCCGGAACGAGACCATGTTTCGGAAACGGTTTTGGCTTCCGGGGGCTCGGGATCGCCGGGTCGTGAGGATGTTATTGCAGCGCAACGAGGATTATGGCAAATACCGGCATCGCAGCCTTTAAGCGGTCATCAGCGCCCGGTTTTTCAGGTGACATTTCTCCCGTCGCCTATGACAGCTTCAGACATGAATAAAATCTCTCAGCAGGAAGTATATGCCAAAGAGGCTTCCGATATCCTGCTTGTTCGCCCGAACACCAAGAACCTGGTCTACGCGGATTATCTGGCTCAATGGCGCCAAAAGGTGGAAGCAGTCGGCAATCTACCCGCGTCGTTATCGTTTTTGGTTCAGGCTGGTTATGGGCGCATAACCCTTGAGGTGACACTAAACAGCGATGGAACGATTGCGGAGATGCATGTTTTGAATCCGGAGGCGGATCCTGTATTGAGTGTCATGGCCAAGCGAATAGTCAGAAAAGTTGCGCCCTTCCCGCCATTTGGCGCGCGGATAAAACAGGAAGCTGATCAGTTGCGTTTTGCCTATGAATGGAGATTCATTCCCAACGACGGTGGTGGCAGGCTGGACGTGAAAGCGAAATATTGATCATGCCCTTAACCTTTCTCAGCCGCCAGTCGGACGGGTCTATGGTTCATACAGGCATTGAGTAGGCGCGAGGGCAGTTCAGGTTCCCGGAAGCGCCGGTTGAAACGATAGACGAATTCTGCCAGGTATTCCTGGAAATATTTCTCGGTCACACTGTGGAACGTGCCTGGCAGATAGGTCTTGAAGTTGCCAATAAGCAATGGTTCGAACTGAATAAGACTTAAGGCGCGCTTACTTTGTGGGAAGAATATTCCTTAAACGCACCCACCCATGTAAACTGCGCTTTACCCCATCAATATCATCTGCCCCATCAACCTATTCTAAAGGCTCTACAGCTATAGCCTATATTGAAATCAGTTGAAGCGCAGCGATAATGATACCGATATAAGATACAAAAAACAGCAGTGTTCGAACGACAGGTATACCCAGCACATAGACAATATAATGACCAATGCGACCGATCAGAAACAACTGGGCGGCAAGAACAGTAGTTTCATTGCTGTTCCCGCTTATATTCAGAATGATGATCAAAGGAGCAAACACCACCAGATTTTCAACCGCGTTGGCATGCGCCCGCTGAGCACGATCTGCCCATGGCGCTAATGGCAAATCATCCGATCTTGGGTTACCCATGGTGGGTATGATACCCCGAACCAGCATCCGATTAGCAACGTAAGGAACAAATACTAAGGCGGTAAAAATAGCAGCATAACCCAACCAGACCAATTCAGCATTCATCTTTTTCTCCTTGTAGCTTCCATGACTATATAAGTATTTCCATGTAATAATTGAGCAGATGTTTTACAGATACAGAATCTGCGCACTACCGATTCTGGACATTAACAAGATTCACCTATCAATCCACCCATCCTGACCCCGATGCACTGGATCATCGGATCTCAACGCACGGAAATAAGCGTTTATTGTGACCCCGTCTGAATAAATTCTATCCTATAACCATCTGGATCTTCAATAAACGCAATGACAGTATTGCCGTGCTTCATCGGTCCTGGCGGGCGAACCACCCGCCCGCCCTTGTTTTCAACTTTACGACAACTTTCATAAATGTCTTCAACGCCTATGGCAATATGACCATATCCGGCTCCGAGATCATAATGATCGATATCCCAGTTCCAGGTTAATTCAAGTACGCTATGCGTCGATTCATCCCCATAACCAACAAAGGCCAAAGTAAAACGACCTTCGGGATAATCATGTCTGCGTAACAGCCGCATCTCAAGAACCTCGGTATAAAACAGCAGGGATTGATCGAGATTCCCCACTCTCAACATAGTATGTAATAAGCGCAAGCGCATACCCTCATAGGCATCAAAGCAGCGGCGCTGAACCGCTACCCGGATATTATGGAGCCTCTGAAATCTTCTTGAGGCAGATGATAACCAACCGGAACGGAAGCGATAAAGCGCAGTTTACACGGAGTAAATGAGCAACTAAAGCTTCCTTCCAATAAAACAAATACCGTTTTAAGGTTTATTCACAGGCTCATAAGGCTCAACCTCTATTCATGATCCAGGTCATTAAGCTGACAACCCAGCCGGTGATGACGGCAAGAACAGAATAAATGGAATTTTTTAATCCCTTCCACCATGCTGGAGCTTCTTCAGCCTTCAGAGTATCCTGACCCAGTTTGATCAGATAAGCATGAATCGCTTCGGCTTCTTCTATCGTCATCTTGTCTGCAAAACCAATCATACCGTTTTCCTGACCTTGAATGCCGCCCATGACGATAGGGATAAATTGTTCATGGGTTTCTGCATCCATGTAGCGCAGATCCGACAGAACCGGGTTGGTTATGGCCGCAGGACCATGGCAGTAAACGCAATTATGGTGATAAAGCCTGTTGCCTTTTTTGAGCAATTTTTTGTCTGAGGCGGTTAATGGAGGTGGCTCTGGAAGTTTACGCTCCTGACCTTCCCAGGGTGGCAACTGCGCTGTTCCATTCAGTTTGAACGTCAGCACCCGACCCTCAGGATACATATTTTCCATGGCATTGGTGACCGGACTAAAGGATAAACCGCCGGAACCACCCCAGCCCGCCATCACAGTGACGTACTGTTCGCCATCCACCATGTAGGTAATCGGAGGAGCAATGATGCCGTGCTGAACAAAATACGACCATAGTTTTTTGCCGCTGTCAGCAGCATACGCCACCAGTTTGCCATCCGCATTACCCTGGAAGAACAAATTATCACCACTGCATAAGGTTCCACCGTTCCAGGCGCCAGAGAGGTTGATTTTCCACATGCGGCGCTGCTTCACAGGATCCCATGCCTGCACGAAACCCTTGGCTGATGCACCGCCAAGTTTGACCACCGCACCTGCACCAATCCAGGTTGGTATTTCAATATCCTTCATCACCTTAAGCCCCACGTTCCAGTAGCCTGGCTCGTACTCAAAGCTTTTGTCATTATTATACAACATCGACATTTCACGACTTGGAATATAAACATAACCAGTCTTGGGATGGTAGCACATAGGCTGCCAGTTATGCCCACCCAAGGGGGATGGAAACTGGAGCGTCGGGCGTTTGTTATAGTCGTTTTTGGTTTGAACCGGCTTGCCGGTTTCCATATCCACGTGGGTGGCCCAATTCACCGGGACGTAGTTTTCAGCGGAAAGCAATTCCCCGCTCGCTCGATCGAGAATATAAAAGAAACCGTTTTTAGGCGCCTGCATGATAATTTTGCGCGGTTTATTGTCAATCTCAAGTTCAGCCAGAATCATATTCTGGGTCGCGGTATAATCCCAGGCTTCACCTGGAGTCGTCTGATAGTGCCAGACATATTGCCCGGTATCCGGTCTGACCGCCACAATCGAGGACAAAAAGAGATTGTCACCACCGGCCGGAGAGCGTATATATTTGTTCCATGGTGAGCCGTTACCGACCCCAAAATACAGCAAATCCAGTTCCGGATCGTAAGCCATGGAATCCCATACGGTTCCACCACCACCAACTTCCCACCATGGCCCGCCGCCCCATGTCTGAGCCGCCATTTCCATGGCTTCATTCTCGAAGCCCTTCTCAGGATTCCCGGGAACGGTATAAAAGCGCCATGCCAAATCTCCTGTTTCGGAATCATAGGCACTGATATAACCTCGCACGCCATATTCCCCGCCACCGTTACCGATCAAAACCTTATCTTTGACGACACGCGGCGCGCCGGTAATGGTGTACGGTCGTTTGAGGTCGATGGTCAGTGTATCCCAAATAATCTCACCGGTAGCGGCATCAAGAGCTACCAAACGCCCATCAGTGGTGCCGGTATATACCTTGCCCTTCCAGACCGCAGGACCACGACTCACCACATCACAACAGGCAAAGCGACCTCTCGACTTATCTACATCCAGATCGTTCTGCCAGATCAGTTCGCCGTTACGCGCATCGATGGCAAATACTACGCCCCATGACCCGGTGGTATACATAATTCCATCGACTACGATAGGAGTACCTTCTAAACCACGTTTGGTGCCCAGATCAAGATACCAGGCCAGATCAAGATCCTCGACGTTTCCCGAATTGATCTGATCCAGTGGACTGTATCGCTGCGCGCTGTAAGTACGCCCATGGTTCAACCAGTCAGCGGGGTTTTTTTCACCTGCAATGATCCGCTGCCCATCCAAGTGATCAACCGCTTCATGAATGCGTTGTTGCAACTGGCTATCTACTACCGCCAAAGCATTACTGGTGATGCCCAGTAATACTAAAATAAGCACCGGAACAGCATAACTTCCTTGTTTCATCAGGATCTCCTCCTTGATTGTAAAATTTTAGCATGTGCGTAAAAACGCTTATCTGAAGTGTGGATAGAACCGATCCAGCCACAAGCGCATACTCATGCCTTTGATATATAACGCACCCTGCTTTAATCTATAACGCACCCTGTAAGACCTTCCAGGCTTTCAAGGCAATCATTTACCTTCCCATAGTTCGGGGGAAGAGATAGATAAAAACATAACTGTACAACCTTCCATCCGTAAGCTCCCGCAACTTCAGAACAAGCATGAAGCATGGACATAGAACATCATCATTATAATATCGCATTATAATTAAACAAGTTTTTTATTTAGTGGGGGCTCTGAATAAGTTTTTAAGTCAGATGATCTCTTAGAAAGTAGCGTGAGTAAACAGGTGATTACAATCTCTATTGCAGAGTAAAGTGTAAACTTGACATTTTTAACAAAAGTCATTACTACCATTACTACTTACATTAAAGTCGTTATTTAATTAAAATTAATAAGGCGATATGTTATGAAAAACATAAGCAAAGCACTACTTTATTCTTTAGGTCTGTTTCTTTATGATGTCCAGAATTGGGTTCGCTCAGGAGGATAGAGAAGGATGTAAAGATCATCCACTTTTCCCGAGGATGCCAGGCTTTTACATTCACTATGTAGTGGTCTAATAAAACCGGACACCAACACAGGTGGTAAAATTGCCACCGGAGAGGTGTTCCATGAAAAGACAAGGTCGATCATTTTCGACAGATTTCAAACATGAGGCAGCATGCCTGGTAGTGGACCAGGGATATTCGATTCCTGATCGCTTGGCGCGGGAGAGACAGCGTTTCGACGCCGGGTCCAGCAGTTAAAGCTTGAGCGTGGCGGCTGGACGCCAGTCAGCAAGGCGCTGACCGTAGAGCAAAAGCGTATTCAGGAGTTAGAAGCCCGGATGAACCGGCTGGAGCGGGAGAAAGCCATATTAAAAAAGGCTACCGCTCTCTTGATGTCGGACGAGATGAATCGTACGTTCTGATAGACCAGTCAAGAGAGCATGAGTCAGTTGAAATGGTCTGTGAAGTTTTTGATATTCATCGCTCTTGCTATTACACCTGCAGGAAACGTCGTAAACGCGTGGATGTTCAGCGAGTGATCCTGAAAGCGAAAGTGAACCAGGTATTTAACTGGTGAATGCGTCCCCTATATTCCGGCAGATCGTGCTTTTCTAAAGACATCTTATGTCTCCTCTAGCCTTGATTAAAATAATAAATTTCTCTTCAGGGTTTTCTTTTACCTAACAGCCTGTTAGGGGTTATTCTAAAGGTTCTTGAGCTCAGTTTCAGAATAACTTTTCTTATGATCGCTGTTATTCCCCTCGGTGATCCATGCCAGTATATTCTGCCCACCTATAGCCTCGGCACGCAACCTTTCGAGTTTTTCCATCACTTCACACGTTGCCTGAGGCAACACGCAACCATCTTTTTGGCCGTCGATGCCAAAACGTGTACGCGTGAGAACATCGTAGATCCTGATAGTAGCCAGAGAGCGGGCGGGCAAACAAAGCCCACTTTCTGTCATCAGCACAAACCCTGCTTTGATCAATATTTCGATCGTTTGATGAACCCAGGTAACCGGCACATGCAATTTGAGAGCGATTTCCCGTATATTATAAGCTGGTTCTGCCGAATAAAACCGCTCGCCGATCAGATGCACGACTGCTAACGCAAGTCCTTCCTGCATGCCTGAGGTGAAAGAATGCGCTGAATTCCGCGCAGATAAATATTCCGAATTTTGGAGATAAAAACAGATTTTTGCTCCGATCAATAATACCATCCAGTTGGCATAAAGCCAGTTCAAACCCAGAATGGCCACGGCAAAACTGGAATATATAGCGTCCAGCCGGGTACTCGAAACTATGAATTGGGCAAAAATAAAACCGACGATTTTCCATAAGACAGCAGCGATGACGCCACTCAGCAAAGCCGGGCGCCAACGAACTTGCGTGTTCGGCAGATAAGCGTAAATAAAGGCAAATGTCAGGCTGATCAGAAAAAACGGCAGAAACTGCCCTCCAATGGAGATTGCGCTGCTGGTTGGGCCAATCGCGATAATCTGCTGGATGATATTATTATTCAGAATCGTGCCACTCAATCCCATGGCTGATACCACAAGAAGTGGTCCGACAAGCAGTACGCTTAGATAATCCGAAAATTTGCGTGTCAGTTTGCGCGACTGTTCAATCTGCCATATCATATTGAATGCCCGCTCCACCTTGGAGATCAGAGCAACAACCCCATACAGCAAAAAGGCCAATCCGACAGAACCAAGAACACCGACCTTGAGTTGATTAACAAATCCGATCATTTGAATGACCAATTGCTCGGATTGAGGGCCTAAAGGAGAGAAAAAGGCTGTAAGAAGTGATTCAAGCCGGGTGTGCACTCCAAACGCTTTAAGCACTGAAAAAGCAAAAGCCAGAAGTGGTACACATGACAGAATCGAAGTATAGATCAGGCTGGTGGCGTAAAGTGCCAGATTCCCCAGATCAAGATCGCGGCGAAAACGCTCAGCTGTTTCATACACCCGCTTCCACCACTCATACAAACTTAGCACCTGTCTACCTCTTGATTTGACGCAATTTTTACTCTGCAATCATTCGCGTAGCAAATGAACAGGGATGCCGGTTTCGATCTTTACGTCACGATCCGATGCTGATACACCTTGTGTATCATAGCGTTATGAAAACCGAAAACAAAGTCTTGATGCGTAAAAAGCATCAAGCAAGACACGCAATGCTTTTTTATGCTATATAAGCTTCAGGAATCCTCTTTCTTCAGCGAGAGAAGGCTGTCCAATTCCATATCCGAAAACGGCAAACAAGGATCCTCCCCATGACGTCTGAGCCCAGGGTTCCATAAGCATGAGCTTTCCAGACATTCATTCCCCCCCGGTGGTTTTAGTCATCGCCGGTAGTGATTCCGGAGGTGGAGCAGGGATTCAAGCTGATATCAAGGCGATTAGCGCCATGGGTGCTTTCGCCACCACTGCCATAACCGCCGTAACCGCGCAGAATACTCTGGGGGTGCAAGCGGTACATACCCTGCCGGCCAACATGGTTACATCTCAAATCAATGCTATCTCTGAAGATATGAAGATCCGCGCCATTAAAACGGGGATGCTGGCCAATCGCGCCATTATTGAAGCCGTCATTGAAGCCTGCTCCAAACTCAGACCGTTACCGCTGATCGTGGATCCGGTGATTTACTCCCAGACCGGTCACCGATTGCTAGACGAAAACGCCATCGACCTCATGCTGGAAAAACTGTTCCCCATGGCTGATCTGATAACCCCCAATGCAACCGAGGCCGAGCGGCTGCTCGGCGAAACTGTCACAACGCTCGCGCAGGCAGAAAAAGCCTGTCACACACTGATGCGATTTGGCTCTAAAGCCGTTTTATTGAAAGGGGGTCACATGAAAACCGACAAAGCCACCGATGTGCTTTATCATAATGGCGCTTACCAATATTTTGAAACAGAGAGAATCCCATCGCCGCACACCCATGGTGGCGGTGACAGCTTTGCCAGCGCCATCGCAGCCCATCTGGCTCATGGGCGACCACTCGAACATTCGGTACGGGAAGCCAAACGGTTTATCACTGAAGCCATACAGCATGGCCTTGCTATCGGCCACGGACCTGGCCCTGTCAATGGACTTTACAGGGTATAACGCAATACCCAAATCCACTCATACTGTTGCACAGACCGTTTGCTCAAAGTCCTTACCAAATGACCGAGTGCAGAGCAAAATCTGTACGCGCTCCACTCTAACTCTGATTTGTTAGCCAGTCATCCTCTGTCTGAACGGCGCATCTTCGATATGAACCGGTCCAGAGCTTATGGCGAGCATTTTATCGACTGACTTTCTGGCCCTTTCCGCCAAAGCAGGAGAGATTTGAACCGCAGGTTCCAGATTTTCCAGACAAGAAAGCACTTTGGGTAAAGTAATTTTCTTCATATGCGGACACAGATTGCAGGGTCTTATAAATTCAATATCAGGGAACTCGACCGCTACATTATCGCTCATAGAGCATTCGGTGATCAAAACCACCCTTGAGGGACGTCGCTGATCCACGTATTCAATCATCCTGGCAGTTGATCCGGTAAAATCAGCCTCTTCAAGCACACTCGGCGGACACTCGGGATGCGCCAAAATCTCAACTTCATGATATTGACGTCTCACAGCGCGCAGGTCTTCCGCTCTGAACCTTTCATGTACTTCACATGAACCCTGCCACATAATCATATTCACATCAGTCTGGCTGGCTACCCAGCGTCCAAGATACTGATCGGGCAGGAATATCACATCCTTGCTGCCCAACGATTCAACTACCTCCACAGCATTGCCCGAGGTACAGCATATATCGACCTCAGCCTTAACTTCGACGCTGGTATTGACATAGGCCACTACCGGAACGCCTGGATAACGCTGTTTCAGCAAGCGCACATCTTCCGCTGTGATGGATTCCGCCAGCGAACAACCCGCGTCAGAGTCAGGAATCAAAACTGTTTTATCCATATTGAGCATTTTGGCAGTTTCAGCCATAAAATACACACCGCACATCACAATAGCCTCAGCATCGGTCTGAACCGCTTTCTGCGCCAGCGCCAGAGAATCTCCGGTAAAATCAGCAATGCCATAGTATATTTCAGGCGTCTGGTAATTGTGGGCAAGAATGATCGCGTTTCTCGCACGTTTCCACTCCTGAATCGCCGCAATATAAGGCGCATGAACTGCCCATTCCATGGGCGGTATAAAACGCTCCAACCGTGCATAAACAGGTGAAAGACGCGCCTGAAGCGCCTGATCAAAAGGCGGAAGCCGCCCGTTATCCGGACGGTTGAGAAGGGGATGCGTGCTGTTCATGGTTATTCCCGCGTAGCATTATGATAATATGACAACTTATGCTCAACATGAGTATAATATAGCATACATCAGCGAAAATGGAAGCGCTGAGCGTGAAAAGTACCCGGCGATACCGGCTCACGCAAAACATCGCGCCGGAATCTGTAAAGTCGCGCTGGCCTCCCGCCAGTAGCCGTGGTCGTTTCTTCGGTCTCTTCAACCAAACCAGCTTCGGCCATGAGACGGCGAAAATTTTGTTTATGCAGCTTCATCCCGGAAAGTGCCTCCACCACATGCTGGAGATCGAAAAGCGTAAATTGATTGGGCAGAAGTTCAAAAACAACCGGACGGTATTTTATCTTTCCCCGAATTCGAGTCAGTGCCGTTGCGAGCATACGCCGGTGATCCATAATCATGGGATTCCCCATGCCCTGAACCTGAACCTGGGGCTCGGATTCAGCGACGCAACCAGATTGATAAAGCAGTTCATAACGCTCTAGCGCTCTCTCGGGCACCCATGGTTCGCCTTCATGAAAGAAAGCCATTTCCATCCGCTCCTTAAGCTCGCTGAACCTGGGTCGAGTTTCCTGTCTTGAAAGCCACGCTGTCAGGTGGGGCCGCATATTTTCGCGCACTACCTGTGGTTCCCCGCAACGCCAGTCTTCCCAAGGCAGATAGCCATATACTCTGTGCCATGCCGCCCCCTTTCCCGACCGAAAAGGTTGATAAGGACACAAACCAAGATAAGCGATAGATATAAGACGCAGCCCATGATCATCACCAGGCATCCTTTCCGGATCAGCAAAGGTATAAAGCTGCTCCAGGTAGCCGGGATGAACGCCAGTCTGACGCACTACCCGAGCATGCACCAGGCGCTCCAGTGCTGTCAGTTGCGTGGGATCCAGCAAACCAGCGGGGAAGCCGCAACGTCCATGCCATGGATCATGATCAAGGGTTACATGCAACTCCCGCAGAAAATCGGTTGAAGAAACGGTCAAAACATACGGTTCATCAGCGATGATCGTCAACAGGATGGCTTCAAGGGAAATGACAACGGAACGTTGCGTCATTTTCTCAAACCCATCGATTGCTTTGGTAGATATAGATGGATGGATACATCATCCATGTCTTGGGTGACAGAAAACAGGTTTAGGAACCTTCGCCCAGGTTTGTTTAGAGGTTCCTTTATGCAAAGTAATCATCTTCCATCTGAATCAACACTTCGTTCAGATGCCGCAATGCCTTGCCGCGATGACTTAGCCGGTCTTTTTCACTATCCGGCAACTGAGCTGCCGAACAATCGGTTTCGTGGGCGCGAAAAACCGGATCATAACCAAACCCATCATGACCTTGAGAGGATTCCATGATCCATCCATACCACCGGCTCTGACAAATCAAAGGATCAGGATCTTGCGCAAATCTCACCCACGCCACTGTCGAGCAAAAATAGGCTTTACGCTGTACTCCACTAAGATGGCGCATGGATTCAAGCAACAGTCGGATATTCGCAGGGTCGTCTGCGTGAGATCCTGAGAATCGGGCGGAATGGATACCCGGGCGTCCGCCAAGGGCGGGAACAACCAACCCTGAATCATCGGCCAGGCTCATATGTCCGGTATACGCTGAAGCAGCCCTGGCTTTAATCAGGGCATTTTCCACAAAACTGGCGCCGGTTTCCTCGGTTTCTGGCATAGCATCGGGAAGTTTATCCAGCGTCCAGCCCAAGGGTTTAAGGATCCGACTGATCTCATCAAGCTTGCCCGCATTACGACTCGCCACAACCACCCGTTTCATGTTCGTCGGCCAGATGATTCGGCCAAAACATTTTTTTGAATCTCGATCAATTCCATAATCCCGTTATTCGCCAGATCAAGCATAGCGTCAAGTTCGCTCCGGCGAAAAGCGTGACCTTCCGCTGTTCCCTGGATTTCAATGAAGTGTCCAAGATCGTTCATCACGATATTCATATCCGTTTCCGCTTCCTGATCTTCGCGGTAATCCAGATCAAGCACCGGAACTCCTCTGACTATACCCACTGAAACAGCCGCCACATGACCATGAATAGGATTCTCAGACAGACGTCTACGTTGCATCATATGGGTTACCGCGTCTACGAGCGCAACAAAAGCACCGGTAATTGATGTGGTGCGGGTTCCGCCATCTGCCTGTATCACATCGCAATCCACAATGATGCTGCGCTCGCCAAGTGCGGCGACATTAACCGCGGCGCGCAGGCTGCGACCGATCAAGCGCTGTATTTCCTGACTGCGGCCATGAGGTTTGCCGCGGGTAATTTCACGTTCGTTACGATCATGCGTCGCCCGGGGCAGCATCGAGTATTCTGCGGTCAACCAGCCGCGACCGGTTCCTCGCAAAAATCCTGGAACCCGCTCGGACACGGACGCCGTACAGATCACCCGAGTATTACCGTACTGAATCAGCGCCGAACCTTCAGCATGAGGGATATAATGGCGCTGTATTTCCACCTTGCGCAACTGATTTTCCATACGACCGTCTGCACGCATGCATCTTTCTCCTGCTCATCGTTCGATGATTAAACTGTTTTTCAACCAATGATTCTACCTGCTCAAACCAGCATGGAACATGGCATCCATCCTCGCATTCACCAAAATTTGATCGAGTGTCTGCCGGACTCAAGCGATGAATTAGCACCAATAAAGTTCGCCCATCAAGAAGCAACATCGGACCTAAGAAACCTCTGATTAATAATGGACGAAATAGATTCGTGGTTCCTTATATTCAGATTCGAGGCGATAATCGACTATGATAGCAGGCTATTGTGAAGACTTACAATGAAGAAACCAGGCATAAGGAATCCAGGATGCGCGTTCATGAATTAATCATAAGGTTCCCTAATGAGAACAAAGCGTGCACAAATCAAACAAACCCAATCCAACTGCCGTGCATGGCGCAGTCTTTGTTGACGTCGATTCCCGAGCAGCAAGACAACCTTTGTCATCCCGGATCAGATCCAATATTCATGCGCGTTCAGCCCTGAGTTCTATCATCAAAGCCCTTTGATCCCGTGTTCAATCACTACGCAGCGCCTCCGCTGGCGTCAGTGCTGCGGCTCTGCGCGCCGGATAATAACCAAAAGCAATCCCTATCATAGCGGCAATTC
>Ga0209344_10001879_pt1 | contig 25329 bp, 21 predicted proteins | sample Cruoilmetagenom6_FD_187293 | JGI IMG/M metagenome (GOLD analysis project Ga0209344, IMG submission 187293) | Oil polluted marine microbial communities from Coal Oil Point, Santa Barbara, California, USA - Santa Barbara Oil Seep Sample 6 (SPAdes)... | ecosystem: Environmental > Aquatic > Marine... | reverse complement strand
TAGCTACTTAAAAAAACTAAAGATAGAACCACCATATTTTCTGGAATTGTCAAATCGATTGATTTTAGAGAGATCGGTATGCTTAGAATGCTCAATAATGACCATGCCATCTTCAGAAACACGTTCATTTTCGAATAAATGATCGATCAATTCCTCCAATTCGCTGGCTTTCATATCATACGGCGGATCCGCAAAAATAATATCAAAGGCGGCCCCTTTCATGGAGGCATATTTAAAGACATCTGCTTTGAGTGTGTTGATCGGGAACTCTAATTGCTCTGCCGTCTGATTGATATATTTAACACAACCGAAGTGGGAGTCAACCGCCATAATTTGCGTACATCCTCTAGAGGCAAACTCGTAAGATATGTTTCCTGTACCCGCGAAAAGATCCAAAAACGAAACTTCGGAAAACGAAATATGGTTATTTAATATATTGAAAAGTGCTTCCTTAGACATGTCGGTTGTAGGCCGAACAGGTAAATTCTTTGGCGCGGTAAGCCGTCTTCCTTTGTGAGTTCCAGATATGATTCGCATTATAGCGTGCTTTTTAAAATGAGGTGTTCGTGTGCTTTTGCATCTTCAGCAATGCGTATTTCAGAAAAATTCATTGTATGAAACGAAATATTCCGAATGTAACGATAACAAATTTCGTACAAGGGATCATCACTTTGAATAGCGCCACTGAGTACCGTTTCGATCGTATCTGGATTACCGTTAAGCTGCTCCAAACTAAATAACACGTAATAGATAAAATCTTCTGGAGTCTTGTATGTATAGGTATTACACAATTGTAACGCCCCATGATCTAAGATAAGGAAGTCAAATTGCTCTTTGCGAACATGAATAAAAGCTTTCTTATCTTGTGTATGCCTTTCGGTATCTAGAACTGCCTTTAATAGTACACTAGCGCTGTGGAAGTATTGGAAGCTTCCGTATTGATCAAAAAAGTAATTGTTAATATTTACAAAAGGAACATACACTACGACCATTTGATGATTTTCAACTTCATCGTAAGCGATAAAGTCGTTTACCAATATTTTAGCATTAAACTTCAAATAATCACTCGGTCTTGTTTCGTCAAAAAGACTGGAAGGCACCACGGTATACATACTGGTGGCATAAATAATAGTTACTTCGCCAAATGGAGACTGAAGCGCTTCTTCGCGTGCTAAAACATGTTGGATCTCAAAGAGCAGTTCTTCGGGTGTATAGCTACGGTCAAAGTTTTTTTCTGAAAAATGAAGCGTCTCTTTAGTATCTGTATGCGATACTAAAAAAGAAAGTCCGGTCAATGAAACTTGAACGGACAGTCTTTTATGTTTATTTGATATGTCTTTATTGATTGTCTGGAGAGTCATAGCTTTTTGGCCAGTTACCACTCGTATCAACGTCTTCCATTGAACCAACTTTAATATACTTTCCGTTGACACCATCTACAGAGACTACTTGTTTCTCTTGAGTAAGAAGATCTTTATCTAAATCTCCTAAAACAACATCTTTAGATACTCTAGCTTCAAAAACCGAATAAACCGTTTTGTTCTTTTCTAGTTTACCAGATTTCATTTCAAACTTCGCTCCATTTGCTTCTTCAATAGGAACATTCATCATTGTTTTATAACGATCTGTACCTGCGTATAATGAGTCTTTTAGTGGTGTGAAACGCAACGTATCAACAATCACCGTTTCTATAATATAACCACCTGTTTGAGGATCTAAGCCATAAGCTTTATTTTTCTCAACATCTGCATAAAAGGTATCTCGACGCGATGTAATCGCAAATTCAGCAGTATCCACAAAGCGAACTAAGCTTTCAAAATCTCCCGCGAAACCACCAACAATTTCTTGATGCGCCAATTGAGCAGCCTTGATGTCTTTTAAGTTTTTGATGATTTTAGCGTAACGAGCTTCCTTAATCTCATTAAACTTGATAGGCCCTGAAATAGAGTTCCAAAGTTTCCATCCTAAGAAAATGATAAGGATCCAAAGTACAATTTGCAATACAATTTTCATTACGTGATTTTTTTTAGTGTATAATTCTAAAATTAGGTATATGACAAATCTACAATTTTTTTTTGTTCGTAAAAGTATAATCCGAAAAAATCCTAGCTATATTTAACCGCTAAAGTTTCACTACCCCTTTATGGATGTTTCTCATTTTTATAGCCTGCTAAAAGGCGATTTTCCACATGTTTTAACCACAAAGCAGGATATCACCCTGCAATTACTTGCCTCTTTTGTTCTAAGTGAAAAAAAAAATGACCTGTTTTTATTGAAAGGATATGCAGGTACGGGTAAAACAACAATTACGGGTACGCTTGTAAAGAATCTTTGGAAAGCACAACGTTCTTTTTCGTTATTGGCTCCCACAGGTCGTGCAGCTAAGGTTATTAGTAATTATAGTGGAAAAGAAGCCCATACCATCCACAAGAAGATCTATTTTCCGAAGGCAAAAAAAGGAGGAGGGATTTCCTTTACACTTCAACCCAATAAATCACGAAATAAAATATTTATCGTCGATGAGGCTTCAATGATCCCAGACATCAACACCGACGCAAAATTATTTGAAAATGGTTCCCTACTAGATGACCTTATGCAATATGTCTATAGCGGACATAATTGTAAACTCATGCTTATAGGTGATACAGCCCAATTACCGCCTATTAAACTAGACATTAGCCCTGCCTTAGACAAACGTCTTTTAGAAAGCCATTATGATAAAGAAGTGATCGCGATCGAATTAGATGAAGTAGTACGGCAGCAACAAGACAGTGGCATTCTAGTAAATGCAACCAAGCTGCGCGAACAGCTAGATTCGGGTTTTTATGATACTTTTTCTTTTTCTTCGGAAGCTTTTGAAGATGTAATTCGTCCAGCCGATGGTATGGAGATCATGGATGCCATCACCGATAATTATAGCGAATCTGGCGATGATGATGCCGTTTTTATTGTACGATCCAACAAACGCGCTAACTTATACAATCAAAACATTCGAAGCAGAGTGCTTTATCAAGAAGCCGAGCTGGCTCCAGGCGACCGACTCATGGTCGTAAAAAATAACTACCATTGGGTTTCCGCAGAGAGCGAAGCCGGATTTATTGCCAATGGCGACATTGTAGAGGTTTTAGAGATCTTTCGCATGGTGGAACTTTATGGTTTCCGCTTTGCGGAAGTTCGCGTACAAATGGCAGATTACCCGCGTATGAAGGCTTTTGAAACCGTATTACTATTAGACACCTTATCTTCCGAAACACCATCGCTATCGTATGACGATTCCAATAAACTTTATCAAGCCGTCATGGAAGATTATGCACATGAGAAGTCAAAATATAAAAAGTTCCTTTCTGTAAAGAAAAATCGCTATTTCAACGCCCTTCAGGTAAAGTTCTCGTATGCTATCACATGTCATAAAAGTCAGGGCGGACAATGGAAAACCGTGTTTGTTGAACAACCGTATTTACCCAATGGAATTGACAAAGACTATTTAAGATGGTTGTATACGGCCATCACGCGCGCCAAAGAAAAACTATACCTCATTGGATTTAAAGACTCCTTTTTTGTAGATTCGTAAAGCATGGAATACGCAGAGATCATACTAAGTATATGTTTAGGAGTGGGATTAGCCGCAGCGGTTGGGTTTAGAGTTTTTTTACCGTTGCTTGTACTCAGTTTAGCAGGATACTATGACGTCATACCGCTTAATGAAAGCTGGGAGTGGGCGGGAAGCCTTACAGCCGTTGTTATCATGGCAATTGCCTCAGGAATCGAACTCTTTGGTTACTATATTCCTTGGGTCGATAACGCCTTAGATACTATTGCCATTCCATTGGCAACTGTTGCAGGAACTGCTGTCATGGTTGCGACAGTTTCAGATTTAAGTCCTGTTGTTACTTGGGCGCTCGCCATCATCGCGGGGGGAGGGACAGCAACCGCGATCAAAGGAAATGCTTCCGCTTTACGACTTACCTCTTCGGCAACTACAGGTGGATTGGCAAATCCAGTGGTTGCAACGATAGAGACAGGAACATCGGTGGTCATGTCAATAGCATCGATCTTTCTTCCCATACTCGCATTCCTATTTGTACTTGCTATTTTCTTCGGAATTTTTAAATTTTATAAAAAGCTTCGGAAAAAGAGCCCACCAAGTGTATAATCTTGTTATTTTTGACAGACGAACTTCAGAAAAACCTCGCAACATTGAAAATAATAGCCATGATTCCTGCGCGTTACGGCGCCTCTCGTTTTCCCGGTAAATTAATGCAAGATCTCGGCGGAAAGCCCGTGATCGTTCGTACCTACGAGGCTGCCAAAGCAACCAACTTATTTGACGAAGTCTATGTGGTAACAGATAGCGCGATCATATTTTCTGAGATCGAACTCTACGGAGGAAACGCGATCATGAGTATCAAAGAACACGACTGTGGAAGCGATCGTATCGCCGAAGCCGTTGAAAATATGGATGTTGATATCGTTGTGAACGTACAAGGTGACGAACCTTTTACAAGTAAAGAAGGCTTAGAGCAGGTGTTAAAGGTTTTCAAAGAAGCCGACGCTGATAAAATTGATTTGGCATCCTTGATGACTGAAATTCATGACTGGAAAGAAATTAGCGACCCTAATTGTGTCAAAGTAATTGTTGATAAAGACAGCTTTGCAATGTATTTTTCACGTTCTCCTATTCCTTATCCGCGAGACAAAAATGCTGCCGTTCAATATTACAAGCATAAAGGCATCTACGCGTTTAGAAAACAGGCCTTAATGGATTTTTATCGCCTACCAATGCGCACCATGGAAGCTGCTGAAAAAATTGAATGTATTCGTTATCTAGAATACGGTAAAAACATTAAAATGGCGATTTCCAATACCCAAGGAATCGAGATCGATACCCCAGAAGACCTTATGAGAGCAAACAAAGTGTTAAAGGAAGAGCAAAAAGACACCGTTAACAATAAATACCGAAACTTTCCTATGGTTCCCAAAGTAGTCTTTGGCCAAGGAAGCTTCGATCAATTATCTTCTATTTTGGCGCCGCAGCGAAAAGATAAGGCTCCTTTTATATTCTTAATCGATGACGTCTTTAAAGGGGATAAAACATTTATGGATCGAATTAATCTTCGATTTAATGATAAATTGATCTTTATTTCTGCGGAAGAAGAACCCAAAACAACACAAGTAGATCAAATTGTTAAAGATATTAAAGCCGAATTTACCTATAAACCTTCTGGAATTATTGGTATTGGCGGAGGAACCGTGCTAGATATGGCGAAAGCTGTTTCCATCATGCTCAACAATAAAGGGAATGCAGCCGATTATCAAGGTTGGGACCTTGTAAAGAATAAAGCTGTCTATCATGTTGGAATTCCAACCATTTCCGGTACTGGTGCCGAAGTTTCTAGAACAACGGTCCTTTCTGGACCCGTCAAAAAATTAGGGATCAATAGTGATTTTACGCCTTTTGATCAAGTAATTCTAGATCCAGAACTCACAACAGGAGTTCCTAAAAACCAATGGTTTTACACAGGAATGGATTGCTTTATTCACTGTGTTGAGTCGCTTAACGGAACTTTCCTAAACGCATTTAGCCAAAGTTATGGCGAAAAAGCCTACGATCTCTGTCATGAGATCTTTGTAGAAGGAAATATGGACGAAGCTGAAGCCCGTGGAAAATTAATGATGGCTTCTTGGCACGGCGGAATGAGCATCGCATACTCCCAAGTGGGTGTAGCACATGCTATGAGCTACGGACTCTCATACGTACTCGGTACCAAGCATGGTATTGGAAACTGTATTGTGTTTGATCACCTAGAAGAATTTTACCCCAATGACGTGGTATTGTTTAAACAGATGGTGAAAAAGCACGATATTACAATCCCAAAAGGTCTTTGTGCTAATCTTTCCGAAGAACAAATAAATACTATGATCGATATTGCGCTGAGTTTAGTGCCTCTTTGGGAAAATGCGCTAGGAGATGATTGGGAACGTATTATGACCCGTGAGCGACTAAAAGAATTATATTTAAAGATGTAAGCATTGGCTTATTTCGAAAGCTACATATGGGTTTATCAAAATGGTTTTTTACGAAAGTCTTAGGTTGGAAGATCATTGGTGATTTTGCCCCACAAATCAAGAAGTCTGTTATTATCGCGGCGCCGCATACCAGTTGGCACGATTTCTACCTCGGTGTATTTACGCGTCGTATTGCTAAAGTCCAGATCAATTGGATTGGCAAAAAAGAACTATTTAAATGGCCTTTTGGTTGGTATTTCAGATGGATGGGTGGCGCACCTGTAGATCGAACACCGGGACAAAACAAGGTAGAAGCAATTGCCAAGGTTTTTGATGGCAAAGATGAATTCAGACTCACCTTAGCTCCTGAAGGCACCCGTAAAAAGGTAAGCACATGGAAAACGGGCTTCTATTATATTGCAATGGCCGTGGGCGTACCCATCATTCCTGTTGTTTTTGACTATGCCAACAAAGAAGTGGTGATCCATAAACCATTTTATCCTACAGGGAATCTAGAAGCCGATCTGAAAGTACTTCGGAAGTATTACGAAGGCGTTGTAGGTAAAGTACCAAAGTATTCATAACCATACTTACGCGCGAATCCCATCGGTTTTTTGTATTTTTAAGAAAAAACATGCGATGCTTAAAATAATTCTTCCAATTGCCCTTATATGTACGACGCTAGCAATAGGCCAAACCCCTTGCGAAAATAACCTGGCTGGACCTTTTCCTTGTAGTGGTTACGACCTGATCTCCCAAATTCCTTTATCGGCAATGAACTCTGTTAAAGCCAATGATTCTTGGGGTTGGACCGATTTGCAAGATGGAAAAGAATACGCGATCATATGTTTAAACGAAGCAACAGCATTTATTGACATTAGCGATCCATTAAACCCTATTTATTTAGGTCAGCTACCCGGAAATGGTACAGAGCAAACCACATGGAGAGATGCCAAAACATACAACGACCACGTTTTTATTGTTAGTGAGGACGACGGACACGGTATGCAAGTATTTGATCTAACACGTTTACGCAATGTTCCAAATCCGCCGCAAACCTTCACCACCGATGCACTATATACAGCCTTTGGTAGTGCTCATAATATTGCGATCAATGAAGATACTGGCTTTGCTTATATTTTAGGCTCCGATATGTCTAACGGAGGCCCCCATTTTATTAACATTCAAGATCCCGTAAACCCTGTAGGGGTAGGAGAGTACACGGCCGACGGCTATTCTCATGATGCACATATAGTAACTTATAACGGCCCTGATACTGATTATATCGGTCGTGAGATTCTCTTCGGAAGTAATGAAATTGAGGTGGTCATTGAAGATGTGACCGATAAATCGAACCCTATTACTATTGCAACTATTGGATATGCCAATATAAATTATACTCATCAAGGCTGGCTTACCGAAGACCAGCGCTATTTTATCATGGGTGATGAAACCGATGAGATAAATATTGGAATTCCATCAAGAACCATTGTATTTGACTTTAACGACCTCGATAACCCTTTACTGCACTTTGAATACTCTGGTCCGTCAGACGCCACAGACCACAATGGGTATGTAAAAGGGGATAAGTTCTATTTAGCTAATAATGCCGCTGGCTTGCGTGTCCTTGATATTTCAGACATTGCAGGAGGCACTATGACAGAAATTGGCTATTTTGACACGTATCCAACCGATAACAACGCAGGTTTTAACGGTTCGTGGAGTATTTATCCATATTTCGATAGTGGTCACATTGTGATCAGTGACCGCGTAGAAGGTTTCCTTTTAGTCAAGCCGAAAGCATTGGGCATTGCTGATATTCCGAAGAAAACTAAGTATACGCTCGTACCAAATCCCGCAACAGACATGGTTACATTAGCTAGTGCTGAGCAACCCATTGACGAGATCACAATCACAGATGTGTTAGGAAAACGAATTTTTAATCAAAGCTTTTTAGGTGAATCTTCGGTAGAAATCGATTTACAGAATTATGATAATGGTATTTACTTAATCACTGTAAACAAATCACTTAGCTATAAACTAATAAAGCAGTAGTTTAACTAAAAAAGCGCTGTTATAATCCATATAACAGCGCTTTTTTAGTTGATGCTAAAGGAATTATGCTTCAGCTGTTTCTTCCATGGTGTGATATACGTTTTGTACATCATCATCTTCCTCTAATTTTTCAAGTAATTTTTCAACGTCTGCGGCTTCTTCAGCCGACAATGCCTTTGTTACCTGCGGAATGCGTTCAAAACCAGAAGAAAGGATCTCGATCTTGTTTTCTTCCAGATACGATTGGATCGCTCCAAAGCTTTCAAAAGGCGCATAGATCAATACACCATCTTCATCTTCAAAAATTTCTTCCACACCGTGATCTATAAGCTCTAACTCAAGTTCTTCTAGCTCTAGTCCTTCGCCATTAACACGAAAATTACACGTATGATCAAACATAAATACTACGGATCCAGAAGTTCCTAGACTACCATCTGTTTTATTGAAGTAGGAGCGAACATTAGCAACAGTACGCGTGTTATTGTCGGTTGCCGTTTCTATCAAAACGGCGATACCATGCTGTGCGTAGCCTTCAAAAAGCACTTCCTTGTAATCTCCCTGACTTTTATCGCTTGCACGCTTGATCGCACGCTCTACGTTGTCTTTGGGCATATTAACCGCCTTGGCATTTTGAATCACCGCACGCAATCGCGAATTGGAATCAGGATCGGGACCACCTTCTTTCACCGCCATAACGATGTCTTTACCAATACGTGTGAACGCTTTCGACATAGCCGACCAGCGTTTCATTTTTCTTGCTTTTCTAAATTCGAAAGCTCTTCCCATAATTCAATGCTATTTAATTAGGACCTTCCGAAGAAAGCCACTGTATATTCTATTTAATGCGAGCCAAATATAAAAAAATCAAAGCTTCAAATCTCAAAAAATTGATATTGAATTTATTTGAATTTAATTACTGAGAATCTCCTTGCAATATGACTACTGTCCTATAAGTTCTTCAATGACACGAGCCAACTCGAAGTCTTTATCGGTTACGCCACCAGCGTCATGTGTCGACAAAAAGATCTCTAGATCTCCATAGACATTGGTCCATTCAGGATGATGATCCATTTTTTCAGCTTCAAAAGCGATTCGTGTCATCGCAGAAAAAGCCTCTTTAAAATTTTCAAATTCGAAACTTGTATGAATAGCATCTTCGTGAAAATGCCAACCTTCAAGGTCTTGTAGTTTATCGTTTACTTCAGCTTCTGTATACTTTTTCATAAGGCGTTTTTTAAGGTAGTTATTTCATCTTTTAAGGTACAGCTTTCAATAACTTCTGAAACTGTAATCTCATAGTTTTTGGGCAATGTATTATACTTCGGAAGAATAGCTAAATAACTATCCTCGTTACGCTGATACACGCGTTGAAAGACCGGAGTTTCGTCTCCTAAATTTTCCGAAATTTCTTTAAAAAGATCTTCGTGATGCACCATATCAGTGCTCGCCAAGTGGAAAACACCATCTAACAACTGATTAATGATATAATGCACTTGCTGCGCGATCTTATCAGCGGTAGTAATACTTATTATCAAGTTTGGATACACTTCAAAGGCTGCTTGATGCTTCATAGCTTGTCGTAACTGCATGACTCTAGGAGAATTAACACCAAGCACCATAGGTAGTCTTAAAATGGCTAGCTGAGCAGGAATATGCTCTTTTAGCATTTTTTCCACGGAAAGTTTAAATTTTCCGTAAGCGCTCTCCGCAAAGGGTTTATCTGTTTCGTAGGAGGGAAGCTCAAATTTTCCATCAAAGACGTTCAAACTCGATAAATATAACAATCTACAGTGATGATGTGTTTTTACATACTTCGCCATCGCCTTATGCGCGTGGAATTGATCTTTAAAATCTCCCCGAATCGCACTAATTATCACGGTTGGCTGTACCATGGACAAGATCTCGGTAACATCATCTTTACCTACATCATAGCGCCTAAAAACTTGGTTTTCTGCATAAAAAGAATTTTCACTAAAATAGGTCCCATAGATCTCAAAATACGAATTGAGCTCTCTATAGAGTACATTCCCTATAAATCCACTCGCACCTAATATTAATATGGTATCCTTTTGCTTGATCACAGGGTATATAACGCTCTAAAAAATAGAAGATTTTGTTTCAGTGGTAAATTGCTCTAATGCGAGCATGCCCAAATAGGAGTTTCCTTTAGGATTCAGGCCTGGAGACCAGGTAGTGATAATAAAATCATTTGGCATTAACGCTACAATACCTCCACCAACACCACTTTTTCCTGGCAATCCCACTTCAAAAGCGAATTCACCCGCTTCATCGTAAAAACCACACGTAAGCATGATCGCGTTGATCCTTTTGGCTTGTTTTGGCGTAAGACAATGTCTGTTTTGCAAACAAATACCTTTATTTGCCAACGGATAAAAAGCGTTGGTAAGCTGCTCGCAATTCATTGTGATCGCGCATTGATGAAAGTAGAAGTCAAGTACTTCTTCTGCTGGATTATGCAGATTTCCGAAGGATTTCAATAAATTAGCAATGGCGTAATTCTTAAAACCTGTCGCTTTTTCTGAAGCTGCCACTTTTTCATCAAATACAATACTTTGATCGTTCGCTAAGTCCCGAACATACTGCAAAAAATCGCTTTTAGGGTCTTTCAATGTTGAGACCAAACAATCTGCCACCACAATGGCGCCACTATTTATCAAAGGATTTCGTGGAATTCCTTCTTCACGTTCCAATAGTGAAATATGATTAAAAGGATTCCCCGAAGGCTCAACATCAACACGCTCCCAAAGTGTATCTCCTTGATTTGAAAACGCCAATGCTAGCGAAAACACCTTTGAAATACTCTGAATAGAAAATGGTGTGGAAACGTCTCCAATTGAATAGTTATCACCGTGAATCCTATTTAAATAGATACCAAAGTTGTCTTTATCTATATTGGCTAATTCGGGAATGTATGAAGCTACTTCGCCTGTATTTTCGATCAATAGAAGATCTGCGTGTATATCTTGTAAGATTTTTTGGTAATTGCTCATGCGCTATTCTCCCTTGTAAAAAGGCAGCTTTACAACAGTTGCAGGTACGGCATTCTTTCTAATTTGAATATGAATTTGAGTTCCAGGATCTTTAAAAATCGTTGGCACATAGCCTAATCCAATTCCTTTTCCAACGGAAGGCGCCATGGTTCCGCTTGTCACGCGACCGATCTTTTTTCCACTTCCATCAACAATGTCATAGCCTTGACGTGGAATTCCACGATCGTCTAGCTCAAAAGCAATTAATCGGTTTTCAGCACCGTGCTCTTTTTCTTTTTTCAGGTTTTCAGAATTTGTAAAGTCTTTGGTAAACTTCGTAACCCAACCTAAACCAGCTTCAATAGGCGAGGTAGTATCGTCAATATCATTTCCGTAAAGACAATATCCCATCTCTAAGCGAAGCGTATCACGCGCGGCAAGTCCAATAGGCTTAATCCCGTAACTGGCGCCAGCTTCCATAACTTTTTTCCAAACTTGTTCTACGTCCGAATTTTTACAATAAATTTCGAATCCACCACTTCCCGTATAACCCGTTGCACTAATAATAACATTATCAATTCCTGCAAAATCTGACACTTTAAAGGTATAAAATCGTATCGCCGAAAGATCTTCAGACGTAAGTGATTGCATGGCTTCAACAGCCTTAGGACCTTGAATCGCCAAGAGCGAATAATTTTCAGAAATATCGCGCATTTCAGCGCCAACATCATTTTTACCTTCGATCCACGCCCAGTCTTTAGCGATATTTGAAGCATTTACAACCAATAGCCATTTTTCGGCCTCGATGCGATATACAATAAGATCATCCACAATTCCGCCATCATCATTCGGCAAATAGCTATACTGTGCTTGTCCGTCGACCAACTTCGAAGCGTCATTGCTGGTTACTTTCTGGATCAAGGCCAACGCATTCGGACCTTGGATCAAAAATTCACCCATGTGCGATACATCAAAAACACCAACACTTTTCCGAACGGTTTCGTGTTCAGCATTAACTCCTTCGTAAGAAACCGGCATGTTATAACCAGCAAATGGAACCATTTTCGCCCCTAGGGCATTATGAACGTGTGATAAGGCAGTGTCTTTCATAGTGTTTTCCGCAGTGCGGAAGCTTTTAATTAAACATGATTTTAGATATACAAAGGTACTATTATATCAAAAGCTTCGGAAAAAATGATCATTGTTTTTATTATCGCTTCCAAAGGAGGCAGCGAAACAATAGTATTCTAAACAATCCTAATTTGTATCTTTACGGAACATTGATTTCAATAATATAAAATTTCGCTCCATTGAAGATATTTTCTACCGAACAGCTCTACGAAGCAGACCGCATCACAGAAGAAAGACAAAAAATTGGCTCTATCGATTTGATGGAACGGGCAGGAGAGCAAACCTTTGGGTGGCTTCATCAAAAAATGAATGGCGCACAAGTTCCTATTCATATTTTCTGCGGAATTGGAAATAACGGTGGCGACGGTCTCGTAGTGGGTAGATTGCTGCTTGAGCACGGATACAACGTAAAAACCTATGTGGCGAACTTTACCGACAAACGATCTAAATGTTTCTTGATCAATTATGACCGCATAAAAAATGTCACTAAAAAATGGCCTATTTTGATGACTTCGGAAGCCGATTTTCCTGAGATCAATCCAGAAGACATCATCATTGACGCCCTATTTGGTATTGGCCTCAATCGCCCTCCTGAAGGTTGGGTTAAAAACCTGATCACCTATCTCAATAAAGAAAAAGCGTTTACATTGTCTATCGATATTCCAAGCGGATTGTTTGCGAATACTCCTACAACCGACTTTAATGCAGTGATAACAGCAAATCACACCTTGGCTTTCCAAACGCCGAAACTTGCTTTCTTTTTGCCCGAAACTGCAAAGTTTGTTCCTTATTTTGAGGTTTTAGATATTGGCCTAGACCGCGATTATTTATCGCAAACGCCTCCTTTAGCACAATTGATCGGCAAAGCCGAAGCACAACAATTTTATCGTCCACGTAAAAAATTCGATCACAAGGGAACCTACGGTCATGCACTTATTGTGGCGGGAAGCTACGGAAAAATGGGTGCGGCGATTCTTTCAGCTAAGGCTGCATTTCGGGCTGGTGCTGGCTTGGTAAGTGTTTTTACTTCGGAAGCAGGCTATGCTATCATACAAACAGCCTTACCAGAAGCTATGGTGATCACCGATAAAGAAGACGATATAATCACCGCGATTCGTTTTGATATTAAACCGTCGGTTATAGGAATTGGCATGGGAATAGGAACGGCTTCGGAAACGGTCACAGCGCTCGAAGCATTATTAAAAACTGCCGAAGCTCCTCTATTATTAGATGCCGATGCGCTCAATATCCTTTCGGAACATTCAGCTCTTTTAAAATTTCTTCCGAAGCAATCTGTACTCACACCACATCCAGGCGAGTTAAAACGCTTGTTGGGCGAATGGACCGATGATTATGACAAGCTAGAGAAAGCGAAAGCTTTTTCAGAAAAACACGAAGCGGTGCTTATCATTAAAGGAGCCAATACGATTGTTGTCTTCGGAAAACAGCTCTATATAAACACTTCGGGGAACCCAGGAATGGGAACTGCAGGAAGTGGTGACGTTCTCTCGGGAATGATCACGGGACTCTTATCACAAGGATACGATCCTTTATTAGCCTCTGTTTTTGGCGTTTATCTTCATGGAAGTGCCGGCGATATTGTCGTGCAAGAAATAGGCTTGGAGGCCTTGATGGCTGGCGATATTGTGGAAGCGATTGGAGATGCTTATGTTGAATTATTTTCGAAACCAGCACAAGAACAACCAAAATAAAAAAAGCTCGCCAATATAAATGTTTTCATGGCGAGCTTCTTAGTTTGTATCGATTTCTGTTAGATCAACGTATCTAACAATGTTCGTAACTCTGGATCTGAAGGCCGTGGCGCATCAGAAGAAACAATATTTCCTTGTGGGTCGATCAATATAAAACGTGGAATTCCATTGATACCGTAGTCGGTTACAAATTTCGATTTCCATGCGCTATCAGCTAATAACTGGATACCGCCTAACTCTTTTTCAGGGATCATTTTCTTCCATTTTTCATGGTCGCGCTCTTCATCTATCGAAATACTAACAAACTCAATATTTTTGTTGTGGTAATCTGCTTCCATTTGTTTTAAGAAAGGAATCTCTCGAATACAAGGTCCGCACCAAGTAGCCCACACATCGATGTACACAAACTTTCCTTTAAGATCTTCTAAGCTCGTTGTCCCTCCTTTAAAATTTTGATAGTTAAACGTAGGAGAGGGCTTTCCTTTTGTGATTGTAGAAAGCATTTCATAGCGTTTTGTTATTTCCGCTAAACTTTTCGGGTCAGGATTACTGTCTTTGTATAATGTATATGCTTCATCCAAAGTTTCGTCTGCTTTCAGACCATAACGTAGTGTCTCTTGCATCACTTGATCCTTAGCATATCCGTCGGGAAGGCTGCTATCGGCAAGCTTTAAATAGGTTATTGTACTATTGGTAGTGGTATCTTGCGAAGCCAAACGACCAAAGTGGGTAGACAACATATGACGATAAGCCGTAGAATTTCTAAAGGCCGTGGTGTCGCTATAATCAATTCCTTTTAATGCATCGTAAAAACCAGAAGACACAGAAAAGTCTGCATTCTTCGTTAGATATTTATGATACTCGGGATACATCTCCATATTTGCAATATGGGTATACTCAAGTTCTTTTTCTTCATTCGCAACAAACGTTTCATTTGTGATCGAAGCATTTTTCAATACGTCTTGCAACCCTTGATTTAAACTTTGTAACTTTTGACTGAAAGTAGCCTCATCAGATCCAAATATATCTTCGAAATTGGCATTTTGCTCATCGTACAAGTATTTAGCAGCGAGATAGTTATTTTCGGCACTTAGGTCCCCTGTAAAACTCAAGGTTTCGTCAAACTCCATTGCATCGAGCTCTACGTGTAGGTTCTTTCCTTGTTCTAAATATACGGTAGCACGTTCTCGATTGATAAAAAGTTCATAGTACCCATCGGTTGGTACGGCAACGGTATCAGTAAACACGCCACCAACAGGAATCGGGATTTCTTTACTAAAATCATGACCGCGCAAAACAGCTTTCTGCGCGACGCTATTTTTTAAATTGGCACTTAAAACCGTGTATTCAGCTTTTTTTTCTTCCGTGGCGCACGAAGCTAAAACGGCTGCTACTAGGACATATATTATTTTTTTCATGGTTTGTTTTTTGAGGAAATAAAGGTACTGTGTTAAAAATGTGATTACGTTAAAGTTTTTACAAAAGATACAGCGTTACAGGTGTTTTTCGCTGCTGAAGTCATTCGTTCAAAGAAGAGGCTTTCAATTAACAAAACTTTCTGTTTTTATTGGTATTTTTGAAGAATAACCACAATAACTCATGCCGGATACTCATTATATTAGTTCTGAAATCTTAGATCTCAAAACGATCAAAGATTGTTTAGAAATGAATAAATCATTGGCTCTTTCAGAAGAAGCCATCCTCAACATCAACAAATCACACAATTATCTTTCAGAAAAAGTATTGACCAATGTGACACCTATTTATGGTATAAACACGGGTTTTGGATCGCTCTGCAATGTTAAAATCTCAAACGAAAACCTTTCCAAATTACAGGAAAACCTCGTGATGTCTCACGCCTGTGGTACAGGTGAATTTGTGCCCAAGCCTATCATTAAATTGATGCTTTTGCTCAAAATACAGTCCCTTAGCTATGGCTATAGTGGTGTACAGCTCGAAACCGTAGAACGCCTCATTGATTTTTATAATAACGATATTCTTCCAGTTGTTTATAATCAAGGAAGCCTAGGCGCTTCCGGAGATTTAGCGCCTTTAGCTCATTTATCGTTGCCGCTTATTGGGAAAGGGGACGTTTTTATTGCTGATGAAATTGTCTCTTCCGAAGAAATTCTGAAAAAACACAATTGGAAGCCTATTACGTTAAAGGCGAAGGAAGGTTTGGCCTTGCTCAACGGAACTCAATTTATGAGTGCCTACGGAATTTATATCCTAATCAAAAGCCATAAACTATCATATATGGCCGATTTTATTGGATCCCTTTCTATTGACGCTTTTGATTGCAATATGAGCCCTTACGATCCCTTGGTGCATTTGGTGCGACCGCATCGTGGGCAAGTTAAAACCGCAGAGCGTATTGTAGAGTTCCTTGACGGAAGTGAATTAGGTGCTTCAGAAAAGAAAAATGTACAAGATCCGTATTCTTTTCGATGTATTCCACAAGTGCACGGCGCAAGTAAAGACACGATTATATTTGTCACCAAAACCTTTAAAACTGAGATTAATTCGGTAACCGATAATCCCAATATTTTTGTTTCTGAAGATAAGATCATCTCAGGGGGTAATTTTCACGGACAACCGCTTGCCTTAGGATTAGATTATTTAGGTATTGCCTTGTCTGAATTGGGTAATATTAGTGAACGAAGAACCTATCAGTTGGTTTCTGGACTTCGGGATCTTCCTGCTTTTTTAGTAAACAATCCAGGATTGAATAGTGGGTTTATGATTCCACAGTATACAGCAGCAAGTATTGTTAGCCAAAATAAACAACTCGCCACGCCTGCATCTGTTGATTCTATAGTATCGTCAAACGGACAAGAAGATCACGTGAGCATGGGAGCAAACGCAGCTACCAAATGTTTGCGTATTGTAGAAAATATTGAAACCATTTTAGCTATCGAATTATTAAATGCGTCTCAGGCAATGGAATTCCGAAGACCTAAAAAGACTTCTCCTATATTGGAAGCCTTGTTAGAAAGTTTTAGAAATGTTGTTCCGTTTGTTGCTGAAGATCGCCTGTTGGCAAACGATATCCACGCGGCTATAGCGTTTATACAGAGTTTTAACATTGACGACGACTTGCTTTTTAATTAATCTAAATTATGAAATCACTTATTACGGTTTTTAGCATTTGTTTATTCAACCTTACACTTTACGGACAAGATTATAAACCAATGCTCTCTGATGTAAACGAATGGCAATTTCTTACTTGTTATCAAGGTAATTGTGCCGTCATTGATCTTTACTTTACGGACGGGGACACGATAGTGAATAATCAGACACATAAAATATTAGACGGATATCACTATATATCGCGATCATTTCTATTGCGTGAGGTTGTGGAAGACAAACAGGTTTTTTTAACCACAAATGTCAATGGTGTTGAGCGTGAATATTTATTATATGATTTTTCACTAAGCATCGGCGATGAAATGGACATGAAAAATCCGTATTCTCCATTTCCTGAAAATGGTGGTATGTTTACCTTAACCGATATTCAAGAATTACCGTTAGAAAACGGACAGCTCTACAAGCATTATTATTTCAGTCCGTCGCCTGGAAACACGCAAAGTGATTGGGATGCGGTGTGGATTGAAGGTGTTGGCTCGCTTTCGTTGGTCACTGCGCCTGGCGGAGAACCCAATTATGATGAAGTAGGGGAAGTTACCTGTTCTTTTACCAATGGCGAACATATTTATGCAAATTTAGATCGTATTGATGGGTGTGACGCCTTGTTGGATGTATCATCTAATGTGGCAAATCCCGCTGTTAGCTTAGCATTTGATGAAGATGCAATGGTGTTAGAGAATGCTTCGGAAGTGGTGAAAGTCGTTATATATGATCTGAATGGTCGCTTGATCGCTTCGGAAAAAAATGATCATCAACAGCGCTTAGTGATTTCCACAGCCCATGTTGACAAAGGCATCTATATTTTAGTTGTCATGGATGCTTTTCAGCAAAAAACGGTCTTCAAAGTTGCTATACACTAGCGCGCGCACCGAACACAGGTAATTGCATGAGGCATTAGCAGAATACGTCCGAGTGGAATTTCTTCACTACATTTAATACACATGCCAAAATCTGTATCATCTATTTTTGTCAATGCAATTTCGAGATTATTCAACTTTAAAGAAGCATTTTTAAGCGCAGATTCATTAACCGATCGATTGTTAATAGCGTCCATACGAGAAACCCTACCAATGGCATTTTCTGGAGCGATTGGTTTGGAAAGTTCGCGATATTTTTCAACGAGCTTTGCTGTGGCTGATATCTCTTCTTCTATTCTTGCCTGTATTTCGATCTTGTTATCCATACATTACTTGGACAATTCCTTGAGAATCGTATTGGACCAAGCTATAGCCTCGCCTAAGGTGTCAAAGATCTCAAAAGGTTTGTTATAGAATTGTCTTTCAAAATTGGCTCCCTCACGTTGTATTTTTGTATTTGCAACAACGGCAAAAGCTGATAGTTTTTCAATTTTAACCGTGCCCAAATAGGTTAGGGGATTGACTGCATAGGAATTAATCCGGTTTGTGATATACACCACGGGTTTATTTTCAAAATGCTTTTCAATAACATCCTGAAGTAATTGGTTGTGTTCAGGTTCTACAGATTCACCTTCGCGAATTTGATTGATGAGAAATTCATCAAAAATGAATAACTCACTTATTCCTATATCATAATAATGAAACATACCCATAGCTTAGTTTGTTTATGAAGGGAATAATAAAAATACGGGGTTTTGTTTAAAAATCTAAGCCAAAGCTTAAATAATTAGAAAGAAGGAAAGCAAAAAGGCTACGATTCCGTAGCCTTTTTTTGTTTCTTAATTTTAATTGTGAGCTCATTCGTTTTTTCATCAAGATCCATAGTAATGGTATCTCCTTCTTGCAAGTTAGAATTGATGATCTCTTCAGCAAGCGCATCTTCAATATACTTCTGAATAGCTCTTTTTAGCGGTCTTGCACCATAATCCTTATCAAAACCTTTGTCGGCTATATAGTCTTTAGCCTTTTCTGAAAGCTTTAAGGTATACCCTAGGTCAGTGATTCGCGCAAAGAGTTTTTCAAGTTCAATATCAATGATCTTATGAATGTCATCACGATCCAGCGTATTAAACACCATAACATCATCCACACGATTCAGGAATTCTGGAGCAAAGGCCTTCTTTAAAGCATTTTCAATAATTCCTTTTGAAGTAGCGTCTGCCTGACTTGTCTTCGCAGACGTACCAAAACCAACTCCTTGTCCGAAATCCTTTAACTTACGAGCCCCGATATTCGAGGTCATAATAATGATCGTATTTCTAAAATCTATCTTTCTTCCTAGACTGTCGGTGATATGACCGTCATCTAAAACCTGTAATAAAATATTGAATACATCTGGATGTGCCTTTTCAATTTCATCGAGAAGCACAACCGAGTAGGGTTTACGTCTAATTTTTTCCGTGAGCTGACCACCTTCTTCATAACCTACGTATCCTGGAGGAGCACCTACCAATCGTGAGATAGCAAATTTCTCCATATACTCACTCATATCGATACGAATCAGCGCATTTTCAGAATCAAATAATTCACGTGCTAGCACCTTCGCTAATTGCGTTTTACCAACACCTGTTTGTCCTAAGAATATAAACGAACCAATTGGTTTATTAGGATCTTTAAGACCTGCGCGGTTCCGTTGAATAGCTTTCACCACCTTAGAAACAGCTTCATCTTGACCAATTACCTTTCCTTTAATAAGCTCTGGTAATTCGGCTAATTTATTGCTTTCTGTTTGCGCAATACGATTTACGGGAACACCGGTCATCATTGAGATTACTTCGGCTACATTATCTTCACTCACTACTTCCTTGTGCAGTTTAGACTCTGTTTCCCAAGCTTCTTGAGCAAGTGCTAGTTCTTTTTCTAAATTCTTTTCATCATCCCGAAGTTTCGCAGCTTCTTCGTATTTCTGCTTTTTCACGACGCTATTTTTCAATTCACGTACGTCTTCCAACTGAGCTTCTAATTTCAAAATACGTTCAGGAACATTGATATTTGTGATGTGAACACGTGATCCTGCTTCATCCAAAGCATCAATCGCTTTGTCTGGCAAGAATCGCTCGGTCATATAGCGATTGGTAAGCTTAACACAAGCCTCAATAGCTTCGTCTGTATAGCTAACATTGTGATGCGCTTCGTATTTATCTTTGATATTCTGAAGAATCTCAATCGTTTCTTCCACGGAAGTAGGTTCAACGAGCACCTTCTGAAAACGTCTTTCAAGTGCGCCGTCTTTTTCTATATATTGTCTGTACTCATCTAACGTTGTAGCACCAATACATTGAATTTCGCCCCGCGCCAAGGCAGGTTTAAACATATTTGAAGCATCTAGTGAGCCTGTAGCGCCACCAGCACCTACAATGGTGTGAATTTCATCAATAAAAAGAATAATATCATCATTCTTCTCCAGTTCATTCATTACCGCTTTCATGCGCTCCTCAAATTGCCCACGATATTTTGTGCCCGCAACGAGACTCGCTAAATCAAGCGTAACCACGCGTTTATCGTATAAGATTCTAGAAACCTTCCGTTGAATAATACGCAGGGCAAGTCCTTCGGCAATAGCCGATTTACCAACACCTGGCTCACCAATAAGTAAGGGATTGTTCTTTTTTCTCCGACTTAAGATCTGAGAAACACGTTGAATTTCCTTTTCACGTCCTACTACAGGATCGAGTTTACCTTCTTCGGCCATTACCGTAAGGTCTCGTCCGAAGTTATCTAAAACCGGTGTTTTAGATTTTTTATTCGTTTTACCTGGGGCACCCGAAAAAAGATTGTCTTTATTCTCTTCTTCGGAAGCTGCCGAATCGTCATCCCCTGGGAATGACTCGGCACTAGGTGTGTCTATATAATCGTCGTCGTTTGCAATCATAAGTTTAAATTGGTCCTTAACACCGTCATAATCTACTTTCATTTTATTGAGCAATTTGGTTGTTGGGTCGTTTTCGTTCCGAAGAATACACAACAGTAAATGCGCTGTATTGATCGAAGAACTTTGAAACAACTTAGCCTCCAAAAAGGTCGTCTTTAATGCACGTTCTGCTTGACGTGTAAGGTGTAGGTTCTTTTTATCATTTGAAGCCGTTCCAGAACTAGGGTTCGCTGGGCTTAGTATCTCTACTTTTCTGCGTAAGTGGTTAAGATCAATATCAAGTGCATTCAAGATCGTGACCGCTTTACCATTACCGTCACGAAGCAACCCTAACATCAAGTGTTCGGTTCCTATAAAATCGTGACCCAATCGTAAGGCCTCTTCCTTGCTGTATGCAATTACATCTTTAACTCTGGGGGAAAAATTATCATCCATATAGTTTGATTCCTGTACGTCTAAATTAAACAAATTTCTACTGAATAAGGCAAAAACTATACCCCATTGTAACGCAACCGAGTAAAAGGACAAAAAAAGTATTGAAAATCAAAGCCTCAAGCCTTATAGTTATTAAGATTCATTGCTAAAATATTGTTAATAAAATAGTGGATAACAGCACGCTATTAAAAGGTCAAAATCTTCAAAAAAATGTATCTTGCTTCATTAGTTTTATAATGACAATAAAAGTATTTATTTTATGACTGAAGGTGAAAAAGTAATCCCTATCAACATTGAAGATGAAATGAAATCGGCATACATCGATTATTCGATGTCGGTTATTGTTTCCCGTGCACTTCCGGACGTTCGTGACGGTATGAAGCCGGTACACCGAAGAGTTTTGTTCGGTATGCATGAGCTCGGAATTCGAGCTACGGGCGCACATAAAAAATCAGCGAGAATCGTAGGTGAGGTTCTCGGTAAGTATCACCCACACGGTGATACTTCAGTATATGATGCCATGGTACGTATGGCACAACATTGGAGTCTCCGCTATTTACTTGTAGATGGCCAAGGAAACTTCGGTTCTGTTGATGGTGACAGTCCGGCAGCAATGCGTTACACGGAAGCACGTATGCAGAAGATCTCGGAAGACATGTTGGCAGACATCGACAAAGAAACCGTAGATTATCAATTAAACTTTGACGATACCCTTCAGGAACCAACCGTGTTACCAACACGTGTTCCTGGACTACTTATAAATGGCGCTTCAGGTATTGCCGTAGGTATGGCAACCAATATGCCGCCGCACAACTTGACAGAAGTTGTTGACGGAACCATCGCTTATATTGAAAATAACGATATTGAGATCGACGAGTTAATGCAGCATGTAAAGGCACCCGATTTCCCTACTGGTGGTGTGATTTACGGTTATGACGGTGTAAAGGAAGCTTTTCATACAGGTCGCGGACGTGTAGTAATGCGTGCTAAAGCTTCTTTTGAGGAGGTAAATGGGCGCGAATGTATTATCGTTAGTGAAATTCCGTATCAGGTGAATAAAGCCGATATGATCAAAAAGACGGCCGATCTCGTTAATGATAAAAAGATTGAAGGTATCGCGAACATACGTGATGAGAGTGATCGTAACGGAATGCGTATTGTATACATTCTGAAACGCGACGCGATTCCAAATATCGTTTTAAATACCTTATATAAGTATACAGCGCTTCAATCGAGCTTTAGTGTAAATAACATTGCACTTGTTAAAGGAAGACCACAGATGCTTAACTTAAAACAGCTCATTCAATATTTTGTGGAGCACAGACATGAAGTGGTGGTTCGTAGAACTGAATATTTACTTCGGAAAGCAAAAGAACGTGCCCATATTTTAGAGGGTTTAATTATAGCTTCCGATAATATAGACGAAGTAATTCGCCTCATTAGAGCTTCTGCCAATGCAGACGAAGCAAAAGAAGCACTTATTAAAGCATTTAACCTTTCTGAAATACAAGCAAAGGCCATTGTTGAGATGCGATTACGTCAATTAACTGGTCTGGAGCAAGACAAATTGCGTTCAGAATACGAAGAGTTGATGAAAACCATTGCAGACTACGAAGACATTCTTGCTAGCAAGGAACGTAGAATGGCTATTATTAAGGAAGAACTTGAAGAAATTAGAGCAAAATACGGAGATGAGCGTCGCTCAACGATCGAATATGCTGGAGGTGATGTAAGTATTACCGATCTAATCCCGGATGAGCAAGTTGTAATTACAATTTCACATGCAGGTTATATTAAACGTACTTCACTTACCGAATATAAAACGCAAAATAGAGGTGGCGTTGGCCAAAAAGCCTCAGCCACACGAAATGAAGATTTCCTTGAACATTTATTTGTTGGTACTAATCACCAATATATGCTCTTCTTTACACAAAAAGGAAAATGTTTCTGGATGCGTGTATTTGAAATTCCTGAAGGAAGCAAATCATCTAAAGGGCGTGCGATTCAAAACTTGATCAATATTGAGCCTGATGATAAGGTAAAAGCCTTTATCTGTACGCAGGATCTCAAAGATGAAGAATACATCAATAGTAATTATGTGATCATGGCCACCAAAAAAGGGCAGGTCAAAAAAACACCTTTAGAGCAGTATTCACGTCCAAGAACCAATGGTATCAATGCTATTACCATTCGTGAAGACGATGAACTATTGGAAGCAAAGCTTACTACTGGAAACAGTCAAGTGATGCTCGCGGTTAAAAGTGGAAAAGCTATTCGTTTTGAAGAAAGTAAAACAAGACCTATGGGTAGAAATGCTTCAGGGGTTCGTGGAATTACTTTAGCCGATGCAAATGATGAAGTGGTTGGAATGATCGCAGTAGAAGATCAAGAATCTAATATCTTAGTCGTTTCAGAAAATGGCTACGGAAAACGTTCAGATCTTGAAGATTACCGAATCACCAATAGAGGTGGAAAAGGAGTTAAAACGATTAACGTTACCGAAAAAACCGGTAATTTAGTTGCTATTAAGAACGTAACCGACCAAGATGATCTTATGATCATCAATAAATCTGGAATCGCTATTCGTATGGCTGTTGCTGATCTACGCGTGATGGGTCGTGCTACACAAGGTGTTCGCCTTATTAAAGTACGGGGAGAAGATAGTATCGCTGCGGTTGCAAAAGTAATGAGCGAAGATGAAGAAGAGATCCTTGATGAAGATGGCAATCCAATCGTCGTAGACACCGAGAACATAGACTCGAATGATAATGGCACGTCTCTTGATACTGATGAGACCGAAACGCAAACAGAAGAATAATTAAAACCATTACAATGAAAAAACAATTAGTAATAGCAGGAGCGATGTTACTTTCAGTCGTAGGCTTCGCACAGAAAAAAGAAATTAAGAAAGCCGAAAAAGCACTTAACTCTGGTAATGCTACTGAAGCTATTTCACTTCTCAATCAAGCAGAAGGATTAATAGCGGCAGCCGACGGCAGTTTACAGGCGCAGTATTATGTAGTAAAAGCGGAGGCGCTTCTTAAGAATGCGGGAGACGATCTTAGCAAATTAAAAATGGTAGCAGATGTTATTGGGAAAGCTCGCGGTGTCAAAGAATCAAGCAAATTTGAAGCTCGACTAGCCAATGTGGCTCAAAACACTAAAGCCGCTTTAGTAAATAGTGCGATCAAAGATCAAAACACGAAGAACTATACGGCTGCATCCGAAAAATTGTATGCCAGTTACGTGATGAGTAAAGTTGACACGGCTTATTTATACTATGCTGCGGGTAATGCTGTGAATGCTAAAGATTACGATAAAGCGAAGCAATATTACAAAGAACTTGTTGACTTAGGATATACAGGGCAGAAAGATGAATATGTTGCTACAAATAAAGAAACTGGTGAAGTAGAACCTTTTGGAAATGCTACCGAGCGTGACCTTATGGTGCAGAGCGGAAGTTATATAAAGCCAGAAATTCGTAAAACGGAATCTCAATCGGGTGACATTCTAAAGAACCTTACGCTTATCTACATTGAGCAAGGTCAAGAAGATGAAGCGATGAAAGTGATGAAAAGCGCACGGGATCAAAACCCTACAGATGTTACTTTAATTCGTTCAGAAGCGGAAATGGTATACCGTATGGGCGATCTTGATCGTTATAACGAACTCATGAGTGAACTCATTGCAACCGATCCACAGAACCCAGAGATCTATTTTAATTTGGGTGTTGCGAGTGCCGAACTAAAACACAACGAAAAAGCCGAAGAGTATTACAGCAAAGCAATTAGCTTAGACCCTGAGTATGCGTCTGCATTGATCAATATGTCAGTTTTAAAGCTAGCCAAGGAAAAAGATATCGTTGATGAAATGAACAATTTAGGAAACTCTCGTGCAGATAATGCGCGTTATGACGAACTAAAAGAAACTAGAAAAGCACTTTATATGGAAGCGATGCCATATTTAGAAAAAGCTTCAAGCTTACGTCCAGATAACATCGAGATCCTTAGAACCTTGATGAACATTTACACTCAAGTTGGTGATACTGTAAAGTTTAAAATTAT
>Ga0209344_10001878_pt1 | contig 25364 bp, 23 predicted proteins | sample Cruoilmetagenom6_FD_187293 | JGI IMG/M metagenome (GOLD analysis project Ga0209344, IMG submission 187293) | Oil polluted marine microbial communities from Coal Oil Point, Santa Barbara, California, USA - Santa Barbara Oil Seep Sample 6 (SPAdes)... | ecosystem: Environmental > Aquatic > Marine... | reverse complement strand
TATCGATCATCCCGATATTGCCCTGGGCCGACTTGGACGCGCTCTGGATCTGCATCAACGCGTCGATCTCCGAGACACCCGATCCCTCGAGCATCCCCTGCAGGATCGAGCCCTGCCCCTCGATCAACGAGAGCGCTGAACCCGTCTGCGAGCCAAAGAGCCCCGAGCCGAGCTTGGTGAGGATCGAGCGATCGGGGACATCGCTGATCTTGATCTGATCGACCGCCAGCCCGCCCTGCGAGATCACGCCGTCCCTTGATACAGCGATTTCGCCCTGGGTCATATCAATGGTGATGGGCTTATCCTTGACCGAGAGCACCGGAGCCCCGTTGGTCGACATGACCAGCTGCCCGTCGCGGTTAACCGTAAATCGCCCGTCGCGGGTGAGCGACGGGTTCGCAGCATCACCAACGACAAAGAAGCCGTCGCCCTGGATGGCCATATCGAAGTCGCTGTCAGATGTTTCGAGCGAACCTTGCGCGAAGTTGATGCGCGTCTGCGCAGCAAATACGCCCCCGCCGAGCTTTTCGAGCAGCTCGTTGGACGAGAACTGAGGCAATCCATCTTCCTGACGAACCGCCAGGCGCTGCATCGTGCCGGTCAAAATGGGCTTGAACCCTGCGGTGTTGACATTGGCGAGGTTGTTGGTGAGCGCATCCTGCTGGTGAATGCTGGCCAATGCACCCGAGGCGGATATCTGTAAGCCGTAGTTCATGTGGGATCCAATCTGCATATCCCCGATCCGACGCACACCAAGGCGCGAGGGATGGAGCGAGTAGACCCTGTTCATCCGTGAACAGCAGCCACCCGCTGGTGTATACACAAATGGCGTGCCAATGTGCATCCTCGCTCGACACACACCGCAAGCCGCATCCTTGTATATAAGATTTCGATCAATTGAGTATTTTTCAATCGACAGCAATCCACACCCGCTCTATAATGGCTTCATTCATCCACACCCCTGATCGGGTGGTTCAAAAGAGAGCATTCAACATGATCAATATGCATAAGTGGTTGATCCCACTCGCCTTGGGCACCGCTACCGCCGCCTCTACTGCAAGCGAAATCGTCTTCGAGCAGAACACCGGCTCCGAAATCACCAACAGCGGCTTCGGCTTCTCAACCTCTCACTGGGTCTCGATGGAGGTCTCGCTGGGCGGCTCGCTCCGCAGCGACCCCACCATCGCCCTCGACCTCTTCGATGCCTACATCGGGGCACGCGAGGTCACCATGCACCTCTACGCGGGCGATGGCACCGGCTCACACCTGGCCGACTCATCGAGCGCCTTCGCCAGCCAGACCGTCACCACTGGCGATCTGGGCGCCGACGTTGCCCACAGTACTTCGGTCTCTTGGAATTTCGATGGGGTTACCCTCCCCGATGACATCGTCATCGCACTCGAGGTCGCCGATGCCGACGGCTCCGGCGCCACCATCTTCGCCTCCGTATTTGGCGACTCGGGTTCAGCGCCGCTGACAGGGACCAACTTAGGGTTCAATCGCAGCAACAACAATGGGTTAAGCTGGTTCTACGACGATGGGAACCTTTCACAGTTCTCCTTCGCGAACTTCACCATCACGGCCGTCCCCTTGCCAGCGGCCAGCCTCGCAGGGCTCGGGCTCTTGGCCGGGCTCGGGACCTACCGTCGACTCCGTCGCTGAATCAGCAAACAATACAGCACTTCAAAACGCCCGTTCGACGGGCGTTTTTTTATACACCCCATCAACAACTCAATCTGATCTCCCTCGCCCCATCCTTCTGTACACACTTGGCACGCCCTTCGCGTATTGCATGCTGGAAGGAATCTACTCATGAGACGATGGATCGTCGTACAACTCTCGCTGCTCGCCCTGTTCGCATGGCCGGCGCACGCCCAGAAAACCCTGCACGAAGTCTCGCGCATCAAGGGCCAGGGTGCATCCGTCGTCCAGGGGCTCGGGCTCGTCGTCGGGCTCAACGGCACCGGCGACAGCGGGTCCGAGCTCGTCATGGCGCGACCATTGGCCGAAGCACTCAAAAAGCTCGGCAATCCGGTCAGTATCGACGATCTCTCCGCGTCCAAGTCTGTCGCGCTGGTGATGGTGACTTGCCAGATCCCCCGCGAGGGCGCCAAGACCGACGACCAGTTCGATGTCACCATCTCGGTGCTCAACTCGGCCAAATCGCTCGAGGGCGGGAACCTGATGATCTCGCCGCTGATCGCCAAGCCCGGCTCCCCGGTCTACGCCTTCGCCCAGGGGCTCATCTCGATCCCCGACGAAGAGAACCCCACCGTGGCAAGAATCGCCCAGGGTGCGCAGTTGGTGCGCGACATCAACACCACCCCGAGCATCGCGGGATCGTTCGATCTGATCATCGACACGAACTTCGCCGGTTTCGCGGCCACCTCCACCATCAGCTCAGAAATCAACCAGCAATACCTGCTCACCGCCAACCGCCTGAACCAATCCGTCGCCAAGCCCGTTGATGCACGCACCATCCGGATCACCGTTCCGATCACCGAACGCGACCAGCCGGCGTCGTTTTATGGCGACATCATGCAGACCGACATCTCCTCGGCCCTGCGCAAGCTCCCGGCCAAGGTCACCTGCGACACGCGATCGGGCATCATCGTGTTTACGGGCGATGTGCAGGTCTCGCCGGCTGTCATCACCCACAAGGACCTGAGCATCACCACCACGCTCGCGTTGCCCGGGCAGTTTGACGAGACCACCAGCGAGTTCGCCGCCATCCAGACCCAGGGCGAGACCAACCCCAACACCTCACGGCTCGAAGACCTCATCGCGGCCTTCGACCAGCTCGACATCACCCCCACCGAACAGATCAACATCCTGCGCATGCTACACAAGACGGGCAAGCTGCACGCTCGCCTGGTCGTTGACGGGCAGGAATAAACAACACGGCTTGTTTCACTCAAGAAACTACTTCCAACAAGGATCACCACCATGAGCTCCATCTCCTCAAGCACACCGCTTCAGCCGCTCCAACGCCAGACCTCCGTGCTCAATAAGCCCATGGGCCATGACCACGAGAAGACCAAAAACCTAGCGAGCAAAATGGGCGCGGGGCTGACCCAGAAGCGGGTCGAACTCAACCCAGACATCAACCCAAAGAATCACCCCGAGCCACCCGTCGTCGATGTCCCGGGCCCAGACCCACGCCTGGCCAAGGCCGCCGAAGCAGCGGAAGGGCTTGTCGCGACGACATTCATCGAGCCCATCCTCAAGCAGGTGCGTGAGTCCAACGATGCGCCCCCGCCGTTCGGTCCCAGCAACGCCGAGAAGCAGTTCTCCGCGCTCCTTGATACCAAGCTCAGCGATGAGATCGTCCACGCGGCCAACTTCCCGCTCGTCGAGCGGATCACCCAGCAGCTGCTCAAAAACATGCCCGCGATCGAAGCCGCGGATCAGACGCCCAAGCAGTCCATCGACACCCGCGCCTAAGCCATTCCATTTATAGACCCGTCGTTCAGTTCGCTCATCTGATGGATCCTCACGCATGAAACTCGCTCAACCAATCCAGCGCACCAAGCCCAGCAATCAGGGCACGCCCCAGAGTCATGCCGGTCTCAATACCGACAAGCTCGACTCGATGCTCGGGCAGCTCGAAGAAGAGCACGCCAACCTGCTCGGGCTGGCGATCGCCCACAAGGACGCGATCACTCACGCCTCGGTCGAAGAGCTGCACACGATCACCAACAAGACCAGCGAGACCCTCCTGCGGATCGCCGAGATCGAGGACGCCCGCCGGGCGATGGTCATGAACGACACCGGAGCCATCGCGTCGCTCGATCAGCTGATGGAACAGTTCGACACCCACGATCGCGATCGGATCGGCCAGCGCCAGACGCGGTTGCGTGAGCTGATCGGGCGTGTGAAGGAAGAACAAGAAGCCGTGCGCGTTGCCAGCGAGGACCTCGCCAACCACATGCGGGGCTTGATCAAGCAGGTCGGGGCGACGCTCTCGCACACGGGCACCTATTCCCGCGGGGGCGCAGTGGACCCGTCGCGTTCTCAGGTCGTCAGTTCTTTGGACATGACTCAGTAAACACTCGATACGGAAAGGAGTCGCCCATGAGTCTCACATCATCGATGAATATCGCCCGCTCGGCGCTGATCACCTCCCAGATCGGGCTCCAGGTCACCTCGCAGAACATGGCCAACGCCGCGACCCCGGGCTACACGCGACAGATCGCGATGCTCCAGGCGATCCGCGGGCGCGCCAGCGACCCCTTCCACATCGGGCAGGGCGTGGCGGTCACGCAGGTCCGCCGACAGATCGACGAGGCCCTCCAGCGCCGGCTCTGGAACGGCAACTCCGACGAGTTCGCCAGCGCCCAAGAGCTCAATGTCCTCTCCCAGCTCGAGACCATCCTCAACGAGGGCACCGAGTTCGACATGTCCACCCAACTCTCGTCCTTCTTCAACACATGGACCGAAGCGACGACGCTGCTCGATTCCGAATCAAACATCATCAATCAGGGCGAATCGCTCTCCGCGTTCATCCGCAACATGCGCACGGATCTCGTCGACCAGCGGGCCCAGCTCGAGGAACAAATCGACTCGCAGGTCCTCACCGCCGACGCATTGCTCGACGAGATCGCATCGATTAACCAAGTCATCGTCGAATCCGAGGTCGGCGAGGCCCAAGCCGGTTCGCTGCGGGATCGGCGCGATCAGATCGTCACCGAGCTCGCCCAGCTGATGGATATCTCCGTCGTCGAAACCAACGCGGGCGGCTACGACATCTACTCGGGCTCCTCGGCCATCGTCCAGGGCTCACGCAATCGCGGGCTCGAGATCTCGCGCGTCACCGAGAACGACACGCTCACCGTCCGTGTGCAGATCGCGGCCGACTCCACCCCGCTGCCCGTACAGAGCGGCTCGATCGGCGGCTTGCTCAACTCACGAGACGGCGCGATCGACGCCACACTCGAAAAACTTGATACACTCGCATCGCAGCTGATCTTCGAGGTCAACAAGCTCCACTCCACCGGCATCAACGAAGACTGGCTCACCAGCTCGTCGGCCACCCTCCAGATCCCCACAAGCGATCGCACGCTCGCGCTCAACGATCCGAACAACTCAACTCTGGCCAACCTCCCCTTCGGCGCGACCAACGGCTCGTTCACCGTCTCGGTCCGCAACTCCGAGGGCATCGTCACCAGCACACGCCAGATCGATATCGACCTCGACGGGCTGACCAACGCGGGGCTCCCGGGCTTTGGCGACGATACCAGCGCCGACGACATCATGAACGAGCTCAACGCGATCCCGGGGCTCAATGCCTCGTTCGATCCCTCGGGTCGGCTCGTGATCGACTCCGACCCCGGCTTCTCGTTCGGGTTCTCAGACGATTCCTCGGGCGCACTGGCGACGCTGGGTGTCAACAGCTTCTTCGAGGGCACCAAGGCCAGCGACATCAGCGTGCGTGATGACCTCACCGTCATGCTCGGGCGGATGGAAGAGGGCACCGGCAAGTTCATCGCCAATGGCACCGCCCTGGCGATGGGCAACCTGGCCACCAAGGCCAGCGACGGCTTGGGCGGGTTGTCGCTGACCAAGTTCTGGGCGAACCAATCGCAAGAGATCGCCGTCAAAACCAGCGCCGCGCGGACGGATGCCAACGCGGCCCGGCTGGTGCGCGAGAGCTTGGAGGGCCAGCGGGCCGCGGTCTCGGGCGTGAGCATCGACGAAGAGTCCATCAACCTGATCGAGTACCAGCGTCAGTTCCAGGCCGCCGCTCAGGTCGTCACCACCGCGCAGCAGATGTTCGACACGATCCTTTCACTTGTATAAATGAGCAAATCCTTCTTCGAGGCACACCATGTCCACCTTCCCAACCAGCTATTCACGGGCCCCGACCCTGTTCTTCACGCAGAACTCGATGAATGCGCTCGGGCGAAGCAACCTCGCGATGTCGCACCTCAACGAGCAGTTGAGCACCGGGCGGAGCCTCGTCCGCCCATCCGACGACCCGATCCGCTCGGCGACGGTCTCGCTGCTCGATGGTCGGCTCGAAAACACTGACCAGCTGCTGAGCAACCTGCAGTTCGCGGGCAACTCGCTGGGCACGCTCGATAACGCCCTTGCAGATTCCAAGGCCCTGATCGACGAAGCACTCTCAATCGCATCCGGGCAGCTCTCGGCCCCATCCGATCGCGAGTCACGCCAGGGCCAAGCGATCATCATCGATTCGCTCATCAACTCGCTCTACAACATCTCCAACTCCGAATCAATCGTCGGCTATGTCTTCGGGGGCACCGCACCGAGCGAATCGCCCGTCTCGTTCCTTAACGGCGGGTACCAGTTCAACGGCCAACGCGGCGGGCTGCTTGCTGCGTTAGGCGCGGCCTCTGATGTCCCCATCACGCTGGGCGCGGACAACGCGATCGGTGCGCTCTCCAACCGGGTCGAGGGCACCGCGGACCTGGACCCGAACCTGACCGCTGAAACCCGGCTCAACGATCTCAACGGCGCCCGGGACCTGGGCGTGGATCGCGGGGTCATCGAGATGAGCTTCAACGCCGGCGTCACCGTGACCATCGACACGAGCAACGCCGACACCATCGGCGATGTCGAGGACCTGCTCGAAGCCGCGATTATCCAGTACGAAACAGACAACGGGGTGACGATCTTGGGCCCCGGCGGGGTCTCGATCACGGGCGATGCCCTCGACTTCGATATCGTCGCGGGCGGGAGCCTGGACTTTGTCGATCCGACCGGCTCGACCGTGGGCGCGGACTTGGGGCTCGTGCAGACCCCCGCGGCTTCGTTCACCAACGCCGCCGGCACCGGGCTCGGGCTCGATCCCAAGCTCTCGTGGACCACCCCGATCAGCGAGCTCACCGGGCTTGGGGGCGCGGCACTCGATCAGATCACCCTGAGCACCAACGGCTCGAGCTTCACCATCGACCTCTCGGGCGCGACGACCATGGCCGACATCCGCAGCGCGATCGAGGGCGCCAGCCCGGGCATCCGCGTCGAGATCAACGAGAGCGGACGCGGGCTCAATGTCGTCACCGAGACCGCGGGCACGATGGATCTGGCGATGTCCATCTCCGAGGTCGCCGGCGGCAACGACACCGCGACACTACTGGGCATCCGCTCGTTCGCCAACGATACTCCAATCTCTGTATTCAATGACGGACGCGGGATCGATATCGCGACCGGGCAGGCGACGCCATCACAGAACAACGACTTCATCATCACGCTCGGCGACGGCTTCGAGATCATGATCAACCTCCAGCCCGACGACATCGAGAATGTCGGCACGCTGATCTCGGCGGTCAATACCTATGCCAATGCACAGCTCACCGCGGCTGGTCGCCCGACGACCGACTTTAGTGCCCAGCTGAGCCCCACGACCAACGGGATCGAGTTCACCCAATCAGCCGCGGTCGGTGGAGCGGGCCCGATCTCGATCCAGGGCGACAACTCCCCGGCGGCCGAGCAGCTCGGGCTTCTCGACGCGACCCCCTCCAACGGGGACAACACGCTGACCTCCGCGGACCGCGCCAAGGTGCGCGTCAATAACCTCTTCACCCACCTGCTGGACCTTTCAGAGGCCCTGAAGAACGACGACACACTTGGCATCGAAATTGCGTCACAGAATATGGAAGGCACACTCGACGAGCTGATCCAATCACAGGGGCTCGTCGGCGGGTATGCCAAACGGATCGATACGGAGATCTTGCGCCAAGAGGACAAGAAGATCTTCGATGAAGCGATCCGGAGCCAGCTGCGAGATCTGGACTACGCGCAAGCATCGTCCCAGTTCTCACAGCTCCAGCTCCAGATGCAGGCGACGATGAGCGTGATCGCTCAATCGCAGTCGCGGACACTGCTCGATTTCCTCGGCTAAGCCGGGATCGAGCCTCACGAGCCTCGGGCCAACGCCCGCGGCGAGGATTTTGGATCGAGGTCCCCGTGTATCGACCACGCGGATGACCAAGACAGGATGTCGCCCGGCAATGGATGTCGGCGTCGATCCCGAACTTCACCGGTCGAATTGATTGGAGCGCACACATGGAAGTGCGGACCACCAGGTTTGGGGTAATCGACATCGCGGAGGACCGCGTGATTACCTTCCCCGACGGGTTGCTTGGCTTTGGAGAACAGACTCGGTTCTGTCTACTCCAGCCCGGCGACGACGCATGTTTCTTCTGGCTGCAGTGTGTTGACGACGCGGACCTCGCGTTCGTGGTCACCGACCCCACCTTCTTCGAGCAGGATTTCTCGGTCCCCATCCGCCCAGAGCAGATGGAATCGCTGAGCATCTCCAAGCTCGAGGACGCGCAGGTCTTTGTGATTGTCAACAAGATCGGCGACCAGCTCACCGGCAACTTCCAGGGCCCGTTGATCATCAACACCCTGAGCAAGGTCGGCGAGCAGATGGTCCTGGCCGACAAGCGTTGGACGACACGCCACCCGCTGATGCGCGTGGCGGCCAACTCGACGCAGACGGCCACCGCCTGAGCATCGATCTCTTCAAGCAGTCCGGACACACAGACTCGTTTCTTGTGTACGCGTGGTTCCCGCGCAGCGTGACCGGTCTATCGAGCAATGACCACGGGTGAAACGACCCGGGGTCGGAAGAACACTACTGATGCGATCCACGAGCACACGCGGATCGATCGAGAGCAAGGAGTAAACGCATGCTTGTGCTCTCAAGGCAGCGTGACGAAACAATCATGATCGGCGACGAGATCGAAATCTCGATCGTTGATATCCGGGGGGACAAGGTCCGCCTGGGCATCAACGCGCCGACGAGGATCGCGGTGCACCGCAAAGAGGTGTACGACGCGATCCGACGCGAGAACACGCAGGCGGCCCAGCTCGGGACCACCGACCTGGACTCGCTGGCACAAACCATCCAGCCCGGACCGGCAAGGCGGGTCATCCGCTCGCAGACCACCGGGCCCAGCAAGAACACATCCGCAGCGGCGCTCGGCGCGACCACTGTGAAACTTTTTCCCTCGGATTCCCCGGCGGATCCTTCGGGGCTTGATTCAAACACGAACAAGGACAGCGCCTAACACCCATCGTCCCCGCTCTTGGCGGGGTATGAGCAACGCAATCACGGAGGATTGCCATGACCAGAATCAATACGAACATCCCAAGTCTGATCGCTCAGCAACGATTGAATCGTTCCGGGTCTGATCTCCAAACTAGGCTCGAGCGTCTCTCGACGGGGCTGCGCATCAACCGAGGCAAGGACGACCCCGCGGGGCTGATCATCTCGGAACGCCTGGGCTCTGATATCTCGAGCATCTCGCAAGCCATCAAAAACGGCGAGCGGGCCAGCGCCGTGATCGCGACGACCGAAGGGTCGCTCACCGAGATCACCGACCTGCTCAACTCGATCAAGGCCCTGGCCGTCGAAGCGGCCAACACCGGGGCGATCTCGGACGAGGAACGCAAAGCCAACCAGCTCCAGATCGACTCGGCGATCCAGTCCATCACCCGGATCTCGAACACCGCCTCCTTCGGCGGGCTCAAGCTCCTCGACGGCTCGCTCGACTACCTCACCAGCGGGATCACCAGTTCAGAGATCTCGAGCGCCCGGATCACCAGCGCGAGCTTTATCAGCTCGAGCACGATCAATGTCGATGTCGATGTGCTCTCGTCCGCTCAAAAGGGCGGGCTGTACCTCTCGGGCGACAACAGCGCCGCGCCCGGCCCACCGGCCGACGGGGTGATCGCCTCGCAGACCACCATCCAGATCCGTGGCCCAGAGGGCGTGCGCGAGCTGGTGCTCCAGGCCGGGCAGACCCTATCGAGTGTCCAAGCTGCGGTCAACGGGCTCACCGCCGTCACCGGGGTCGAAGCCCAGATGCTCGGAGCGGATAACACCTCGGGCATGGTCTTCCGTTCCGCGGAATACGGCTCAAACTCATTCGTGAGTGTTGAACGCATCGACAATGCAACCGCTGGGGTCTTTGCGCTCAGCAAGCTCGATGCAGATGCACCGGTGCCCGGGACCGCGGCCTTGCTCTGGGCCAGCGGCAGCCTCAACTCCGCGACCTATGACGAGGGCAAGGATGTCTCCGCGCTCGTCAACGGGATCCTCGCGACCGGTGACGGGCTCAACATCTCCGTCAACTCCCCGACACTGGGGATGGAGCTCTTGCTCTCCGAGACCTTTGCGATCGATCCGACGATCGCCGCATCGACCTTCGACATCACCGGCGGCGGTGCCCTCTTCCAGCTCGGCCCTGATATCACGGCGCTCCAGCAGACCAATATTGGTGTGCAATCGACTTCGGCCGAGAACCTCGGGGGGACGCTGGTCAACGGCGGGCTCGAGTTCCTGTCTTCATTGAGCACCGGGAACACCAACTCGCTTGATACCGCGGCCAACCGGAACAACTTCAGCGCCCTCCAAGATATCGTGGATGCGGCGATTGATGAGGTTTCGATCCAACGCGGGCGATTGGGTGCCTTCGAGCGCAATGTGCTCGACACCAGCAAGCGATCGCTCCAATCCGCGTTCGAGAACCTGACGGCGAGCCGATCCATCATCCTCGATGCCGACTTCGCGGCTGAGTCGAGCGCCCTGACCCGAGCCCAGATCCTCCAGAGTGCGGGCACGAGTGTCCTCTCGCTGGCGAATCAGCAGTCTCAGCAGGTTCTCCAGCTCTTGGGATAAGCAAAACAAAACCCGCGAGGGCAGCCCCCCTGGGCAAGTCATCTCAATCACCCAAAACACCCGCCGGAAGGCGGGTTTTTTCGTCGCCTGACTCATTTTTGTCCATGAGTGAGTCTGTATAAAAGGCTTGGCTCGCCGAAAAAACTCATCAAAAAAGAGAGCATGACTTCATCCGCCCCCCGTTTTCGTCGATCCCGATCCTGTTCAATCGGGTGTGTACCCGGTGAATGCGTCTCATGCGAAGGAGTACTGAGACGGACGAGCCAGCAATGGCTCGGTGGGCCCGACGGTTGTCGGGGTCATACGAAAGCCGAGCGGTTGATATCCGGATCGGCGAAAACACGGAGGTTGTCAGCAAATGAGTCGTATCAATACCAATGTATCGTCACTGACCGCACAGCGCGTGCTCGGTCAGAACAACCAGTCCCTCGGGACCTCGCTCGCCCGTCTTTCCACCGGTCTTCGGATCACTCGTGGTAAGGACGACCCAGCGGGTCTGATCGCAAGTGAAAACCTGCGAGCAGAGAAATCAGCAATCAACGCCGCGATCGGCAACTCGGAACGTTCAGACCAGGTGGTCAACATTGCCGAGGGTGGTCTCCAGGAAATCTCGTCGCTCCTCACCGAGCTTCAGGGCCTGCTGACCACATCCGCAAACGGCGCCGGCCTGGCCGAGTCAGAGAAGGAAGCGAACCAGCTCCAGATCGACTCGATCCTCCAGACCATCGACCGTGTTGCCGGTGCAACATCGTTCCAGGGCACCAAACTGCTCAACGGCAACTTCGACTACAAGGTCGGCTCGGTGAACGCCGGCGTGACCGACTACGAAGTCCGTGGTGCGAAGTTCAACGGCTCCACTCAGGCGGTCAACGCCATCGTGACCCAGTCCGCTCAGCAGGGTGGTCTGTTCATGTCCTTCGGCGGTGCCCTTGACCTGACCGACGCGGACAGCGCATTCACCATCGAGATTGCCGGCAGCCTTGGCAGCCGCGAGCTTCAGTTCTCATCGGGCCAGACCGCAGCGCAGATCGCCACCGCGATCAACGCCGTCTCCGATGTGACCGGCGTCACCGCTTCGTCGAACGGCACTTCGGTGGGTCTTGAGTCCGAGGACTTCGGCTCCAGCGAGTTTGTTTCGGTGAAGGTCGTCGATGCCGCGGGCCAGACCGCTGGTGATGGCATCAGCACCTACGACACCGACTTTGGTGATGTCTCAGACACCACCGTCGCGAGCACCTTCGTCAACGCATCAAACGGTGTGCGTGATGACGGCCAGGACATCGGCGGGACCATCAACGGTCTCTTCGCGACTGGTAAGGGCAAGGAACTCTCGGTCAACTCCGACTTCCTTGATGTCAAGTTCACGACTTCAACCACTGCATCACAGACCTTGGGCTCACTGGCCGCGTTCACCATTACTGGTGGCGGTGCGGACTTCCAGCTCGCCGCGGATGTGAACATCTCGGGCAAGGTCTCGATCGGTATCGGCGATATCTCGACACGCAAGCTCGGTACATCCGATCTTGGGTTCCTCGATGACCTAGCCTCGGGTAAGTCGTTCAATGTTGTTGACGGCAACAACCTCGACACCGCCCAGGACATCGTTTCTGAAGCAATCAGCAGCGTGTCGTCCACCCGTGGTCGTCTCGGTGCGTTCCAGAAGAACGTTGTCGGTGCAACCATCCGATCACTCGGCGTGGCGTTGGAAAACACCACAGCCGCAGAGTCCGTCATCCGTGACACCGACTTTGCTGCCGAGACCGCGTCGCTGACCCGCAACCAGATCTTGGTGCAGGCTTCGACCAACATCCTCTCGCTGGCCAACTCCCAGCCTCAGCAGGTCCTTTCCCTCCTCGGGTAATCCTCGCTGAACTCATTACTGACACTCCCGCCCCGGATCTGAAATGGTCCGGGGCGTTTTCATTGGCACTTTGAACTGATTTCGCCCGTCGAACCGATACAAATCAGGTGTCCACGGCTTCCCAAAATCGACGCGCACAGCTCAACGAATCCATGCAGACGACCCTGCGCGGGTTCGTGATCTTCCTGCGGATCGAGTGCGGGCTGATGCCCAGCTCGATCGAGGCGTACTCACGCGATCTCGAGACCTTGCTGCTGGCGCTCCAAGAACAAAGCATCGACACCCCCGCGGCCACCACGCCCGACGCGCTGATCGCCCATGTCCGCTCGATGACCGCCGACAAGGGCTACGCGTCGGGGACGATCTCGCGTCGATTGGCGACAACCAAGGTGTTCTATCGCTGGATGCTGGCGACCGGGCAGATCGAGACCAACCCGGCCGACCATCTCGATATGCCCACCAAGTGGAAGAAACTCCCGGGCGTGCTCACCCCGGGCGAGATGCGCAAGCTGCTCAGCGCCCCGTGCCCGCCCGAAACACCGATCAAGGGCATGCCCCCGCTGTGGATGCGTGATCGGGCGATCTTGGAACTCATGTACGCCTGCGGCTTGCGGGCCTCGGAAGTCGGCACGGTCGGGCTGATGGATGTCGTCGAGAAACTCGGCGTCATCCGTGTGCTGGGCAAGGGCGACAAGCATCGGCTCGTGCCGATGGGCAGACCAGCTCAGCGTGCATTGCGGATCTATTTAGAGGAGTGCCGACCGTTGCTGATCACGGCCCTGAGCGCTGGCGAACGCCGAGACCGGGGCAAGCTCTTCCTCTCTCGCACCGGACGCCCGATCGAGCGGGTGCGAGTGTGGCAGATCGTCAAGCACTGGGCCAAGATCGCAGGGATGGGCAAGGTCCACCCGCATATGCTGAGACACTCGTTCGCCACCCACCTGCTTATGGGGGGTGCTGACCTCCGGATTGTCCAAGAACTTTTGGGGCACGCCGACATCACGACGACCCAGATCTACACCCATGTGGATCGCACAAAGCTCCACGACACCATCCGCAACCTGCATCCGCGGGGCTAGCGGAGTGCTTGATCCAACCCAGACACCCTAGCTTCACTCTGTTCTGAAGCGCGTTTCATTGAAGATCTGGGCGAATCTCCATGGATTGCCTTATTCCCCCTTGATTGAGGGTGTGGTCTTGATATGCTCTGAATAGAGCGTGCTGTTTGCTCCCGAGGGACCACCTCATCGTGGGGTGGGACAGAGTGATCCGACGGCGATCAAACATAGCCGTCAATGAAGAAACTGGAGAAGACGATGAAAACACTTATCACCACCGCGATCGTTGCCGCTGTTGCGAGCATCGCCAATGCAGGCGGCACCGGCATGATCAACCCGGACACCATCTTTGGCTCGGGCAACACCAACGGCTCATTCACCATCAACTCAGACAACGGCATCGAGATCGGTATCCGCGGCAAGCTCCGCTTTGACACCAATCAACAACCAAGTCCAACCTATAACTGGGACGGCGTGGACACCTACACCTTCAACCCAAACGACGGCAACCCACCAGCCGGCATGAGCATGTTCAACTTCGACTGGTCCGTCAACAGCAATGTCGATGGCACGGGAGACAACCTGGACGCGTTCACCTACCAACTCTCGATGTTCAAAGTAGATGCTGATACTGGCAATCTTGCTGAGGCATACTCCTTTGACATGATCAACGGCGTCTTCTTCGATCACGCCATCGGTGACAACGGCACCGGCAATGATGCGGGTGTAGAAGCCACTTCAGCTCTCGAGTACGGGAACTTGATCAGCAGCAAGAATGTCGCTCAGAACTCGTGGAACTATGGCTGGTTTGATGGCGCGGGCACCGGCCCGCTCGAAGGCATGGCGCTCGACGCCGCGGGCACCTATGTCGTCCGCATCACCGCGTTTGATCAGAATTCTGGCGACGAGCTTGTCAGCACCAGCATCAACATCAACATCGTCCCGCTCCCATCGGCTGCATTCGCTGGTCTGGGCATGCTCGGGCTTGTTGGTGGCGTACGCGTGATGCGTCGTCGCTAAAAGCGGTTCGAAAAAACCATCACTTCACACACTCAGCCGCCTCCGATTCCGGAGGCGGTTTTTTTCGCCCAGAAGTTCGCCAGAAACACGGCTTTATGTGCCCAGAACGAGCGCACGATGTGGTAGGTTGGCTGTTCTCGCCCATTTTCAACTGATTTCCGAGGAGCTTCATCGCTTATGCTCACCGACAGCACACTCAAACTCATCGCCATAATGCTTTACGCGCTGATCCTGCTCGGGATCGGTTTCTATGCATCCAAGAAGATGCACGACATCAAGGATTACTTCGCGGGGGGCAAGAAAATGGGCTTCCTGGCCGTGTCGTTCTCGGCGCGGGCGACGGGCGAGTCTGCGTGGCTGCTGCTCGGGCTCACGGGCATGGGCTTTGCGCTCGGGGTCAATGCCTTCTGGGTGGTTGTGGGCGAGATATTGGGTGTGGGCGGGGCGTGGATCTTCATGTCTCGGCGTTTTAAGCGCCTGACCGATCGGTACGACTCGATCACCGTCCCGGATTATCTCGAGTCTCGATTGCGCGACAAGACCCAGTGGCTGCGATTGGTAGCCGCGGGCTCGCTGCTGGTCTTTGTGCCGATCTACGCCGGTGCCCAGGTGCACGCTTCGGGCGCGGCGTTCCATACTTTCCTCAACTGGAATCACTACGCCGGGGCGGCGTTCGGATTCTTGATCGTGCTGATCTACATCACCCAGGGCGGATTCACTGCGGTGGTCTGGTCGGATGTCTTCCAGGGCACGCTGATGGTCGTTGGGCTGGTGGCCCTCCCGATCATTGGTCTCCTGGAGATCGGCGGCGTCACGAACATTATCGACTCGCTTAAAGCCATCGACCCTCACTTGCTCACGCTTCATGGGCCAGGCGAGGTGGTCGACGGCGTCGTCGTGCCGAGCACCGGCGGATGGTCCACGGGGACGATCTTCGCCGTTGTCGGGCTGGCCGCGATCGGGATCGGGTTCTGGGGATCGCCTCAGGTCTTTGTCCGCTATATCTCGATGAAGAGCGAGAAAGCCATCCTGCCTGGCACGGCCGTAGCGCTGGTCTGGACTTTGCTCGCCGATTCTGGCGCGGTGCTCATCGGGATCATCGCTCGGGCGATGTATAGCGAAGAGGTTGGTTCATTAGCGATGAAAGAGAAGGCGGTCTCGGTGATGGCCGACGAGCTCTTGCCGGCATTTTTCTCAGGGGTGTTCATCGCGATGGTGCTCTCGGCGATTATGTCCACGATCGACTCGCTGCTGGTGCTCGCTTCGAGCGCGGCTGTGCGTGACTACTGGCAGAAGACCCGCCACCCGGACATGCCCAATAATAAGCTCATCTCGATGAGCCGATCGCTCACGCTGATTTTGGCGGTCGTGGCTTTCGGTGTGGGGCTGGGCATCATGGCCGTCGATAAAGAGAAGCCTATCTTTTGGGTGGTGATCTTCGGCTGGTCGGGGATTGCCGCGACCTTCTGCCCGACGATGATCTTGTCGCTCTATTGGTCCAAGCTCACCGCCAGTGGGGCCAAGTACGCGATGATCGCGGGGTTCTTGGGGGTGCCACTGTTTAGCTTTGCGGTCCAGCCGCTGCTCAAACAGCTTGGTTTCGAAGTGTTCGCGGGGTACCTGTACGATCTCGATGTACTGCTGCCGAGCTTTGCCATCGGGTTCGCGGTCGCGATCGTGGTCTCGCTGCTCGATAAGAAGGGGCAGGCCGAACTGGTCGGGGTCGAGGACGATCTCCGGTTCGCGGCCAAAGGTTCCGATAATCCTTGATACAGGCCGGTAATTCTGGCTGTGATTCTCAACTTTACTCGCCGGGCACTTGGTCCTGAGTTATAGTTGTGCTGTGACGCGTCTCAATCGTCTCATCTTGTTCGTGTGTATGGCCGCCATCGCGGCCCAGGGGATGCTGCACGCGGTGCACAACCTCACGCACCATGTTCATCCGGTTGCTGATACAACCTCGATCCTGACGCCAGACCCCCACGGCTGCTCAAGCACCGCTCAAAGCAGCGACCAAGCACCAGAATCGCCATCTGATGCCCCTCAGCAGCCTGACGATCAGGACTGTAAGCTCTGCCTGGCGCTCCACAACCTGACACTCGTGCTCCCCGAGCAGCCAACGCTGCCGATGACGCTTGCCTCGTTCGAGGTTCGCGCTCCGCGTTACCAAACGCATGTCTATCCCTCGATTGCTCTGAGCGAGCATCCGGCCCGCGGGCCCCCGACAGGCTGCTGATCGATCACGATCCGCATCTCAGTAGAACTGTCGTAAACATTCACAAGACATCTATTTGTTGATCAATCGCCGCGGGGCCGCTGATGCGGGCTCGCGGAGGAAGGCACCATGCGCAACCGACCGGGTTTTACCCTGATCGAACTGCTGGTCGTCATTGCCATCATCGCGTTGTTGATTGGGATCCTTTTACCCGCCCTTGGGAACGCTCGCAAGAGTGCTCAGGCGCTGGTGGATCTCTCCAACATCCGGCAGATGGAGATCGCCCACACCATGTACACCGAGGATAACGATGGCCGCTTGATTCAAGCGAACCTCGCCCACGGCGGCGTGACCCACGGCGACTTTGACCCCTGGTTCGAATCTCTCCGCTCGTACTACCAGAGCGAGTTCATTATGCACTCGCCGCTGGATAAGTCCGCTCACTGGGGACCCTACCCAGAGGGCGAGCCCGTTCCCGGCGCTCCGCTGGAGCAACGGCGGGTGACGAGCTATGGGATCAATAACTTCCTTGATACCACCACCGTTCCCTGGGGCCCCAACTTCCGGAGCCCGTATCCGGGATACAAGATGCAATCGGTCGCTCGACCGAGCGCCGTGATCCACTTCCTGCATATGGCCCAAGAGGGCGATTACGCGGCGGCCGACCACCCTCATATCGAGGGCTGGCTCAACCACCCGTCTCCGGCTTTCAAGGCCCAGCAGCAGGTACAGATCAATGCCGTCCGGGGCGACCCGGGCACAGACGAAGCCACGACCAACTGGGGCTTCCTCGATGGACACGCCGAGGCGCTCAGCTTCCGCGATGTCCTCACTGACATCGACCGGAACTCGTTTGATCCGGACGCCAATCGCTAATTCCCACCCGCTCGCAAGAGCCAATCAGTTATAGAAATAGGAACTCAATCATGAATACGAAAACACTTTCCGCCGTTGCAACACTCGCCGCACTCTCCATCTCCACACTCGCCAGCGCTCAGCATGCTGACCTGCTCGTCATCCGTGACGACGCGGGCAACCTGGTCACCGGGCAGTACGACTTTGACGACGGCTCGGTTGTCAACACCAACACCCGTGTGTACGAGGGCGAGTTCGATGCCTTCGGCACCACCGACGAGCCGGGCTTCAACGCCTTGTCCGGGTCGAACATCCCTGTCGGCTACCAGGCTCTGAGCGGCAACACCGCAGTGAGCTTCGATGCCCGCTCATTCTCCATCGGTGAGACGAGCGCGAACCTGTTCTACTGGGATGGCCAGGGCGAGGTGAACTTCGGCGCAGCCGCCAACACCCTGACGATCTCCAAGGCTCCTTCGTCGATCTTCTCGGCCACCCTCGATGGGTCCGATTCGTCCGTCGAAGGCTTCGATATCGATACCACCTCCAGCGACGGCTTCATGCACAAGCACATCGACGCGGGGCTTTCGGACATCTCGGCGAGCGCTCACGGGTTCTACATGTGGTCGCTGACCCTCGAGCACGAGTCTGACTCGACCGATCCGATCTTCTTCATCCACGGCTTCGGGCTTGAGGATGAAGAAGCACACGAGATGGCGATCGACTGGGCGAATGCAAACCTCGTCCCTGCGCCCGGCTCCGTGGCACTGCTGCTGGGCCTGCCAGCGCTGTGGACCCGTCGCCGCTAATCGCTGGTGATCGAAGTCATCAACTCAAAACCACCACACCGCACGCCTGTTTGACGTGCGGTTTTTTAGTGGGTGCTCTTGGCGGCCAGCTGTTCGAGCCCACCCACAAACGCATCAATTGCGTGGGGCGCGTAGGGGAAGAACAGCGAGGGCTCGAGCAGTTCGAGCTCCGAGAGCATCAGCGAACCATCATCGTCGGGGATCACATCGACGCGTGCGTAGTAGTGCTCCTGCCCCGCGGCGTCGAGCACCTTGGTGGCCAGCTCACGCATCTCGTCGCTGATGTGCTCACGCAGGTAGACCTCTTCGTCTTGGTCGTCGAAGCGCGGGCGTTTTTCGATGGCGTGGGTGAGCTGGCCATTGATGACGATCAGGGCGGTCTCGCCTTGGGTATCGACGCTGGGCATATAGCGTTGGATCATCATGTCGCGCTGAGCGATCATCTCACCAAAGAACATCTGAGCACGCGCCAATTGGCTTGGCCCGTACATAGTCGATAGATCAAAGTACTGGGTTCCGAACGATCCCGCGGATACGGTTGGTTTGATCACGATCCTTGACCAACCCTCTTCTTGTACTATCTGCGATACTGTCACCCATTCACCTTGGTTAACGAACCGGGTCGGGATGATTGGCACACCGTCCCCCGCGAGCGTCAGCAGATAACTCTTATGCAGGTTCCAGCTCAGCGTCTCGTACGGATTCACCAGCGTGGTCAGCGAGTTGACGCGTTTGAGCCAAGCGGCGAAGGCATCGACATGCAGGGCGTAGTTCCAGGTCGCGCGGACAATCGCGAGATCAAACTGGCTCCAGTCCACCGATGGGTCGTCCCAAGCGGCGACGGACGCGTCGTGCCCGGCAGCATTGAGCGCATCAACCAACGGCTGCTCGTCGATATCGGGCTCGGGGAGGGCGGCGCAGCTGATGTAGGCGATCTTCATGCAAGGGGGTCCTTTCGTCGAGTGCAGGCAAAGCATAGCCGAGCCATGACGGACCAAGACCGGGGTTTTCTTGCCATGCGCGTGCCCGGGGCGTATGATTTCAGGAATCATTGAAACTCTGTGCCCTAGCGATGCGAGCCCGATTATGTCCACGATCTACCAACCCCTGCCTGAGCACCCGCACCTCGACGCGAGCGATCCGGGCTTGCTGGGCGCGGTGTCGAGCGGGCAGGCTCGGCTGACGGTTGAGCAGGGGCTCGAACTGCTCACCAGCGCCCCGCTGCACACGCTGGGGCGGTACGCCGACGCACGCTGCCGCGACCTGCACGGCGACCATGTCCGCTCGTACATCATCGACCGCAACATCAACTACACCAACATCTGCACCGCCAAGTGCATCTTCTGCGCCTTCAAACGCACCGCCAAGGACCACGATTCGTACACGCTCGAGTACGAAGAACTCTACCAGAAGGTCCAGGAGCTCTCGGACATCGGGGGCACCCAGATCCTGATGCAGGGGGGCATGAACCCGGAGCTCTCGCTCGATTGGTATCTTGAGCTGCTCAACGGGATCCGCGAGCGGTTCCCGCATGTGAAGATCCATGCGTTCTCGCCGCCGGAGCTGATTGAGTTTGTCAACTTCTTTGATCCTCCGGGCAAAACGCTGATCGACAAGGTCCGCTGGGTGCTCGTCCGGCTCAAGGAAGCCGGGATGGGTTCGTTGCCCGGCGGGGGCGGCGAGATCTTCGCGCCAGCCGTGCGATCAAAGATCGGCATGGGCAAGTGCGATATGAACGCGTGGCTCGAGGTCATGTACGCGGCCCACTCGCTGGGCATGTTCACCAGCGCCTCGATGATGTACGGGCATATCGAGGGCTACGCCGACCGAATCCACCACATGCACATGGTCCGCCACTGGCAGGACAAGGCGATCCGCGACTTTGGCACCGGCGAGGTGCCCTCGGCCATCGCTGGCGATCCGACCATCAAGAACCCAGAAACCGGCGGGCACTACCTCGGGTTCCACGCGTGGCCCTTCCAGCCTGACAACACGGCGCTGGGTCGGCTCCCCCACTGGCCGACGGCTGAAGACAAAGAAGCCGGCACGCCCTTCCCGGGTGATGTCGTCGCCCAGCTCGATGGCTCGGGCACCAAGGACATGGACAAGAACTTCGGCCGTCGATTGCGGTTCGCGGGCTCGACCGAGTACCTGCGCACGCAGGCGGTCTCGCGCCTGATGCTCGACAACATCTACACCATCGGCTCGAGCTGGGTGACGATGGGCCCGCATGTCGGGCAGGTCGCGCTCAACTTTGGCGCCAATGACATGGGCTCGGTGATGATGGAAGAGAATGTGGTGTCCTCCGCCGGCACGACCTACTGCCTCGACGAAGCGGTGCTGTGCCGACTCATCCGCAACGCGGGTTTTATCCCTGCCCAGCGCGACACCAAGTACGACATCCTCAAGACCCACACCAGCGATCAATCGCCCGATCTGCTCGTCGAGGACTGGTCGCAGCACCGCACCAAACGCCTACATATCGAGAGCCAGCCCGAGGGCTGCGATACGGATTCGTCCTCCGAAATGCCGATAACCGCCCCCACAACCGCGCAGATCACGATTGGCGCGACGGACTCGCCCAGCTCCTGATCGGGTCCCTGATCCGGGTGTTTATTGCCCATCCTCATTCCTATTTTGGTGTTGAACTTGGATCTGAAACTGGTAGGATGGGCATGGAGACACAAAGAGAGAGGTCAAAATGAGAATGAATCAAGCTTTATGCGCGGCTGTAGCATTTTTGTGTGCCGGTACCGCTTACGCATCCGTCATCTATTCCGGGCTCGATTTCACCTACGAGTACGCCGGCTTTGGCGATATCACGCAGGCCGAGAGCCAGGACCGGATCACGGACAATGTCTGGCTCACCCGTGATCTCAATCAGGGCATCTTCAACATCGCCGTTGAAGATTCATTTATGGGTGGAGGCAACGAGCCACCGAGCCCAACGGGCACGCTCTGGGCCTACGGGACCACCGACGAGATCGAATCGCTCAACTTCCTGTCATGGGGCGAAACTCACAACGGCAACCCTCAGGGGATGATCGGGCGCAACGCCGTAGTGTATCTGGAAACCGACGACATCTATATCGACCTGATGTTCACCGCCTGGGGCGCGCGCACCGCGGGCGGGTCGTTTAGCTATGTCCGCTCGGTGGTCCCTGCGCCATCGTCGGCCGGGCTCTTGCTTGTTGGTTCATTAGCAATGACGCGCCGTCGTCGATAAGACAAACAAAATCAGTTTCATCTTTGCTTACGGCGTATTGCGATCCGTGCGGAATGTGATCCGCATCGGGATCTCGATGTACGACTCCGGATCGCCGATCGTGAGCGCCTCGATCTGCTTGCCTTTGGCACGCCATTGATACACCGCGCTGACCAGCGGCTCGTCCACACTCGTCACGCCCGTGTTGTACTCACGCTTCTTCTCTTTGAGGAAGCTGACCTTCACCACGCGTCCGCGCCCGTCGAAGCGGATGATCAGCACCGGGTTGTTGGGCAGCTCGGTGAAGCGGACCGAAGCCGGGAACTTGGGGTTGACGGTGATGATCTCGAAGCCCTTGCCGACGATGGGCTTGTTGAGGTCCTTGTAGCTGATTTTTTCCGATCGCTTGATGATCGAAGCCGAGGATTCTTTTTCGGAGACGATGCCGTCCTTGCCGGCGGTTGCGGGAATGGACGATTCGATCGCGGGCTGAGGCTGGCTGGTTGGTTGGCTAATTGGCTGGCTGATCGGCGGCGTGTTTGGTACAACTTCGGCGGGCTGCTCGGTTGACGATTCAGCGGCCTGCTCGTCAACAGGCACGGCATTTGGCTCTGGCTCTGGTTCTATTTCAGGCTTTGGTTCACGCTGGGGCTCGGTCTGAGGCAGCACTTGCACCGGTGCCTGTTCGCTCGGCTCGGGCTCCAGCTCGATCTGCTCGGTGCGCACCGGCGGCGATGGCTCTTGGATAGGCTCTGGATCAGATTCTTCGATTGGATCTTGTGGCTCCGGAGTTGGCTGCTCTGGAACTTGTTCTATGGGTGGCGTCGGCTCTTGGGGTGTGACCGGCGCGGTGGTCTCTGGGGCATCGCCGACCTGCGTGGTGAACTCGGCTTGTTCGACATCGGCGATCGGTGCGTCACCCTCCTCGGGGTCCTCGAGCACCCCGAGCCAGTTGATCGAGGCGGCCTTGGCCGAATCGAGCCCCAGCGTGGGCTTGTCTTCGGGCTGGGGCTGCTCGGGAGTTTCTTTGATGGCGATCGCCGATTCGGGCGATTGCTTGGTGCGCAGTGCGGCGCTGATTGAGCTGCTCGCACCGATGCCCACGCCCAGATGGATCAGCACGCTGAGCACAAAGCACACCGCGATGACCAACGCGGACGAGCCGTGCATGGTTCGTTGGGATGGCAGCGCGATCAGGGTCATGGGGTCGGTTCGGCTTCTTCTTGTTTTAGGTCTTGGGCCTTGCGCCCGATGATTGAGAACTCGCCGAGCCCTGCGCCCGTGAGCGTATCGGCCAGCGAGATCATCACGCCCGCGGGCGACTGGGTATCGACGGCCAGCACTAAGGGCCCACCGGCATTGAGCTCTTCGCGGAGTGTGTTGACCCGTTCGGGGATGGCTTCGAGTTCTATCGGGTCGCCGTTGATGTGAAGATCGCCTTGCTGGTCGATCACGATGGTGATGGGGATCGATTTCTCTGCGGGCTGCCCGGCGGCGAGCTTGGGTAGGTTCACATCGAGGACATCGGCGCGGACCATCATGACAATGGCGAAGATGAAGAAGGTCAGGAGCAAAAACACGACATCGATCATCGGCGTGAGCTCGATGCGGACATCGTCGGCTGATCTTCTGACCCTTCGTACCCTGCTCATAATCCTACCTTTTTATGCGTCCTCGGCCTTGCGTATATACGACTTGCCGCCCCACTGGGTCGGGGTGCCGTCGACCAAATCTTTGGCGGCCGCCGAGAATATCCGCCCCGTGAGCACCGCTCCAACCATCGCGGCGGCTACATCCCAGATCGGCGCGCCGCTGATGCGATAGATCACGATCATCGCGCTCAGCCACGCAACAAAGCCCAGCCCGCCGATGCTGATCCCCACCCACTGCGTCGAGTCTTGCCCGAGCCAAATGCTCATCAGCACCAAGAGCACGCAGCACAGCGGGATCGCGACGCACAGCAAAGGCGTGCGTAGGGCGTAGCGCCGGAGCCTGCGGACCTCTCGATTGGCGGTTTCGGTGTAGATGCGTTTCCAGCCTCGGATGTATTCTTGCCAGTTGTCGTACATTCGGCACTTGAGCATCCGATCGGCGAGCAGCAGCCCGCCCGAGAGCTTGAGATGACGAACCCAGCGTGCGAAGACGATGTCTTCGAGGATGGCTTCTTTGACGCGTTCGTGACCGCCGACGGTTTGGTAGGCGTGGGCGGTGAACATCATGAACTGCCCATTGGCGAAAGCCCGTCGGCGTTTGCCCGTCGAGTTGACCCGCAGGAGTTGGAACTGGCGGGCGAGTTCGAAGGCCGTGATCGGCTGGACGATGCGCTCGAACCACGACTTGGCTTCGAGCGTCGAGAGCAGGCTCAGGAAATCGAGCTTGCGTTCTCTAAGCAGCGCGACGCAGGACCGCACGCAGGCCGGATCGAGCCAGGTGTCGGCGTCGGTAAAAATCAATACGTCCGCATTGCGGGCGTGTTCGGAGCCCTCGAACCCGGAGTAGGCCGCGTGGACCTTGCCGGCCCAGTCCTCGGGGCACTGGGCGATCTCAACGATCTCGAAGCGGTCGTCCTCGTCGATGGCGGTGCGGGCGACGCCGAGTGTGTCGTCGGTGCAGCGATCGAGGGCGAGGACAATCCGCAGGCGGTCGTAGTCCTGCTCCTTGAGCGACCCGATGAGCGTGGCGATGTTGCCGGCTTCGTTGTGACAGGGCACGATCACGCAGACCTTCTGCGTCGGCGGCGAAAGCTCGGCCATCGCGATCCCGTCGCGGGCGGTGGGCAGGAGCTTGCGTGTCAGCCACACATGCACGATCACCGCCCCCCAGTAGATCAGCGAGGCCAGCGAAGCGGCGATCAGGATGACGAACACACTGTCAATGAGGATCGATTTCATATGTTGTATGGTAGGGCGGGGCATGGGCGGCGTTGGGCCAGCGTTGGGCCAGCCTGGGAGCCGCGCTGCCCTTGCCGCTGGCGGATAGTTCGCACGATCTGGGCGGGATTTGCTCATGCTCGCAGCCGCCCCTCCTATCGTTGAGGGTCCAGCCACCAGAGAGAATGACCACCATGCGTATCCAGATGGAACTCGCCCGCATCCTGATCCGTGAGCTCAACAGCGCTCAGCTGATCGAGCTGCGCGAGGTTTCGCCCAGACCCGGGCAGCCCGCGCGTGCGTTCCCGATCGTGATCGGGCTCAGCGAGGCCATCGCGATCGACCGTCGGCTCGGCGGCGATGAACAGACGCCGCTCGATCGCCCGATGACCCACGACCTGCTCGCCAACACCATCGAAGAACTCGGCGCCTCGCTCGATTCGATCGCGATCACCAAAGTCGTCGACGGCACCTTCTACGCGCTGCTCAACCTGACCGACAACCACGGGCGGGCGATCGAGGTTGATGCACGCCCGAGCGACGCGATCGCGTTGGGCATCGCAGGCGATGTCCCGATCTTTGTTGATGAGTCCGTGATCGCGCTGGTGACTTTCCCGCCGATGGACAATATGGATAACCAAGAGACTTGAGCCCTACCACATGAGCACCCCCACCTCTGAATCCCTCCCTTCGTTCTCCACCGGCGCCGACGCCCCGCGGTACCTCACCCACGACATCCCCGGGATCGGCGGGACGCTCAAGGCCCGCCCTGAGGATTTCTTGGTCGAAGAGATCCCCCTCTACAACCCGGTTGGCGAGGGCG